>ERZ1740060.63-NODE-63-length-98986-cov-24.060133_pt1 | contig 98986 bp, 63 predicted proteins | sample MGYA00581743_ERZ1740060 | MGnify/ENA primary metagenome ERZ1740060 (study PRJEB43018, sample SAMN04849235) | marine metagenome | isolation source: floating plastic debris | place: Pacific Ocean | collected 2008-08-27 | study: EMG produced TPA metagenomics assembly... | reverse complement strand
AGTGCTGCCAATATTAACGCTCTCTTGGCGGCATGACTTTTTCAGCAAGCCCTAATTAAATGGTACGTGCCCATTTTGCATCGTCTCCCGCGTGACTATCGCTTTACGTTGGGAGACCGCATGATTAATGGGTTATATAGTCTGCTAGAAGAACTAATTCAAGCGCGTTACGCTCGCGAAAAGCTCTCCCAGCTTCAAAGGGTTAACTCAAAGCTAGATATTCTGCGTCATCAGACTCGGCTATTGCTCGATTTTGAGCTCATTCAACCCAAACGTTATGAATTTGCCAGTGAGCTGATCAATGCTGTGGGGATAGATTTGGGCGGGTGGATCAAGCAGCAAAAGCGGGTTGCTTCATGAAGCGGGTGGGTAATCTTTGGCCCCACGTTATCGACTTTGAAAACCTGCTGCGGGCAGCGCGTAAAGCTCAGAAGGGCAAGCGCTACCGCGAGAATGTGTTGTCCTTTAACTACAACCTAGAGGCGGAGTTGCTTACCCTGCGTGATGCCCTCCGAGCTAAGTCCTACCGACCAGGCAAGTATCAGACTTTTCAGGTTTGGGAGCCTAAACCTCGGCTGATTTCGGCAGCGCCCTACCGCGACCGAGTAGTGCATCATGCTCTCTGCAATGTCATTCTGCCGGTCTTTGAGAGCACTTTTATTTTTGACTCCTATGCCAATCGGGAAGGTTTTGGTACGCATCGTGCCCTGCAGCGATTTACGCAGTTTGCTCGCAGCAGTCGCTATGTCTTGCAATGTGATGTTCGCAAGTACTTTCCCAGCATTGATCACGCCATCCTCAAAACGCTGATCCGTCGCAAGATTAAGTGCCCTGATACGCTTTGGCTCATCGACGTCATCATTGACGGCAGTAACGAGCAGGAACCATCCATCGAGTATTTTCCAGGGGATGACTTGTTGTCCCCTCTAGACAGGCGTAAGGGTTTACCAATTGGCAATCTGACGAGCCAGTTTTTTGCCAACATCTATCTCAATGACTTCGACCACTATGTCAAAGAGCAGCTCAAGGCAACCCAGTATCTTCGCTATGTCGATGACTTTTCCCTCTTTGCCGATGATCGTGTCTTCCTCGCCAAAGCGCGCCTAGCCATCGAAGACTATCTGGCGACTCTGCGACTCAAGATTCATCCCATCAAGAGCCAGTTGTTTGAGGCCCGGCTTGGGGCAAATTTTGTCGGATTTCGAGTGCTGCCTGATCGCATTCGGGTGCGTAATGACAACCTCATGCGAGCCCGAACTAGATTAAAACGTTTGCAGACTGCCTATGCTAAAGACCGCGTTAGCTTTGCACGGGTTACCCAGTCAGTGCGAAGCTGGGCAGCGCATCTGAAGCACGGCGATACAGGGTATCTACGAGAAGATATTTTTAATCATTTGGTGTTTGTGAAGGACCACCCCTCATCTTGATGAGACCTGTATGCTGATCAATGGGGTAGGCACCGCTAGCTGCTGCGGGGCGGTTCGTGGAACAACAACCCGAGGAACTGCCGCTCAGCCAACCGCAACAGGAACGCGCGCGATAACACGAACAACAACATCGGTTTTCGAGTTGTCTGCGCCTCCTCGTGCACTCTTCTACGTCAGTCATGACGGGTCAGAACTGGCCGGTGGGAACCGGTCGGGCGTACCGCCAGAAGAGTCCAGACCTACTCCGGTGATGCCAAATTTAGGGTATCCAAAAATAAACTAGGGGCTGTCAGCTTGGTAAGCCTTGGCTGAAGAGTTGGCAGTTTCTACCCACAACGATGGAAAGTTATCTGTTCTCGCCGGCAATTCAGCTAAGGCGAGATCGCCCTCAATGGCGGCGACCTCACCCGCGTGAAAGGCACTGAGGCGATCCTGAGATTCTTCTAGCCAAGCCCTGTCAATCACTGTCTGGTCAGCCGAATCGAGGCTTTGCCAAAACACATCAATTAACTGCACTCTCTCAAAAGCGGAGAGTTTTAGTGCGGCTGCCGTGAGGAAAATGCTATCCATAACAAAAGGGTATTGCGTTTTTGGCTTGAGCGGCGGCGACTCCTATTGAGAAGTCAGAGACGTAAAATTGTTGATGCAGTTTGACCTTGATTGTTGAGGCGATGCCAAGTCAGCGCCCATGTTAACGAAAGGAACCTCACGATGACAGACAACGCTGAACTATGGGTCGTTGTAGAAACCGAAGCAGTTGGGGAAGTTATTGAGGTTGAAGGCACCCGTTCGAGCCCAGATACGGGCAGCGGGTTTAGCGTGCCAGACACCCTCGAAAAAATTAGAACGGTGACTCAACGCAAACGGGTATCGCTTGATGCTCAAGCCCTGAAAGCGCAGATGGAAAGTATGCTGGCGATCGTGAATGACCTGTTTAGTCAGGCAGACACCCAAACAGATCTGCGTCTGGAGGAGGTGGAACTTTCAGTAGAGATCAATGCTGAGGGACAAATCAGTTTGGTAGGCAATGGCGGCAAGTTGGGCAATACCGGCGGCATTAAGCTGAAATTCACTCGTCCTGATTAGATCGATCGATGGCTGTTCAGTGGGCGATCAATCAATTTGTCAGCTCTGGCCTGAATTGGCCGAGGTGCGTCAGGCCGGTTTCATCGACCTGAATGACGACCGCCTCACCTGATCGCGGCACGATATCCGTCAGTTCGGTGATATTGACCTGATGGGTCACCATCACGACCACGCCGGGCTGCTCGGCCTGCTGCCAGAAATGCGCCTTCAGCGCCTCGTTCTGCGGCGTCGCTTGGCGGCGATCGCGAAAAAATGAATTCAGCGCGGGCAAGGGCTCGACCGGCCCGACCGCCATGAGTGCCGCCGTGTCTAAACAGCGACACCACTGGCTTGACCAGACCTGCCGGACCGCCACGTCGCGATCGCGAAAGGCCTGACCGATCTGCTGGGCTTGGGCTCGGCCTTCGGCAGACAAATTGCGCTGGGTGGCACAGTCATCGAGCTGAAAGTTGGCCGGGTCACCGCTACCAGGGGCCAGAGCATGGCGCAGCACCACGACATAAAGCTGCTCGGGCTGCTGCAGTCGCTGCCAAATCGCGGCCTGATCTAAAGCCGGGGCAGCCGTCATCACTGTCAGATCTGGCGGCACGGGTGGGGTAATGGCGGCCGGGGCCGGTAGGTCAACGGTGTCTGACGCCAGGGGGCGCAGACTAGCTGGGTCGGTCGGGGTACAGCTGACGACCATCCAAGCCATGAGGCCACTGACGAGTCCGAGTAGACAGCGACGCTGAGGCAAGAGGTAGGGCATAGCGTTGAGGAGCGAGGGGAACGCGATCGCGCTTCTTTATTCTGACAAGTTCTGGATTTGTACTCACTTTTTATAGCCACAGCAGAGCGCCCAGCATGATGAGCAAAACGGACAGTAATTTCTGAAACCGCTGTACCGAGAGGCGATGGTTGATCCAACCGCCGAGGGCGATCGCCACTAAGATGCCCGGTAGCGCCACACCATACAGCTGAAAAATATAGCCGTGCCAGAGCCCGCCCGCCGCGTGGCTGAGCAAAATCCCCAACCCTGCTGGAAAAAAATAGCTTTGTAAAGTCGCGCGAAACTCAGCGGGTGACCAGCGCCGCATTTCACCATAAATGACGATGGGTGGACCATTGGTGTTATAGGCACCGCCCAAAATGCCCGCCACCAAGCCAAACGGCACGGCCCAGGCCGGCGCCTCTAGCTTGACCAGTTGCCAATTGCCCAAGCGGTAGAGGCCAAACCCCACCAGACACAGGCCCAGACCTTGAGTAATCAGATCATTGGGCACCTGCTTGACCAGCCAGACCCCAATGGGAATACCGACCAGCGTGGTGGTAATGAGTCGCCAGGCGGACGCCACTTCAACTCGCTGCCAGTTCCGCGCCAAAATAATGCTCGAAATCGTTGGCCCGACCAACCCAAACAGAGGCGTCGCGGTAGAAATATCCAATAGCAGCGTCAACAGGGGCATCGCAAACAGCGCATTGCCAAAGCCAAAGGTCGAGGAGATCAGCGTCGCCCCAAAGAGGATCAAACTGGTTAAGAGAAAATCAGTCATCGGTGTTGTGAAGAGCCCCGTCTATTATTAGAGGATGGAATCAGGGATTTGGCGGCATGGGTGAGATTAATCCCTATCGACTCAAAATTTCGCAGCTCCGGGCCCTGGTCGCGATCGCCGATACGGGCACGTTTAGTGATGCGGCGCTGCAGCTCGATCTGTCGCAATCCTCGGTGAGTCACGCGATCGCGACGCTCGAGGACGTTTTGGGCGTCGTGCTGTTCAATCGCGGTCGTCAAGGAGCCACGTTGACGCCCTTGGGGGCAGACATGACCGCCGAAGCGCGGCTGATGATGCAGTCCCTCGAAAACATCGGGCAGTTGGCTCAGCAGTCGCGCGGCCTGCAGCAGGGGCTCGTCCGCATTGCCGGATTTCGCAGCGTGGCGACCCACATCTTGCCCGAGGTGATTCGCCGGTTTCAACAGTTTTATCCCGGCCTACAAGTCAAGATTGAGGAACAGCCCCACTATCATCTGGTTGAGCAGGAAGTGCGCCAAGGCCGCGCTGACATTGGGTTTACCTATTTGCCCACCCAGGATGATTTTGACGCTTGGGAATTATTGCGCGATCGCTATGTGGTGATTGTGCCCGCTGATGACCCCAAGCCGCTGCCCTACGATTGGGAAACCCTGGCCCAACAGCGCCTCATTCTGGCTCCACCGACTGATGGCTGTCGCTCCCTGCTCGATCAGTATTTTGCCAAGGCGGGCCAGGTGGTAAATCCAGCCTACGAGCTGCGCGAAGATTCCACCATTCTCAGCATGGTGCAGCAGGGGTTGGGAATTACGCTGATGGCAGAACTGGCAGCGGAGCCGATTCCCTCTGATTTGACCGTGACCGAGCCACCGGTACCCATGGAACGAGTCATTGGGGTGATTCAGCTGGCAGGTGCCTTACAGCCACCGCCGGTGTACGCCTTTATGGAAACGTTGCGGCAGGTTTGGCCCATTGCCGATCGCCCGCTGCCGCCCGACCCAGTGATAGCCAACCCCGTTAACAGCTGAGGGGGCGGCAGCCAGGCTCGCTCGCCGCCATCCGGTTGATGAGGAACTGCGCCTTGGCAAAATCGTTGGGGGAACGCCGCCGTCGCCGTCGCCTTAGTTTTAGCTTGACCGCAGGCCGCCGAGTCGAAGCGGCTCAAGGGCTGACCAGACCCACGGGTTTCCGCTGACAAGTACTAGTCGAAATGCCCCCGATCCCTGATGATAGGGAAATATCAAAACGCGGTTTGGGGTCGACGCATACAGCATGGGAGGAGAGGCCAATTGGGATACCTTGCCAGAACAACTGCTGGATTTGGCCAAACGAACCGGTGCTGAAGCCGCCGAAGTGTTTCAGTCCAGTTCGTCGGCGCGGCCCGTTTATTTTGAAGCCAATCGCCTGAAACAATTAGAGAGTAATCAGCTAGAGGGCACGGCCCTGCGACTGTGGCGCGAGGGGCGCCCCGGCATTGCCGTTGCCCATGGCCCAATCGCGCCTCAGGCTTTGGTCGATAAAGCGATCGCCATTAGTCAGCTCAACGACCCCGAAGCGATTGAACTCAGTCGCGGCACTGCTCAGCAATACCCCGATGTGGGGGTAGAGGTGCCGGTGCCGCAAATGATTCACTGGGGCGAAAGCGTCATCGCCCAAATTCGCGATCGCTACCCTGAGGTGATCTGCGAAGCAGAGCTCGAGTGCGACATCGAGACGACGCGCTTGGTCAACTCCCTCGGCATCGACTATGGCTATCACGACACCACACTGAGCAGCTATCTCGGGGTGGAGTGGGTGCGGGGTGATGATTTTTTGACCGTGAGCGATGGCCAGGTCTGCCGCGATGCCTTGTCACCCGAGGCATTGGCTCAACAGGTATTGATGCGTTTAGACTGGGCCGATCGCAATGTCGCCCCCACCGTGGGCCGGGTGCCCGTGTTATTTACCGCCAAAGCGGCTGATACGCTATGGGGTGCCGTGCAGGCGGCGCTGAGCGGCAAACGAGTGCTGGAAGGCTCGTCACCCTGGAGCGATCGCATCGGCGAGCCGGTCACCTCTGAAGCCTTGACCCTCTATCAAGACCCGGATGATGGGCCGTTTAGCTGCCCCTTTGATGATGAGGGCACCCAAACGCAAAAGCTAATTTTGATCGAGCGCGGCGTGTTGCGTCTGTTTTATACCGATCGCACCGTCGGCAAAGAGCTCGGAGACGGCTCCACGGGCAACGGCTTTCGCCCCGGCCTGGGCAGTGCGCCAACGCCGGGTCTGTTTAATACGTTGGTACAGCCTGGTTCAGCGACATTTGAGGAATTAGTCAAAACGCTGGATGACGCGATCGTGGTCGATCAGATTTTGGGAGAAACCGCCGGGATATCCGGCGATTTTTCCATTAATGTCGATCTCGGCTATCGCGTGAAGCAGGGCGAGATTCAGGGGCGGGTAAAGGATACGATGGTTTCGGGGAATGTTTACACGGCCCTGCTGCAGCTCGCTGCCTTGGGTCAGGATGCCGACTGGAACGGGGCTTGCTATACTCCCTCGGTGCTACTTTCCGGGCTGTCGGTGACGGGTCGTGGGTAGCAATGCTACTGAGCCGCAGCGCGGATGGCTCTCGGCTCCGTTCTCGAGACCCATACGGCAGTCGCTTTTCGATGTTGTTTAGTGACGTCTAAACATGCTGCGCTTCCGGCGCTTGCACAAATTTTTTGGTCCAAAGCGGGTTGCCTTTTTAGAAGCCTGCATCATCGGTGTGGTTTCGGGTTTAGCGGCAGTGGCCCTGAAACAAAGCGTCGAAGTGCTGACCGACTGGCGACTCAACAGCGCCCTGCCCGCTTGGTTTTTGCTGCCGACCGTGGGCCTATTAGGGGGCGTGGCGTCGGGGTGGTTGTTGGAGCGCGTGTCGCCAGAGGCCGTGGGTAGCGGCATCCCGAAAGTCAAAGCCGCTTTGGCCTACCATGACGTGCCGCTCAATCTGCGCGTGGCCCTGACCAAATTGTTTAGCACCATCTTGGCGCTAGGGTCAGGGCTGTCGTTAGGGCGACAAGGCCCCACGGTGCAAATTGGGGCGGCGTTGGCCGCTCAGCTCAGTCAGTGGGTGCCCACCTCACCCGAATATCGCCGTCAGTTGATCGCCGCTGGGGCCGCAGCGGGTCTAGCAGCGGGGTTCAATGCACCGATCGCGGGCGTGTTGTTTGTGGTCGAAGAGCTGCTGCAGGATTTCTCTAACCTGACCTTGGGGACGGCGATTTTAGCCTCCTTTGTCGGGGCTGTGGTGTCTCGGCTACTGGGGGGCCAGGGGCTCAACCTCAACAGCTTCGGCATGATGCAGACCGGGTTCTCGGTGCAAGACCTGCCCTTTTTAGTGCTGCTGGGGGTGATGGCGGGCATTTTGGGGGGCCTGTTTAGCCAGGGCATTTTTTCCAGCCTTAGCTTTTTTCAGCGCTTGACCTCCCTGAGCCTGCCGCTCAAAATTGGGCTGGCTGGGTGTCTGACCGGGCTGGTGGGGGCGGCGCTGCCGATCGCCGCGCAAGATAATACGGGCCTGCGCGAGTTTTTAGTGACGGGGGGTGCCGCCTGGCAGATCATCACCGCCGCGTTTGTGGCCAAATTTTGCCTAACCCTGCTGGCCTACGGTTCCGGCGCCTCTGGGGGGCTGTTTGCCCCGGCGCTGGTGTTGGGTTCGGCGCTGGGGTGCCTGGTGAGTTTTGTCGCCCAGACTGGCCACGCCTGGATGGGGCTCCCCGTTGGGACGTTAGAAAGTAGCAATACCACGACCTACGCGTTGACGGGCATGGGGGCGTTTTTTAGCGCTGTCACGCGGGGGCCGATTACCGCGATTGTCATTGTGTTTGAGATGACGGCCAATTTCAATCTAGTGCTGCCGCTGATGGTGGGCTCCGGCTTGGCGTATTTGTTCAGCGAGCGGATTGCCGGGGTGCCCATCTACGATCGCCTACTGGCCTTTCAGGGCATTCAGCTGAATCCGACCCCGTCGGATGTGAATCCGTGGGCGGGGCTGACGGCGGCAGATCTAATGCAGCGGCGGGTCGAAACGTTGGCGGCAACGCTCACCCTCCGTCAGGCGTTAGAAGCCTTTTCACGATCGCATCATCGCGGCTTTCCGGTGTTGCATCAGGGCAAGCTGGTGGGCATTGTCACCCAAACCGATTTGGGCGACACCACTCAAACTGACGCGTCCAGCGACCAGCTCGTGCGAGATATCATGACGCCGCACCCGGTCACCGTCATCCCGGAAGCATCTTTGCCTCAGGTGCTAAATCTGCTCAATCGGTTAAAGGTGAGTCGGCTGCCGGTGACCGATGGCAATAAGTTGGTCGGCATCATTACTCGCGGCGATATTATTCGCGCCGAGTCAGAACGGCTCAGCGGCAAGAACACGACCGAGGGGCCGGTGGCCACCCCCTCTTGCGGCATTTATCGCGCGCGATCGCCCGCAGTCGGACGCGGGCGGCTGTTGGTGCCCTTAAGTGATCCGGAGACGGCACCGCTACTGCTCAACCTAGCGATCGCCATCGCCCGCCAAGAGCAATACGAGCTGGAATGCCTGCATGTGATTCTCGTGCCGCGATCGCTGTCCCCCGAAGAAGCCCCCGTCAATACGGCCCCGAGCCAGCAGTTGCTGAGTTTGGCGCAACAGGCCGTGCAGGGGGCCAAAGTGCCGCTGCACACACAAATTCGCGTGGCCCACGACGTCGCCCCAACCCTGCTAGAGGTAGTCAAAAAGCGGCACATCGATCAGATTTTGTTGGGCTGGAAGCGCCCCTCCCTCACGCCAGGCCGGGTGATGGGCAATGTCGTTGATACGCTACTGCGTCAGGCGCCCTGTCCCGTGATTGTCGTCAAACCGGGTCGTGCCGACCGGCTGCATCGCTGGCTTTTGCCGTCAGCCGGTGGCCCCAACTCCAAACTGGCCATGCGGTTGCTGCCCGCCCTGATCACCCTGGACCACAAGCCGCAAATCGACCTCTGTGCGATCGCCTCTAAAAAAGCCGATCAGCATCACCTGCACCGCCAGCTGGTGCGTCGCGCGGCAGTGTTAGAACGACGACTACAGACGCCGGTCAAAACTCAATTAACCGTGGGCGAAAATGTGTCTGAAGCAATCATTCAACTGGCGCAGCATCAATTAAGTGACGTCATCGTCATGGGGGCCAGTCGCGAAGGGCTCTTGAGCCATGTGATCAAAGGCAACATTCCCCTAGAGGTGGCTTATCACAGCACCTCAACCGTAATTCTGATGCAGCACAATTCCCTCAACGACAAAACCTTGCCGATGCCCAATTCGTTAGAAGATTCCCCACCTGCCGATTGAGGCGACAGCCGGCCTGCCGTCCACAGCGGCTGACCGGGCCACGTGTCCTCGGCCAAAATTCTGACGACATGACTAGATTGATTGATATCAGCGGGATTCAGGACTCCTGCTGATAGTCCTGAATCCCGCTGATCTGACAGAATGTATATCTCAACAATTCGCCGCAGACGGTTCATCCTGTGCTAGCGTCCTAGGAGGATTTACTTTCGGCTGTATAAATCGTCTTAACAACGTTTCTCCGAATCTAACTCTTCGACGCCTTTTGATTTTGGAGACTGTTCATGACTATTTACGCTGGCAACCTTTCCTACGATGTGACTCAAGATGACGTCACGCAAACCTTTTCGGAATATGGCACGGTTAAGAGTGTGCATTTGCCGAAGGATCGTGAAACAGGTCGCATGCGAGGCTTTGCCTTTATTGAAATGGACTCCGATGCGGAAGAGTCAGCAGCGATCGAAGCCCTTGACGGTGCCGAATGGATGGGGCGCGACTTAAAGGTCAACAAGGCCAAACCTCGGGAAAACCGGGGGCCAGGCGGTGGTGGCGGCAACCGAGGCGGTGGTTCGCGTCGGTATTAAGCCTCACAGGGTGCCCTGAGCGTAGCCGGCGGCACCCCCAAAACGCTAACAACCAGGTGTGCGGTTCAGGGCTTAACTCAGTCTTGGGGCGATCGCTGAACCGCCCAAAGTTATGGAGTAAAACAATGGCTCAGATTATTCCTGGAGAAGGCGAAGGGATGGAATCGGTGCTGCGACGGTTCAAACGTAAGGTGTCGCAGGCAGGCATTTTTCCCGATATGAAAAAGCATCGTCACTTTGAAACCCCAATCGAAAAACGCAAGCGTAAGGAACTCGCGATGCATCGACAGCGCAAGAGAAAGATGCGATCGCGGTTTTAGTGCTGCTGGCATAGCAGTCACCAGTCCGTTTAGGAGCCGACGGCAGAGCCACTTTGTCAATGCACTGAGCATCAGAGTGCTCCTGGGTGGACTGAGCAAAGTGGCCAGCGAGATCAGTCGGTAGACACAAAGAAACGATGCTGCAAGGGTGCCGCTAGGCATAGCCGTCAGCACCACCCTGCAAAGCTTTGATACTGGCGCTACCGCCACACATCCAACAAATAATGACTCCTGCCGACTTATTTAAGGACAGGTCATCAGGGGCAGCAGCAGCTTGCTCTCACTGAAAAGCAGCGAGTCAGCTCGGCTAGCCGGGTTGTCCGTCTCCAAGGCTGACCGCTCATCGCCAGACAGTCGGCTTCCCCGAACCTCTAGCAGTGTTACTCCCAAGACCCGAAACACTTCTCAAAGTGGATAACGGACTCTAAAGGGCATGGCCCTGCGTTATTTACCAGACCGGCAGCGCCGTTGGGGCAGCGATCGCCACTGGCCCGACAAGGTATTGGCCCATCAGTGGCCACACACACTTTACTGAGTTTTTTTGATGAACGATCGGCTGACTGTCTGATACCAATTCTCTGAAACTGGGCTACAGATCTTCCTTTCGACGCCGCTCAAGGAACGTCGGCTGAGCGGAGTCGTTCGCATCGCGTCTCCCCGAGGGAGAAAGCCGACTTGTCTGTGTAGCTGTAATTCGTAGAACTGGTATGACTGGTACGTTAAGTCAATCAAACTCCTGAGCAACCGCCACAATCACTCGACCTCTTGCACGAATAAAGTAAGGGAACCGCGCCCAAATAAAGTACCGGCAAATCCGGTTTCGACTCCGCTCAACCTACGCATCCCGAGAGTTGAGCGGAGTCGAAACTCGTGCCACTGGTACTTGATTTTCAAGCGCATCCCTAAGGCCCCCTTCCGTCCCCCAAATTTGGGGAAACGGCTCTTGAAGGTTCGGTATGTCCCTCATATCGGCTCGAAAGTCCCCCAGTATTGGGGGATTTAGGGAGCGCTCAATATTGACGCCAGAGGTCTACTGGCTCAAAAGAGACCAGTTGCTGCCAACAGTCTGGGGCTCACCCCAAGCTGTTTTTCGCAAAAGCACGGCAGTGACGGGGTTACAGCTGGGTTCAGGCGGATGCCCACTAACGGGGAATCGGCACGTAGCCGGCCATCGCTCTCAGCGACAACCGCTAAAACGCTCATGTCGCCACCTCAAACGAACGTCATGAGCGATGGCAAGCCGCAGTTTGATTCAGTCACTCCCAATGACTGAATCACTACTCGATAAGTTTTCAACTCTGCAGGACTTGCCCTTCCCGCAGGGTATTCGATTCCTGTATGCGGAATGCGGCAATAAATGCAATGCCGTCAGCACTGACAAGTCTGCCTGGGCATGGACTGAGCCGCTAGCTCACGCTCCGATCCATGCCCAGGCAAAATCAGCTCTCGTATCGTTATAGTTGCGCAACTTGCGATGGCTGCCAGCATCCCTGGGCTTGGAGGGGGCTGCGGTCACAAATATCCTCAGGCACAGACAAGATTTGGCCAGGGCTGGGCAGCGTCAAACTCCGGCGATCGAGGAAAGCCGCAGCATTTAACATGACCCATGACCGAGCGGGTTTTCTATCATTAACCTGTCAACAATTAATGAATCTCTGCTGAATGCCAGACTGAACCTCAGCGGCCATTATGGGCGATGGATCAATCGGCTTTCAAGATTAACCGAACCGACAAGAATGATACATCGCACCATCGTTAGCCCAGCGCCATTACTCCTGATCACGGCTGAGGCAAGTTCGACTCTCTACACCAGAGCATCGCGCCCGATCGCAGGGACTAGCCCGACCTTCAAATCCAAGAATATTGCTGAATATTGCTGAATATGGGTGCGATCTTGGGAGTTTTTTGTGCTGCCTTGAAAACAACAGCGAGATTCATCAGAGATCAGCTTGTAACAGTTTATTAAAAAATTCCGGGATTATGTTCCGGTTCGTCTATCGTAGTGGCCGTTTTAGCAGAAGAGCACTCCTAGTTGTCTACGTATTTCTCGATTAATTAGTGTAAAAAGGCCGCTGAATCGACTTGACTCACTCGCTAAGACTGGGATTTTTCGAGAAAAAGCTGGTTGGAGTGCGTGTTTTAAATGACATCGTGGGTATCATTATTTTCGTCTAGCGGGCACAAACGCTAAACACATCAGAAGTAAGGGGAAGATTCGGGTTTAGAGTGGCCACTACAATCGCCGTAAACCTTTGTGACAAGCGCGATCGCGGCAATGCCCAAGCAATCGCATGGAGATCAGCTTGATTAACTGCCCCGCGATATCAATTGTGAAGGCCAAATGAGCCGAGTTGGCAGCCGAAAAGGGGCTCTGTGATATCTGGCGACGGCGCAGTATCGATGAATTAGAAGTTTTTGGTCGATGCTCAAGCCCCAATTTCATGATTGCGGTGATGGGCATTTGGGCAAAATGGTGAGCGTAAGAGCGGCGGATTTATATCAGTAGAAAAGAGAATTTTTCGTCGGAAAGATGCTGAAGGACAGTGTTTTTTCGGTGATATTTCGGGAAACCTCTTATAGACTTTGGGCAACGTCTTGACCGCCAGAAGAAGGAGACGGTGCTCGTTGGTAATGATGAACTTGAATGCAGCGTGGAGATTTTTGGGGAATGCGAATCATGGCGAATAAAACTCAATCCATCGTCTTTGTGGATGCCGGTATCGATGCTCCTGCTCAGGTGGTGGCCGGTTTGGCCGGGAATATCGAAGCCCTGATTTTGTCTCCTGCGATCGATGGCGTGGCGCAAATTACCGCTGCCCTCGCGTCGCGTCCCCACGTCACCGATGTCTATATCGTGGCCCACGGGGCTCCCGGCGAATTGGCCTTCGGCCATGCCCAACTCGGTCTAGCCACCCTCCCCGCCTATCGCGCTCAATTGCGTCAGTGGGCGACCCAAAGCCAGCTAGCAAACATCTATCTGTATGGCTGTCAGGTCGCTGCAGGCGATGCCGGGGCAGAATTTTTGGCAGCGCTACGCGGGCTGACCGGGGCCAATATTGCCGCCTCTGCTCATCACTTGGGGGCAACCAGCCCTGGTGGTCAGTGGACGCTCGAAACTCGTTTGGGCGAGGTGCCCCGGCGCGAGCTGCTGACCACTGCCACCCAGGCTTCCTATCCAGGCGTGTTGGCGTCGGATAGTTTTGCCGGGGCCACGCCCATCACCCCCAACAACCCGTTGACCGGTGACAACAGTGCCGCAACGTCGGAAGCTGGGGAGCCGATTCACGACCCCACCGTCGCGGGACTGCCACTCGCGCTGCAAGAAAGCATCAATAATTCGCTCTGGTGGTCTTGGACGGCCAACGTCGATGGCCAGGTAAACGTCAACACCGCCGGCAGCGATATCAATACGGTTTTGGCCGTCTATACCGGCACCACCGTCGCCGGGTTAACCCTGATTGCCCGCAACGATGATGCGGCTCCGGGTAACACCACCAGCAGCGTCAACTTCAACGCCAGCAATGGCACCACCTACTTCTTTGCCGTCGACGGTGTGGGCACCGTGCAGACGACTACCCCTGACGGCATCACCATCACGCTCAATACGCCCCCGGTGATTGATCCGGTGCAGCTCTTCACCATTGCCGAAAACAGTGCTGCCACGACGCCGTTGTCTGACGGTGTGGATGGTGTGGTCAATGCGACTGGTACAGTGACCAACTGGTCGATCACGAGTGGCAACCCCGACAACGATGGCGATAGCGTGCGCGCGTTTGCCATCAATGCGACCACGGGCGAACTCACCGTCAACGACCCCGGTGATTTGAACTTTGAAGGAGGCAGCAACAACTATGAGCTAGAGATTACGGCTAAAGATGGAGCGGGCTTTAGCGATACCGAAACCGTTTTTGTGCAGGTCACCGATGTCAACGAAGCGCCGGCGATCGTCAGTCTAAACGTCCCGGCGGCGGCCTTTGAGGGCACCCCGGTCTCAGTGACTGGCCAAATCTTTGACCCCGATCAGGGCGACACACAAACGCTCACGATTGACTGGGGTGATGGCACGACAAGCACGCTGACGAATGACGTTCTAGTCAATATCGACGCTAACGGCAACAAATCATTTACCGCCACTCATATCTACGCTGATAACAATGTCGGGGGCGCGCCCTTTAATGTCAGTGTGACGCTCGAAGACGGTGCTGGGCTGACTGCCCCAACCGAAATGCGATCAATCGCAGTCGGCAACGTGGCACCAGTGATTGCGCCCGACGGCCCGATCACGCTGACCATCAACGAAGACAACGCTGACAGCTTTTTCCTCACCGCTACTGACGCTTCCTCAGTGGATGTCTTGAACTGGAGCGTCGGCACCCCCAGCAACGGCACGGTCACCCCGCCGACCAATCCCGCCGCCGCCAACCAAACCTTTACTTACACGCCCGATGCCAACTTTAGCGGCACGGATAGCTTTCAAATTCAAGTCGGCGATGACGACGGTGGGTTCGATACGATTGATGTCAATGTCACTGTGGCTGCCCAGCCAGATGCCCCCACTAACCTGACCATCACGCCCTCATCAGACACGATTAACGAAGGCGAAACGGTCACGCTGACGGGTAGCTTTATCGATCCTGATGCGGGCGATTTGTTTACCCTCACGATTAATTGGGGCGATGGCTCCACTGACACGCTCAGCGATGGCGATCTGCTCTTTGACGGCTCCACTAACACCTATTCATTCAGCACTGACCATCAGTACTTGGCTGACGGCACGCCGACGATTTCGGTCAGTGTGCAAGACGACTTCGGCGAAATCACCAGCACCTCTCAAAGCATCACCGTTAGCAACGTTGCCCCGACCCTATTTCCCGGTAGTACTTCGCTGACTGTCCAGGAAGATGACACCGGTACTCGCATCTTTACTGCCACCGATCCAGCCGATACGACTTTTGCCTGGTCGATTTTGACCAATGGTGCCAACGGTACGGCCAGCGTTTCGACGACCGATACTGGGGCCACTCAGTCAGTCACCTACACGCCCAATGCTGATTTCAACGGTCTCGATCAGTTTGTGGTGCAGGTTGATGACCAAAATGGCGGCGTCACTACAGCGACTGTGACCGTCGGCGTATTGGCGGTCAACGACGACCCCACCAACCTCATCATCACGCCCGATGTCACCTCTCTCAATGAAGGCAGCGCCGTGACATTGGCGGGCAGCTTTGACGATGTCGATAACTCTACCGACGCCTTTTTTGACGATACCCACACCCTGACGGTGGATTGGGGCGATGGTACCGTCGAAACCTTTAAAGATACTGACCTGACGTTGGGCGGTGCCGCCACCGACGTGACGGCAACCACCCTCGCGTTTGATGGCCTCACTCATACCTATGTGGATGAAGGCACCGGCTCCTACACGGTGACGGTGACGGCAGCTGATGCCGCCGGTCAAACGGTCGCGACCACCCAGGCGATCGCGGTACTCAACGTCGACCCGACTCTAGTTGACCCGGCAGCGTCTCCAGCCACGCTGGCGCTGACTGAAGATACGGCTGAAGACTTTACGGTCAAGGCGACCGATGTCGGCATTGAAGACATCCTCACTTGGGATGTCACGGCAGCCCCCACCAGCGGCACCGTGACTGCCACGACCAGTGCAGCGAATGGCGAGCAGTCGTTTACCTACACTCCCAACCTCAACTTTGAAGGCACTGACACCTTTACGCTGCAGGTGACAGATGGTGACGGCGGCTTCCAAGACTTGGTGTATAACGTCACGGTCACGGGGGCAAACGACGCGCCGCAGGTCATTGTCAACAACTTCAACATTGTTGAAGACACGCCGCTGGACATTGATCTCAGCGTGTTAAATGCGATCGATGTCGAAGAAACCGACGACAACAACATCAACTTCACTATCACTGGCGCGGCGGCTGGCAGCTTCCTAGTGGATGGCACCCCCGATAACACCTTTAGCCGCCAAGACATTATTGATGGCAAAGTCACCTTCCTCTACGGCAGTGAGGTGACGCCCTCCTTTACCATCACCGTCGAAGATAGCGCACCGCTGGCAACGGTAGTCCCTGGGACTATCACTAGCTTCTTAAAGGTTAACGATGCCCCGGTGCTCACCGTTGGCACCTTTACTGTCGCTGAGGGGGCTGAAGCGCCTATCAACAGTAGTGTGCTAAGTGCCACCGACGAAGATGATGACAACGCCACCCTGCTCTTTACCGTCAGCGATGTGGAGGGCGGCGACTTTATCCTCAGCGGCAGCGAAACCTTTAGCTTTACCCAGCAAGACATCAACAACGGCCTGGTGACCTTTAGAAACGACGGCAGCGAGACTGACCCTAGTTTCAACATCAAGGTTGAAGATGATGAGGGCGCGTTCGCGGAGGGTGCCGGCACCGGCACCGTTACGGCGATCGACGATGACCCTGAGATTACGGTTAACACCTTCACAGTCGTTGAAGGGCAAGTGCTGAACGTCGATAGCACGGTGCTCAACGCGACGGATGATGAGACGACAGATAGCGCTCAAATCACCTTCACCGTCAGCGGCACCGATGCGGGTAGCTTTTTGCTCGATGGCGTGGCCAGCACGACCTTTACTCGGCAAGACATCTTTGCTGGCCGGGTGACCTTCTTGTATGAAGGCGAAGTCGACCCGGTCTTTGACATCAAGGTTGAAGATGGCACTGGGGGCGACTCCACAGTAATGGGCAATGTCATCAGTTTCACCCCAACCAATGACACCCCGGTGTTCGCGACGCTCGCCCCCTTTACGGTGAACGAAAACGATCTGACACCGATCGACAACACGATCTTGGATGCCACCGACGCTGATGATGACGATAGCAGCCTGACGTTTGAGGTTGCCGATGTCGTTGGGGGGGACTTTTTGGTTGAAGGTCTGGTCGCAAACACCTTTACCCAAGCCCAGGTAGACGCCGGTGCCGTCTTCTTTAAGAACACTGGCAGCGACGTCAACCCCAGCTACAAGATCACGGTCAGCGACGATGAGGGCGCCTCAACGGTGGCGATCGGTACCGGCACGGTTGTCACCACTGACGATAACCCTGAGATTACGGTCAACAACTTTGATGTCAAAGAAGGCACCTCGCTACTTGTCGATAGCACGGTGCTGAATGCCACTGATGACGAGACGACCGACAGCGCTCAAATCACTTTCACCGTCAGCGGTACCGACGCCGGGAGCTTTTTGGTAGATGGCGTGGCCAGCACGACCTTTACCCGCCAAGACATCTTGTTGAACCGGGTCACCTTCTTGTATGACGGTGAAGTGGAACCCGTCTTTGACATCAAGGTTAAAGATGGCACTGGCAACACATTTACCGAAGCAGGGAATGTCGTTGGCTTTGAAGCAGTGAACGACACCCCTCTGTTTGATACGCTAGCGACCTTTAACGTCCCTGAGAGTGGCTTGGTCGAGATTGACGAAACGATCATCAAGGCCACGGATGCCGATGACCTCGATAGCAGCCTCATCTTTACGGTGAAGGATATCGTCGGCGGTGACTTTTTGGTTGAGGGGCAGGTCAAAACCACCTTTACCCAAGCCCAGGTTAACGCCAGTGACGTGTTCTTTCAGAACGATGGCACCGAGACTGCTCCTAGCTTCAATATCAAAGTCGAGGATGATGAGGGCGCATTCACAGAGGCAACTGGCACGGGCACCGTTACCACGGCCAACGATGCACCGACGATCCTCACCAATGAATTTAAGGTGACCGAAGGCGAGCTCCTCTCGATTACGGCTGCTGTGCTGGATGCCACCGATGAAGACTCTGACGACGCCAATATTCTCTTCACGATCAGCGGCACCGATGCCGGTAGCTTCCTGGTAAACGGCACGGCCAGTACCACCTTTACCCGTCAAGACATTAGCGATGGCAACGTTACCTTCCTCTATGACGGTGAAACCAGCCCAGTCTTTAGCATCAACGTCAGCGATCAGGAAACGCCTGCCGCCACCATTGATGTAGCCGGTAACGTCACTGAATTCACTGAAGTCAACGATCGCCCCGAGTTTTTGAACCTGACCGGCGGCGTGCTACCGACCTTTAACGTCAATGAAGGCGGCAATGCCCCTATCACCAATGCCATTGTGGCAGCTACCGATGGTGATTTCGAAGATTCTGACCTGCTCTTTACCGTTTCTGGTGAGGAGGGCGGTAAATTCTTCATTGTGGGGCAATCGGAGCCGACCCAGACCTTTACTCAGCGCGACATCAACCTCGGTCGGGTCTTCTTTCAGCATGACGGTAACGAGATTGCGCCGAGCTACACAATTACCGTCAGTGATAGCGAGCTAACCGCCACCGCTACGGGCACGGGCACGCTCACCCTGAGCAATGACGACCCTGAAATCACGATCAACGATTTCGATGTCGTGGAAGGGGAACTGCTACAGGTCACCAGCGGCGTGTTGAACGCGACGGATGATGAGACCACCGACAGCACTCAAATCACCTTCACCATTAGCGGTACCGATGCCGGTAGCTTTTTGGTCGATGGTGTGGCCAGCACGACTTTTACTCGCCAAGACATCGACTTGAACCGGGTGACCTTCTTGTATGAAGGCGAAGTGGATCCCGTCTTTGACATCACGGTCACTGATGGCACCGGCGGTACTGTCACCAAAGCAGGCGATGTCGAGTTCACCGCCAAAAACGACGCCCCTGTGTTTGATACGCTAAACACTTTTGCCGTAGCTGAGGGTGGTCTGACATTAATCAACAACGCGATTTTGAATGCCACCGATGCTGATGACCTCAACAGCAGCCTGCTCTTCACCGTGTCAGGAGAGCAAGGCGGCAAGTTTCTGGTCAACGGCGTCGAAAGCAGCAGCTTTACTCAAGGGCAGGTTAACGCCAACGACGTGTTCTTCCAGAACGACGGCACTGAGACCCCTCCCAGCTTCAACATCAAGGTTGAGGATGATGAGGGTGCCTTCACGGAGGCGACGGGCACCGGCACGGTTAACGCCACTGACGATCCGCCAGAGATTCAGGCCAACAATTTCACAGTTACAGAAGGCGTCGCATTACAGGTGACCCAGGCCATCCTAGATGCCACCGATGAAGATACGGCTGACGCGCAGATCACGTTTACTATCGGCGGCACGGATGCGGGCAGCTTCCTGCTGAATGGCACACCCAGTACGACCTTCACTCGCGAAGATATTCTCAACGGCAACGTCACCTTCCTCTACGAAGGCGAGGGCAGCCCGGTCTTTACGATCGCGGTGAGCGACGGTACGACAACATTGGCCCCAGTCAGTGGCGGCATTGATGACTTTACCGCCGTCAACGATGCGCCCGACTTCAACATCGTCTTCCCTAACGTGGCGGAAGATGACATCGTCGATATTACGACGTCAGTTTTTGTCACCACTGACGCCGAACTCACCGCTGGCCTGACCACTACCGATGATTTGGTCTACACCGTCGATGTGACCGCTAACGGCAGATTTGTGATCGATGGCGGCGACGATCCCGCTACCAAGTTCACGCAAGCTGACATAGAGAGCGGGCTCGTTGATTTTGTGCTTGAGGGCGAAGAAGCGCCCAGCTTTACGGTCACACTGAACGATGGTGGCAGCCCCGTCGCTGAAAATGTGACTAAATCCATCACGCCAGCGGACTTTACCTTCACCCCGACGAATGACCTACCGTTGCTATTGGTGAACAACCTGGAGGTGGATGAGGGTGACACGGTGACCCTGGGCACAGACAACCTCTTCGCCAGTGACGTCGAGACTCCTGCTTTCGATCTCGAATTCACTGTTTCTAACGTCGTAAACGGCACCTTCAATAAGACCACCTTTACCTTAGAAGACATCATCCAGGGTGAAGTCACCTTTACCCATGACGATAGCAATGAGGTGCCAGGCGATGCCAGCAGCCTCCAGGCCAGCTACGACGTTGTCGTCAGCGATGGGACTGATACCTCCTCTGACCCCATCGGGGCGGCAGCAGCGGTCACAGTTAACCCCATCAATGATGCGCCGGTGCTTCTGGTCGATAACGGTGTCCCCACCGATCCTGATCCCTTCTTGATTGATGAAGGGGGCACACTCATCCTCAATGAAACCAACATTCTGGCGACTGACACCGACACCCTGCCGGAAAATCTGACGTTTACAGTGACTAATCTGGTCGGCGGTTTCTTTGCCACGACGACTGACCCCACCACGCCGATCACCACCTTTACCCAGGCTGACATTAACTCGCCGAGCACCATTGTCTTCGTGCACGACGATACCGAAACGGTGCCCAGCTACACGCTGAAAGTAGAGGATGACGGGGGTAACAGCGATACTCAAAATTACATCGCTCAACTCGCTGACCAAAACGATGACCCTGAGATTACGCTCAACACGCTTACGCTGGCCGAGGGCGACAAGGTCACGTTGACCACCAGTAATCTGCAGGTGACCGATGAAGAATCAGGCCCTGCCGATCTGACCTACACGATCAGCAATTTGACCAATGGTGATTTCTTCAACGGGGCAACCCAGTTGGGGAACGGCGACACCTTTACCCAGCAAGATGTGATCGCGGGTCAGATTTCCTTTGAACATAATGATCTGAACGATGCCCCAACCTACACCCTTGAGGTCGCAGACAACGGCACCCCCCCCGGTAGCGATACCAGCGTTGCGGCGATCGCGTTTACTGCAATCAATGATGACCCCGTGTTAGACGGTAATACCACAGGGGCCACGGGTGAATTTTCCATTACCCAAGGCGGGACGGCCAACGTCACTCAAGCTCAGCTAGAGGTGACCGATGAGGAAACGACCAACCCGGCTCTGCTGGTTTATACAGTAGATGGAACAACCAACGGCAACTTTTTACTCAATGGCGTTGCCAATCCTCCTACCTTTACCCAGCAAGACATCAACACCAACCGAGTTTCGTTTGCCCACGATGGCAGCGAGACCGCGCCGACTTACACCGTCACAGTGACTGACAACGGTGTCCCCGAAGCTAAAGAAATTACCTTTACGGTGGATCTGACGGCAACCTTTACGCAAGTCAATGAAAATCCAATGTTTACGGCTAGTCAACTCTCGCCAGTTGAAGGTGAGTTGATTACGCTGACCGCAGCCGACATCAACGCGACCGATCGCGAAGATGCAGCCACGCTGCTGGAATTTAGCATTGACCCAGCGAACGTCACTGGTGGTGACTTCTTCCTCAACGGCGTTGCGCTAGGGGCGGCCGATACGTTCTCTCTGGTCCAAATCAATGCGGGTCTGGTCACCTTCAAAGACGATGGTGATGAGGTTCCCCCCTCCTTTGAGGTCACGGTGACGGATACGGATGGCGGAACGGTGACGGAAACCGCCACGATCAACGTGGATAATTTCCAGGTCAATGACGATCCCACTCTAGATGTCAATGCCTTCACTCTCAACGAAGGGCAGGTGCTAATTCTCGATGACACCAACCTCAAAGCCTCCGATGCTGAGACGACTGATCCGGCCCAGCTCACTTACACCGTCACGCCACCTGAAGGTGGTGGGTTTTTCCTGAATGGCCTGACGCCGACCACAACGTTTACGCAAGAGGACATCAACAATAAGGCGATCGCCTTTAAGCAAGATGACACTAGCACTGAGCCCAGCTTTACCATCACGGTTACCGACCCCGATGGCGGTGAAACCAGTGCGGAGGCCATCGTCACCTTTACTTCGGTCAACGATACCCCGACGGCCAATGACGACAGCGGTGAAGGCTTTACGACGAACGAAGACACGGCCTTCACAACGCCCGATTTAACGCTGAATGACACTGATGAAGAAGGCACACCGCTCACCGTCAGCCAGGTTAATGGTGGGGTCGCCACCCTCACTTCGGGAGCCACGGTCACGATCAACGGCAACTCGATCAACTACGACCCTAATGGCCAATTTGAAGATTTGGCGGTCGGCGAAACGAAAACCGATACGTTTACCTACACCCTCAGTGACAACGACCCCATGGGGGCAGAGACGGATACGGCGACGGTCACCATTGTGATTGAGGGCGCTAACGATGCTCCCACCGCTGTGGCTGATACCGGAGCAACGAACGAAAACACCACCACTGTCATTGACGTGTTAGCCAATGACAGCGACCCTGACACCAACGACACGCTGACCATTTTAAGTGTCGATACTACGGGGGTATTGGGACAGGTCACCAACAATGGCACGACACTCACCTACAATCCCACCACCGCCCCCGGCAGTCTTGAGCAGGGAGAAATCCGCACCGAAGTCTTTACCTATGTCGTTAGTGATGGCAATGGGGGCACTGCCAGTAACTCGGTCACTGTTACCGTGACGGGTGTCAATGATGGCCCCATTGCCGTTGATGATGCGGGTGAGGGCTTTGCCACCGATGACAATCAATCCCTGACGACGGCAGTACTCACGCTCAATGACTCTGACCCTGACGACGATCTGCTAACAGTGACCAAAATCAACGGCACGGCGATCGCCTCAGGGGGCATGGCAACCCTGCCTTCTAACGGTCAGGTCACGCTCAATGCCAATAATTCTGTGACGTATACGCCTTCGCCAACCTTTAAGGCGCTGTCTGTCGGGCAATCGACAACCGATACCTTTACCTACACCATTGATGATGGCAAGGGCGGCACTGACGACGCCACTGTGACCATTGTGATCAACGGCGCTAACGAAGCGCCTGTTGCCACTGACGATATCACGGGCTTTACCACCACCGAAGGTACAGAGATCACGCTCAACGTGCTGGGCAACGACACTGACGATGATGGCGACTCCCTTGTAATCCAAAGCGTTGACACCACCGGCCTTACCGGCCAGGTGATCAACAATGGCGGTGACCTCACTTATATCCCGGCGCTAGTACTCAAAGGGGGCGAAACCGTCGAGGAAACCTTTACCTACACGGTTAGCGATGGTAACGGGGGCACCGATACGGCGGATGTCAAAGTCACTGTGACCGGCGTCAACGACGCGCCGATCGCCATCACCGATAGCGGCGGCGGCTTCATCACGAATGAGTTGACTGCCTTTGTCACGGCCAACGTGCTCGCCAACGACAGCGACCCCGAAGGTAGCCTCATTACCCTGACTAGTTTTGACACCAGTGGCACGCAAGGATTGGTCACCAGCAATAGCAATGGCACCTTTAACTATGACCCCAACGGCGCGTTCAACACGCTGCCGCAAGGACGAACGGCGACCGATAGCTTTAGCTACACCGTTCAAGATGCGGATGGTCTCACGTCGACGGCGACGGTCAACATTCAAGTCAATGGTTTGTTGAGTGAGTTCTTCGATTTTGAGCGCTTCCTGCAGGAACAAAACCCGGCAGCAGTGGCTCCGGCAGACACGATTGCGGGTCTCCCCTTAGCTCAGCTCTATGACGAAAACTTCTACCTCAGCCAAAACCTAGATGTGGCCAGTGCAGTTGCTGCCGGAGGATTCTCGTCGGGCTATCAACACTTTGTCACTTTGGGCATTAATGAGGGTCGCAACCCCAGTGTGTTGTATAACGAAGCCTTCTACTTGAGCAACAACGTGGATGTCGCTAACGAGGTTGCTAATGGTTCGCTCGCCAGCGGTCTCGCGCACTTCCTCAACAGTGGCCATATTGAGGGACGTGACCCGAGTGCGCTGTTTGACCAGAGCGATTATTTAACCGCTAACCCTGATGTCGCTAACGCTGTGGCAAGTGGTGCGTTTGACAGTGCCTTCGACCATTACGTCACCGTCGGTGCCGAAGAAAGTCGCTTACCGTCGTTGTCGCTGTACAACGAGAGCTTCTATCTCAACAACAACCCGGATATTGCCGCAGGCGTCGCCAATGGCACCATCAGCAGTGGTTATGACCACTTCATCTCGCTGGGTCAAACAGAAGGGCGAGCCCCCAGTTCGCTCTACAACGAAGCGAGCTATCTGGCTCGTAACCCCGATATCGTTAATGCCGTCAATGCCGGCACCTTTACCAGCGGCTTCCAGCACTATGAAGATATCGGTCGCTTTGAAGGTCGTTTTGTCTTCTAAACCATCAGGAAAATCAGCTCAGTATGGAACTTTCACCTCAACTTTCTAGCCAGTTTGGCTGCGATCGCTTGAGGTGCAGTCCACTCCGAACTTGACAGAAAAAACGTTAAGGATGTTAGATCAGTGATTGATTTTTACTTTTTGTGAGAAGAGACATTCTTTCTAGACTGATATTGTTGCATCCGCAGTTTTAAGCTTTCTTAAAACTGCGGATTAATATCGTAGTTTTGAGAACTTTGAACGATTACTTCAAGCATTTGCAACCGGTACTGCTGGACCTGACGTCATCATTCCTAAGCGCTGATCGGCTTACTGACAAATGGTTGCTTGATCATTGATGACGCCCGCTCGCGGTTAGGGACAGTTCAATATTCGGCGATCGCTCTCTAAACACAATTATTCGGTATCCTTGAGTGCTGCAGGATGGATCACGATAAGTAATGACGCGCTCAATCTAGCCGTTGGCTATAGGCTGAGCTGATTGTTTTTAGGCACGACTCCGCGCCATTAAATCATCCTGACTTATTATTGAATAGCCAGCCCCTGCGCCAACCAGGCGCTCATCAATTTTGACTGATTTTAGGGTTTCACGATTACTGTCAGTCCAGACCTTGAGATTAAGCCATTGCCAGCCAAGATTAGTCGTCATTCACAAACAGCAGAATTGACTTCGGTTTTTGCGTCTCGCTGGATAAATGTTTTTTTGATCGCAAACGCTGATTCAACATGGATTTATTGGCGGCGATCGCAACTCAAAAAATTACACGATTTAATGTTCATTTTTTCAAAGGTGAGCTACAGTTTATGTGACTTTTTGTTGTAGGGCAGCCTATCTTTTGCGATGGGTGTTTTTCTGGTTGGCAATTTTAGATTGTTTCGCTCTTTTTCACGATTTATGCATTGTGAAAAAGCGGTTGCCCTTTAGGTCGCGAGTAAGCACCAGCCGAGTCTTTTTGTTGCGTTGACATCACGAGTGAATTCCATGGCAATACCCACCATTACAAACAACAGTCTCCTTCTGGTTGAAGGGCAAAGACAAACCCTATCTTTAAATGATCTGAATGCTGAAAGCGAAGGTGCGGCTCTTTCAGACATTCGGATTACGATTGTGCCCACAGCGTTGGCGGGTAGCTTTCTTCTCACGCCCAGCGGTGGAACGGCCACGGAAGCCACAGAATTCACCCTGGCCGACGTACAGAGTGGGCGAGTGGAGTTTGATCACGACAGCTCGAATTCGGAGCCGCAATATAGCGTGATTGCTACGGTAGGCGAAGGCGATGCGGCTGAGTCTTCAGAGCCGCAGCCCGCGACGATCACCTTTTTTGTCATTAACGACGCTCCGATCTTTACGACCAATGTGCTCAGCATTACCGAGGGCGGCACGGTTGTTCTCAATGCGGATGCACCGAATTTGGTGACGACCGACGAAGCGGGCGAATCGACACCAGCAGAGCTGACCTATACCATCCTCTCTGTCTCAAACGGCACCTTTCAGCAGTTAACTGATGGCGTGGCGACTGATTTGGGTGTCGCTGATACCTTCACCCAGGCGGATGTCGATGGGGGCCTGATTCAGTTTCAGCACGACGGCAGTGAAACGGCTCCCAGCTACCGACTGCAGGTTGTCGATGGGGGGCTGACGGACGCGCTTCAACCAGGGCCAAAAGGCGGCGGTTCAACCACGGTGACTATCGAAGCGTTCACCTTGGTCAATGACCCGCCTATGGTCACCAAAAGTTCCCTGGCGGTCACCGAAGGCGCGACGGTCACCATTGGCTCAGACGATCTAGCCGCGACGGATGTCGAGAGCCCTGCCGATGAGCTGGTGTATACCGTTGTCATTGGCGATGCTGCAGATGCTGCCCAGCCCGACAGTTTTATTGTGGATGGCGTCGCCCAAGCCGGGCCTGAGGTGACCTTTACCCAGGCGCAGGTCGATGCCGATCTCGTGGAGTTTGTGCAAGGGGGTTCCAATTTTGAGCCGGCCTTGACGGTTACCTTGAGCGATCCGGAGACCACGGTAGACGTTGACTTCACCGTTGATTTCACTGCCGAAAACGACGCCCCTCAATTCGTCACCAATACGCTGTCAATTGAAGAGGGCGGCACCGTCATCCTCAACAGCACCGAGACCAATCTGCAGGCGACCGATGAATTAGGCGAGTCGACTGACGATGCCCTGACTTACACCATTACGAGCGTTAGCAACGGTGAGTTTCAGCGGCTGACGCCCGAGCCAGTGACCTTAGTGGTGGGCGATACCTTTACTCAGGCAGAAGTTGATGGCGGCTTCATCCAATTTGTGCAAGATGGCACCTCTAATGCTCCTGACTACGCTCTAACAGTGAGCGATGATGGCATCAACAGTGACCCGGCGACAGCGATCACGACTGACCCGGTGTCGGTGACCATTCCCGACGGGGGCTTTACCCAGATCAATGACCCGCCATTGGTGGTCAACGCGGCATTCACCGTGACCGAAGACAAAACGATCACCCTGTCTTCTGAGAACCTGTCGACAACTGATCAAGACGCCACTGCCGAGCAGTTGGAGTATACCGTCACGATTGACAACACGGCAGACCCCGACCAGCCCGACAGCTTTGAAATTGGCGGCGTTGCCCAAGCCGGGCCAACAGTGACCTTTACGCAAGCTCAGGTCGATGCTGGTGAGGTGGTCTTTGTGCAGGGGGGCTCTAGCTTTGACCCCAACCTCACGGTGACGGTCAAAGATGTGGCGATCGTCGCTGATGGTGAAGTCAACACGATTGATGTGCCCTTGGTGGCGACCCTGGACGAAGTTAATGACCCTTTAGAACTGCAAACCCTGTCGCTGACCCTCGCCGAAGGGGAGACCATTACCCTCAGCGCAACGATTCTATCGGTCACCGACGAGGAATCTGCGCCTGAGCAGATCCTCTACACCGTTGATGCGGTGACCGGAGGCAGCTTCGTCACCGTCGCTGATGACCAGCCGGCTACCGGTTTTTCCCAAGCGGATATTGAGGCTGGGCTGATTGCCTTCAAATCCGACGGTCTCAATGATGCGCCGACCTTTAGTTTGACGGTGACCGATGGCGAAGCGTCCATTGTGGTTACGGATGAAAGTGATCAAGGCGTTACCTTTACTGCCGAGAATGATTTACCGGTTGTGGTGGTCGGCGACTTTGTGGTTAAAGAAGGCGAGTCGACTCTGATCAATGACACGGTGCTGAGCACCACCGATGAAGAAACGGCGCTCGAAGATTTGGTCTACACGGTGGCGATCGCCAACACTGACCCCGAGCAGCCCGACGGCTTTGAAATCGACGGCGTGCTGCAAACCACCGCTGAGGTGATCTTTACCCAAGCCCAAGTGAATGCTGGTTTAGTCACCTTTGTGCAAGGGGGATCTAGTTTTGCGCCTGATCTAACAATCAGTGTAAAAGATACAGAGATAGCAGGTGTCGTCAATGAGATACCCGTGGTGCTGGAGCCGGACTTTACAGACGATAACGATCCATTAAGGCTGCAAACCCTATCGTTCACTCTGGTCGAAGGCGACACGATTCCCGTTAACACTGAGACATTGTCGGTCATCGATGAAGAAACGCTCGACCCGGCTGAAATTCTTTATACCGTCGATGCAGTCACTGGAGGAGACTTTGTCACCGCCGCTGACGATGTGCCAACCCTGAGCTTTTCCCAAGCGGATATTGATGCTGGGCTGATTGCCTTCAAATCTGACGGGCTCAATGATGCGCCGACCTTTAACCTGACAGTGACTGCCGATGGCGAAGAGCCGATCACTGTCACCGACCAAGATGGCGATGGGGTCACCTTTACCCCCACAAACGATGAGCCGATAGTGGGGCCTAGCACCATTACCGTCGGCGAAGGTGAGCGGGTGGTCATTACCGAGGCTGAGCTGAGCACCATCGATGAAGTAGGAGAAACTGCGCCCGAAGATTTGCGCTACACGATCTTGCTTGAGAGTGCTGATCCTGACCAGCTCGACGGCTTTGAAGTCGATGGCGTGCTGCAGACCACCCCTGGCATCCCTGTGATCTTTACCCAAGCGCAGATCAACAACGGCCAGGTGGCCTTTGTCGCTGGAGGGGCTAACTCTGCCCCGACGATCATCTCTGCCACTGTCACTGATACCGCCGTTGTAGAAGCCGGTGAGGTCAATGTGGTGGATGTGCCACTGGTGATCGCCTTGAACGCCGACAACGACCCATTACAAGTGGTCAACAACCTGCTGGAAATCAGTGAAGGCGAAACGCTCACCCTAGATGCCGATAATCTGCTCACCCAGGATGAAGAAACCCCTCCCGCAGAGCTGGTCTACACCATTGACGAGGTGCTCAACGGCAGCTTTCAACGCATTGACGTCGATTTAGGCACAGTGATTGGCCCCATTGCCGTGGGTGAGACCTTTACTCAGGCTGACGTCAGCGGTGGTGCCATTCAATTTGTCCATGATGGTGAGGAGGAAGCCCCGAGCTATACCCTGACGGTGGTTGACACCCCACTGGTCGTGGATGGCCCGACCAACAGTGAAACGATCGTGGCGTTTATCCCCGAGGGCGGGTTCACCAACGTTAACGACGCCCCCACCTTAGATCTCAACACGCTGACCATTGACGAAGGTCAAGTTGATTTCACATTCACTGCCGAAAACTTAGCCGCCAGCGACCCCGACAGCACGCTGAGCCAATTGAGCTTTGAGATCTCTGGAGTCGAGGGCGGTACCTTCTTCCTAAATGGCGAAGAACTGGTGGAAGGCATCACCTTTACCAGCGACGTGATCGCTTTTGGAGAACTCACTTTCACAGATGATGGTGACGAAGTCGCGCCTAGCTACTCAGTCACCGTGCGCGACCCCGAAGGCGGCAGTAGCGAAGCAACTCCAGCCATCGTTGTTTTGAACCAGATCAATGATGATCCGGAGATTGAGACTAATACGTTTACGTTTACAGAAGGCCAGCGACTCGTCCTCAACGACCCAGCTACGGGCATAATCAACCTTCAGGCGACGGATGATGAAACCCCCGATGATGAGTTGGTCTATGTCATTAGTGATGGCGTAGTCGGCGGCGAATTCTTTGACTTCAACGCTCAACCAATTAATACCTTTACCCAGGCGGAGCTTAATGATGGCAACATCAGCTTTCTGCCCGATGGCGGTGAAGAGAAGCCCGCCTTTGAGATCACGGTGTCAGATCAAGACGGTGGCGTAGAGACCGTTCAGGCGAACGTTGAAGACCTGATTCCTGTCAACGACCCGCCAACGCTCGGAGAAAATCCACAGGTGACGATAACGGAAGGGGAACCCCTCACCCTCACCCTTGAGAACCTGTCGGCAACCGATCCTGATACCCCTGACGAAGATTTAATCTTCAACATTACCGATCTTGCTGGCGGCGAGTTTATTTCGCTCGCCCCCGATGCCGTCAACCCCGTCATGAGCTTCACCCAAGGAGAAGTCGAGGCGGGTCAAATTCAGTTTGTCGACGACGGTGATGAGACGCCGCCTGCGTTCAGCGTGAGCGTCAGTGATGGCGAGTTGACCACAGAGGCCGTCCCGGTCACAATTACCGACTTCATCAACGTCAACGATCCGCCCGTCGCCGTCGATGATGCAGGTGACGGCTTCAGCACTCCTGCCGACACCATTCTCACCACCGCGAGCGTTATTGCTAACGACACCGATGAAGACGGCGATGCCCTGACCGTCACCCAAGTTGCAGGGCAAGCGGTCACAGCGGGTGCCGTGACGCTAGAGTCGGGTGCCTTAGTTACCGCGTTAGCCGACGGCACGCTGTCCTACGACCCCAACGGTCAATTTGGGGGCTTGGCCCAGGGGGCAACGGTAGAAGACAGCTTTACCTATGTCGTTAGTGATGGCAATGGGGGCACTGCCACCGCCAATGTCACTGTCGAAATTGTGGGCGTTAATGATCTGCCTGATGCCGTGGATGATGGGGGCGAAGGCAGCGAGGGCTTTGTCACCGATGACAATCAAGACCTCACAACGCCAGTACTCACCCTGAATGACACTGACCCCGACAACGATACGCTCACGGTGACTGCGATTAATGGCACTGCAGTTGCTCCCAACGGCTCGGTGGAGCTAGATACGAAAGCGATCGTTACCCTCAACGATGACAATTCGGTCACCTATACGCCTTCTCCCACCTATCAACTGCTGGCGGTGGGTCAAACCGTTGACGAAATCTTTGAATACACGGTCAGCGATGGCAAGGGTGGCGAAGATACGGCAACAGTGACCATCCTCGTGAATGGAGCGAACGAAGCTCCAGTAGCGACAGATGATCTTGATCCGGGCTTTGCCACCACCGAAGGGACAGAGATCACGCTCGACGTGTTGGCGAATGACACTGACATCGACACTATCGATGAATTGACGATCGAAAGCGTCGACACCACGGGTATTACCGGCGAGGTGATCAACAATGGTGGTGACCTCACCTATATTCCGGCTTTAGTGCTCAAAGGGGGGGAAACTGCGGAGGAAATCTTTAGTTATACGGTCAGCGATGGTAACGGGGGCACCGATACGGCTGATGTCAAAGTCACGGTGACCGGCGTCAACGATGCGCCGATCGCTGTCAACGATAGCGGCGGCGGCTTCATCACGAATGAGGTGACTGCCTTTGTCACGGCCAACGTGCTTGCCAACGACAGCGACCCCGAAGGTGGCCCCATTACCCTAACCGGTTTTGATGCCAGCGGCACGCAAGGAGTGGTCACCAGCAACGGCGATGGCACCTTCAACTATGACCCCAACGGCGCGTTCAACACGCTGCCGCAAAGTCGGACGGCCACTGATAGCTTTAGCTACACCATTCAAGACGATGAGGGGCTGACGACGACGGCGACAGTCAGCATTCAAATCAATGGTCTGCAGAGTGAGTTCTTCGACTTTGAGCGCTTTTTGCAGGAACAAAACCCAGCAGCAGTGGCTCCGGCAGACACGATTGGCGGCCTACCCCTGGCTCAGCTCTACGACGAAAGCTTCTACCTCAGCGAAAACCCCGATGTGGCGGCGGCGGTGGCGTCCGGCGATCTGTCGTCGGGGTATGAACACTTCATCACCTCTGGCATTAGCGAAGGTCGGAGCCCAAGCGTGCTGTACGACGAAGCGTTCTATCTCTCAAGCAATCCGGATGTGGCAGCGGCGGTGAATGCGGGCGATCTCAACAGCGGGCTGGAGCACTTTTTGAACACTGGCCATATTGAGGGACGTGACCCGAGTGCGCTGTTTGACCAGAGCGATTATCTGGCGGCGAACCCCGATGTCGCCAACGCAGTGACGGATGGTAGTTTTGATAGTGGCTTTGACCATTATGTGAGCATCGGGGCGGAAGAGAGCCGGTCGCCAGACCTATCGTTGTATAACGAATCTTTCTATCTCAGCAACAATCTGGATGTGGTGGCAGCGGTGAGTGCGGGAGATATCAGCAGCGGCTATGACCACTTCATCTCGGCTGGTCAGATTGAAGGACGGGCACCCAGTGCGCTTTACAACGAAGCGAGTTATCTGTCGCTCAACCCGGATGTGGCGGCGGCGATTGATGCGGGCGATTTAGTCAGTGGTTTCCAGCACTATGAGAGCGCCGGTCGTTTTGAAGGTCGCTTTGTGTTCTAAGCCAACGGACTCACTGCAGCTAGCGGTGAATTGCAGCACCTGACGGCTACGTTGCCAGACTCATCGCCATACCGGTGGTGAGCGTGGCCACGTTGGTCAAGGCTGGGTTGGGCAACGATGGAGCAACGACTGATGATTGGCATGAGCCAAATCTGAGGCAGAGAATCGTCACAGGTCATTGGCATTGCGATGCTGATTGCGTCAGGGTGTTTGCCTGCGCGATCGCCCGCTCCAACTTCAGTCCCTCAACGCGATGGTTGAGAAAATCGCTGCCACAGGGCCGGGGGTGGCGTCAAAAATTCATAGGCTCCCGCAGCGCTATCAGCAGCAGCGGTGAGCACAATATCAAAAGATACCGACACCCGGATCTCCTCTGAATGATTGAGGGTAACGCCGTGTCGTTGTTTTGCGGGAAACAAAATCAGCCGACCTTCGACCGGGGAATATAGCGCTTGGTCTTGGTTGAGCGGCGTCCACTTGGCCATGAGGTCGGTGTTCTCGCTACCCAGCCCTGGGCTGACCTCATTCATCCGCACATCATCGATAAACGCGAGACAGCCAGAGAGGTCGCTGCCTGACGCCGGTACCGAGAGATAGTAAACCGCACTCACATGGGCTGTATTGTGCTGATGGATGCCGACTTCTTGCTGATGGCGAGAGACGACAGGCCAGGCCCGCTGAATGTACAGCTCGACCTTGGTTAGATCAATTCCTAATTGAGTGAGATAGTGCAGCACATGGGTTTCGACCTGCGTTACCAGCCAGCGAAAACGGGGGTCAGTATGGATCTGATGCACCCCATGCAGGTCACCCGTCCAGGCCATTTCAGGAAAGTTGCGCGGCGCGATCGCGGCGGCTTCTAATTGCAGCACAGCGGCTAAAAGGTCATCTTTGTGTTGAGCGGCATCGGGCAGGTCTTCGTAGTAAACCGCGAGGGGAAACCAGGTATCAACAGGCATGACAACGCTATCCTCAAGGAGTTCGAATATAGGGCAGAACGAGCGTTGCGGAGCCCGATCAAGCAGAGCTAGCCAGCGACGGCATCATCTGACGATAGGGATGAGGGGAACCTTGCAGCCAAGCACTTGGGATGTTGGGCAGGGTTGGTTGATAGGGCACCGGTACTAATGGTCAGGCGGCGGCTGATTGGCAGTGTGGTCTGATGATTTAGAGGCATCTTGATAGGAGGCTTTAATCTCCTCAACCTGCGCTTCGAGCTGCCGCAAGAGCTGCATCAGCGTGGGCAGAATTTCTGTCTGCACTGGCCTGGCATCAATAGAATTGCGGGCGCGATCGCGGATCTCATTGAGTCGAGTTTGCAACATTTGGGCCGCATCCAGAGCGTCACGCCCCAATCGATCGATTTGTTGTTGCTGATAAAAGCGTAGCGCCGTGCCGCGTAAGACCTGAACCGTAGCCTCTTCGCCGTAGGCGCTAGGCATCACTCGAAATCTCAAAAGAATCCGCTGTCCTTCATAGGCCCGTTCGATTTCTACCTGTTTCGGCTTCGTGACCGAAATTAACGAGAGGCGCAGCAGCAATTTGAATTCATTGATCACCCCTTGAAAGGTCTGGGCATCAATCGCCTCGACCACCGCTTGCAAGATGCCATCGCGACTCCACAGGATGCGACTCGACGTGGCTCCCCGCTCAAAATAAAGCCGGCCGATACCCTCGGTCAAAACTTTGACCAGCAAGGTCTGCATGAGCGGCTGCGGCTCTAAAGCTGCCAGGTGGGCGCTATCCAGGTCGCGATAATGACTCTCTAGATGTAACTCTAGCGGGGCCGCTTGGGAGTCCAAGGCCGGGTCAGACAAAGGCCCTAATCTGACGTTTTCGCGTTGCGATCGCGAGGCGGGCGAAGTCACCCCTGGGCTACCCATGGGCGGGGCGGCTGGGGCGGCCCCGCCGGGCGGCTGGGGAGTAGTCACCCCGGGCTGCATATCAGTGATTTCTTCGGGTTGATCAATAATCAGCGTTTGCTGAATGTTGGGGTTACGCGGGGCGGGGGTTGCCGCTTGAGCAGCTGGGCGCGCCGATACCGGAGGCGTTTCGGGCGGGGGCGGGGGCAAGGCTGGCTGGACGGGCTGCTGACGCTGTTTGGCCGTGTGCTTTAAGTATTTAGACAGCAAATCGCGGTGCCAATCAGACGAAATTTTTTGAAAGCCTAAGGTGTAGTTAATGTATGACAACTGTTTTGTCACATACTCAGCAGCCCCTGGATCTTCTGGATTGACCCTGCCAACCACGAGGCGCGATCCTTCGACAAACAGCGGTAACACCTGGTAGTAAAGGCAGGCCTCAAACGGCAAAATGCTGTCGATCAGGATGTAGATCTGACTCAACTCAACAGCACTCAGGGCTCGGGTGCTGTCAACATTTTGCGAGTTATCTGGAGGAGTGCCTGACGATTGATCAAAGGTTCTGGGCATGGTTGCTGTGTATGCAGAACGAGAGGACATGCCTCAAAGGTGATACACCCATTGATAGCGTTGCGTTAAGTGACTCGAATCATGCGACTGGGTTGGGCGATCGCGATACCGAAACCACCTTTGTGAAGCTCATCGCCTCTGGCGCAAGTTTACCGATGATCACCAGTAGATGGCGCCATGAGAGCACAAACAATCGCTGTTTTGTCTCCCGAATGAATTTGGCAGTGAGAGGATGAGCAAACTAGCCTATTGCCCACTGACAAATCTCAGACGAAACTCAGCGGTTTAAGCACAGAGACAGATCTAGACGATGCCAGGCCAAGTCCCAACCGAACCAGAGTCCACATCGGGATAACGCTTAGGCTCTGTTTGCGAACTGGATTGCTTCGCAAACAGGGAGGCCGATCGCGAGAGCATAACCGCCCCGCCCTCAATCCCTTTCTAGTAATGAGCCTATCTTGCTTTTATAACAAGTGTTGCCACTGGCGACATTATTTGTTGGAATTATTGGTACCACCATTCATGAAGTGTGAGAAATCTTTAAGCGATGAACCACATCCAAAATATTTGCAGGGCAATCCCTCGCGATCGCCCCCTGCAAGCTTGGCGATACTGGGGAACAGAGCAGGCAGGAAACCGAATTTGTCGCCTGGTTTCAGAGCGTCGAGGTGATGCTATCGCTGTCATAAAGTCTTAGCCAAAGGGCCAAGAGCTGCTCAGAGATAGTGTCCTCGGGGGTGTCACGCGACGCCAGGCATTAAAAAGAGTTGGCCCAGTCATCCTCATCATGGACCGGGGGTTCAAAGACCAGCGGGCAAGCGCCGATCGCCTCTTCCTCGGCCAGCAAAGCCACCATATGGGGCACGGGTCGGGGCGTGTAATCGACTAAAGACTCGCCTTTATAAGTCAGGGATGTGCTGGCACCAGAGTCCACCATCATGGCATCACGAAACCCAACTTGATGGAGCAACTCGCCCAGCGCCACGGAATCGACGCGGCCTTTGGTCACACCAATGACGGGTTGCCCGGCGTTATTAATGCCCCAAAAGGCACGGTGGCGATAGGCTTCAAAATCAAACAGGGTGCCAAAAGACGATGCGGGTTGAGCTTTGCCATCGCGCACTAGCCAAGCAGCGCCGACAAAAGCATCGGTGACCGTCGACATCTCTGATTGGATACCTCGGAGGGTATTGTGCTGAGCGTGATCAAAGGGGACAAATTTGACGGCGTCGGCGCTAATTAAGGCTAAAGGCCGACCGTCGAGGAGGGGATTTTCGCTCGGGTTACCGGGTACAAAGGTTTGCGTCGCCTGGCTCAGCACCGGCCCAATCATCACGTTGGAATCAAGATACCGCAGGTTAAAGAACGCACCATCCACCGCCGCCGTCGCATTAGTGCGAACCAGAATCTCTTCGAGTTGGTAACGACTGTCAGCGTGGACGGTCGCCGGGCGGCCACCCGTGATCAGCGCGAGGGGCACTTCTTCCATTTCGAGCCGCTCTACTACCCGAATGGGGGAGTAAAAGTCGAAAGTATTCGCGCCCACAACCTCCATGCCCAAGCCTTCCCAAGCTTCAGGAATCACCCGCTCAAGCTGAGATTGACCAAAGCGACCAATGCTGAGCAAATCATCAGATTCGCCGGCAAACCACTCGCGATCGTTGCTCATGGTGAGGGCGGCATCATAGCCTGCAGCGGCCACGGCGTCGGCCACTCGCTCGTCATAGTTGCCTTCAGGATAGGTAAAGTAGCGAATGGGAATACCGAGCTGCGCCTCTAAACGCTGTTTCGATTCCACCACTTCTACCTGCAGTTCGGCATCGCTGAGGTCGCGTAGGTCGCGGGGGTGCATCACACTATGAGCTGCGATCGTCATCAGCGGATCAGCAGCCATCTCTTTGGCCTGTTCCCACGTGACGGTGGAACGCCCTACAATATCGCCATCTAGCTTGCCGGTAAAGAGCGAAAAAACGGCAGGATACTGATATTTTTTGAGCAGTGGATAGACATGGGTGTAATGGCCCACATAGCCATCATCAAAGGTCAACAAGACGGGTTTCGGCGGCAGGGGAGACCCCATCCGCAAGTGATCATAGAGTTGGTCAAAGGTAATGGGAGTTAACTCTGCAGCTTGAATGAGTTCCAGATGTTCTTCAAATTCTTCGACGGTGACATCAAAAAAGACTTCTTTTTCAGCCAAGATGTCGTGGTACATCAAGATGGGCACGCGAGCCTGGCGAGCGGCTTCATGAATGTTGGGCCAAGGGGCGGCCCTAAACTGATTTACGATGTCGGGGTCGATGCCGCTTTGCAAATTGCTCAATGCTGGGTTGAAGAGACCGTCCGCGATCGCCGGGGGAATTGCCCTGTCAGCGTGACGGGGCTTGGCCTGGGGCAGGCAGAGATAGCTGGCTGAGATCTCGCCGGGAAATGCGCCTAAACCTTGGGTACTCACATCCTGAGCGATCGGCCCCAAACCCACTACTTTCGGAGCTGAAACCGCCTCGCTGCTGCTGAGGGCAAATCGCGGGCCTAGGGTGAGCGCTGCCGACGTAGCGGCGCCGACCACAAAGCAGCCAAAACCGATCTTACCCAACAGCCATTTGCGACTTTTGGGCATTTCCGGATCACTTTTGGGTGTTTCTACATCAATTTTGGCCGCTTCCGCATCCCGCTTCGGCGCTTCCGCATCCCGCTCTGACGGCTTGTCCATAAACCTGACCACTCCCCAACAACCAAGACCACCGTAGCTGTGCTCATTTAAGCAAATATTATGCAGAAGACACCGTCTCTGCGGCCTAAAATGCGATTGTTTTCAAGTTAAAAAACAATCGCAAATGACCAAGAGAAGATTAAGGTGGGTAACCGCGATCGCCCACCACTCCGGCCCCGATTAGCTCTGGGTGCCTAAGGCAAAATCTGAGGTCACGAGAAGCGGCTGCTGCTTGCTCCAACGTTCATAATCAGCGGCGAGCTGACGCATCAACCGCTGCTTGATCGTCATCAGCACCCCTTTCAGAATTTGGTTACCCGTCGTTTCTAAAATGGCGTACGGAGTCAACTGCAACATTGGCGGTAGCCCCACGGCAATGTCGAGCTTGACCTCACCCGTTAACTGGGTAAAGCCATGGCGCTCGGTTAGCTGCAGAATGCCGGTCAACTTGAGGGCAAATTGTCTGTCGACAAAGTCATTGCCCTGAATTTTGCAGCCGACCGAGCGCACGCGCAGCACATGGTCTTGACTAGCATCAATCTGCAGATCGACGACTGGTCGAATATTCAGCATCAAAAACTGAAACCCTCGTAGCCGAAACCGAAAAGTATTGCGGCTCAGCTGATCAACCTGGCTCGGGTTCATCAGGGCATGCACTAAACGCCGAGGCTGCTTCAAGTAATGATGTAACGGGACAGAGCGCTGAGCGATCTGCATATTTACAGTCTGTTGAGAAGAAAGACGAAGCATGAAGGAAGGCTGGCGTGCGAGTGAATACTGAAGAGCTGACGGTAGGATGCGGCAACTAAACCTAATCTAAGCTTAATTATGCCGCGTAAACACTTACCATTCGGCCTAAAAGTTAATACCTCTTTACATATCTCTCAGGGATAGCATTGATGTAGTCGATCGCCGATCACCCTGCGAGAACAGGCATAGCCACAACACTTAGGGACAGGGCATGAGCGGTGCCATCACGACATCCTTGGCGAGCAGGGCACGAGTAGACTGCGCAATCATTACCGATGGCTAGGGAGCCGTGGGGGCAAAGGGGGCCAAAGAACTGGCATAGTTGTCTTACTGCTGCCGTGGAGGACTAGACGCACAGCCGTGATTCGGAGAGTAGCCCGTAGCCTACAGAGGCCGTCATCTCCTGCGGACAAGGCCAGCCGATGGCAGTGAAAGGCTAATCAGATAACTATTTCGGCAATTCCGAATAATTTAATCAAAGGGCAGCTTGTTATTATCTGACCATAGGTCGAGACAGATTGCTCAGTCCCGAGCGCTCCCTAAAGCGGCAGGGCAGCGATCGCCGCCCTGCCGCTTTGGTGAATGTCCTCAACCTTAGAAATCAATTAACAGCGCTGAATCGCCATACTCTGAATCATCCTGTTCTGAATCATCCTGTGTAGAGAGGCTGTCTTCAGCGCCATCCTTGACTAAAACAGTGAGGGCTGATGACGAACGAGGCTGAGAAATTCTTCACGGGTTTTAGAATCTTCTTGAAAACAGCCCAACATGGCACTGGTGACCGTCCAAGAGCCCGGCTTTTGCACACCGCGCATCGACATGCACATGTGGCTAGCCTCAACCACGATCGCGACGCCTTGCGGATCCAGAACGGTTTGAATCGCTTCTGCAACTTGACGAGTCAGACGCTCTTGTACCTGCAAACGGCGGGAATACATTTCCACAATGCGGGCCAGCTTGCTCAGCCCAACCACCCGCTGTTTGGGAATATACGCCACGTGCGCGCGACCCATGAAGGGGAGCATGTGGTGCTCACACAGGCTAAATAGATTAATGTCTCGCACCAGCACCATTTCGTTGTGACCTTCGTCAAAGATGGCATTGTTGACCAATTCATCGAGCGACTGACTATAGCCACTGGTCAAAAATCGCATCGCTTCAGCGACGCGCTTGGGCGTTTTGAGCAGCCCCTCGCGATCGGGGTCTTCACCCAGCGACAATAACATCGTCCGCACCGAGTCCATCATGGCCAGTTGGTCTTCATCAGACACGGGCTTGGCGTTGGTGCTTTGGCCGTGGGCGGTGTTGCGATCAGGGCGAATCACCGGAGCGCCCGACTGCCGCAGGTCAAGATCATCCGATGTGGTCGACAAATTTGCGCCATTGTTGGCGTTGGAAGAAACAGTAGTCATATTAAATCAGTGGTAACTCTACACAGTAGCAATGGAAAACTCGCCCCTTGATCGCTGAAAAACGACCGATCAGAGGGCACCACCACTAGGCATCAGCGTGATTTCGTTGATGACAGCGGAATCTGGAAGTTGGACAGCATGGAGGATGGTTTGGGCCACGATCGCTGGGGTCAGCATGTGCGATCGCTCAAAATCTGCCTGTACCGTCTCGGTATCCCATAGCGGGGTATTTACCGCGCCAGGAGACACGGTCATGACGCGAATGCCATGTTCGTTTTCTTCAGCGCCCAGAACGCGGGAGAGGGTCACCAATCCAGCTTTGCTGGCGCTGTAGGCTCCCCACGTGGGGAAAGCGTTATGAGCCGCGATGGAGGCCACATTCAAAATGATGCCGTGGCCCTGCGTCCGCATGGCCGGAATCACCGCCTGCATCGTCAATAAAGCGCTCGTCAAATTCAAATCCATCAGGGTTTGCCAGTCCTCCAGCGGCATATCGGCCAGTGAGCCGGTGTAGCCCATACCCGCGTTGTTGACCAAAATGCTGACGGCTCCGAAATCAGCAAGCAAACTTTGCAGGGCCGTCTTTAACGCGTCAATTTGACTGAGGTCAATCACGTAGGTTTTCGCGTTGACCCCCAGCTCTGCCAACTCTGAGGCCAATGCCTGGAGCTTATCTTGAGAGCGAGCGACCAAGGCAACATCCATACCAGCCTGGGCAAACGCGATCGCCGTTTCGCGCCCAATTCCGCTACTGGCACCGGTAATGAGCGCCCGCTGTCGCGTTTCAGAATTCATGAATAAACCCAATGTCCAAAAAATGCTGGCTGATTAAAACTGTAGCGTCAGCGAGAGGCTCGCTATTCCTGAGACTGTCAGATTAATCTGAGGAACGTCTGAAGAAAGGCTAAAAACAACCGAACTGGGCGCCTCACTGCTGTTAACCGATAGCGCTGTCGTCTAGTTGTGAGCCCTGAGTCAGCAAATATGGCCACTCCCGTAGTACGCCTAATTGCTGCCACCGTTCCGTGCAAATGCCTCAAATATTGTTCACACGACCAATATTAACAAATGTAAAGCTCTTTTGGCGGCGTCTCATTTTTGCCTTGCCTATCATAACAGCCTGCCCTGAAGTGAAATTTTGTCGGGGCCTAAGAAACCTGGCCATTTTGCGCCGTTTCCGTAAAGACTCCAATATCTCGGAATTTTCGATAGCGCCGGTCACGCCGCTCAGCCGGGGCCAGCGTCAGCAACATCTCTAAATTTTCGCGCAGCGCATCCTTCAAAATTTGCGTCGCCCTGAGCGGATCCGCATGAGTACCGCCGAGGGGCTCTGGTAAAAGGACGTCTAAAATGCCTAAATTCTTGAGGTCGGTGGCCGTGATTTTGAGCGCCTCCGCGGCTTCGCTGGCGCGGCCCGCATCTTTCCACAAAATGGCCGCACAAGCTTCTGGGCTAGCGACGGTGTAGACGGCATGCTCAAACATCATCAGGCGATCGCCCACGCCAATGCCTAACGCCCCACCGGAGCCTCCTTCACCAATGACGGTGCAAATAATCGGCACGTCAAGGGAAAACATTTCTCGCAGGTTGTAGGCGATCGCTTCACCCTGCCCCATTTCTTCCGCTTCATAGCCGGGAAAAGCGCCTGGCGTATCGATAAAGGCAAAAATCGGCATGTTGAAATGGTTGGCATGGGCCATCAGGCGCATGGCCTTGCGATAGCCACCGGGGGAGGCCATACCAAAATTGCGGGCCACATTGTCTTTGGTGTCACGGCCTTTTTGATGCCCCAGCATAACGACAGGGCGCCCTTCAAACCGAGCGATGCCACCGACTAGGGCGGGGTCATCTTTGCCCGAACCGCGATCGCCATGCAGCTCAATCCACTCGTCGCTCACAGCTTGAATGTAATCGAGGGTGCTCGGCCGCCGCGGATGACGCGCCACCTGTAACCGTTGAGCAGGAGTCAAGCTGGCAAAGATCTCCTGACGCAGCTGATCAGCACGGGTTTGTAACTGCCGCAGTTGGGTTGAGACATCAACATCATTGTCTTCAGCAAGATCTCTAATCTGACTAATCCGATCCTCTAGTTCCACAAGGGGTTTTTCAAAGTCTAGGAGGATCGTTTTGCGTTGAGTCGTCGGCATAATTTCAGCTACAGCGGGGCAAAGATAAAGTGGGCTCCCCACAAGTGCTAAACGGCCACAGTCGGCAGGCACCCACTTCTCTATCTAGTAAGCATAGCGGTTCTTGATTTCCTTTCCGCGATGATTCCCCTTGCGAGCGCGGACGCTCGTAGCGATCGCCCCGCAACCACAGGCTTGCTCAGGCGGCAGAATCAACTCGCCATCAAGGTAGGCAACCCCAACCGCTCAACGCCGCTCAGAGTGACTAACGTAGGGAGGGAGCGCTCATCTGGCTATTCGCCGGCATCACCCGCGCAGACCATAACCATGAGTTTGCAGCAATCGCAGTCACTGCAAACTCATCGCGATCGACCAGTGGATTAAGCTTCCGAGGTCAACGGTGTGGCGTTGAGGTTGAGCAAGGGCCTAAAGCCGTGCCTGACTGAAGCTTGACCAATCAGATCCATCTTCTCCAGGGTGATTTGATTGCGTCCCCAAGAAAAGTTGGTATACCACTTCTCAAATTCCAGCAGCATCGACTCAGCAAAACAGGCAAACAGCTGCCGGGCGGGCACATCCATATTGACGATGCTCATGATGCGCCAGTCAATGTCTAGAGAGTGCTCAACGATGCCGCCCTTTAAGACGTGAATGCCCTCGGCGTTGAAGTGGCTATCTAAATTTTTGGGATAGCCACCATCAATCATCAGGCAAGGCCGCTTGAGGATCTGCGGATCGATTTCGATGCCCTTGGCCATGCTGGCCACCCAGACCACGACATCGGCTTGGGCCAGCGCCGATTCGATATCCGTGGAAATAGTGCCGCGCCCGAGCTCTTGCTGCAGATTTTTCAGCCGTTCTTGGTTGCGGGCAATTAGCAGCAGCTCTTTGGCATCGGTGCGGGCATCTAACCAGCGGCAAACGGCACTGCCGATATCACCGGTCGCGCCACAGACCGCAACTTTGGCCTCGGATAAATTGATGCCTAGCTTTTGCGATGCCGCCTCAATTTGTCGACAAATAATGTAAGCCGTGTGGGTGTTGCCCGTGGTAAACCGCTCAAACTCTAGGGAAACGTTGCGCACCTGCTTCATCTGATGCAAATTAAAATTCTCAAAAATAATCGATGAGAACCCGCCTAGCGCGGTGATATCAATGCCGTTCTTTTGGGCGTGCGCCATCGCATTGATCACTTTGCGAGCCGCTGTTTTGATGCGGCGAGCCGCCAACATCTCAGGCAAAAAGCAGGACTCGACATAAAACCCTTCAATGGTTTGTCCGGTCGCGCTCGTTACCTTAATCGTGTCCACAATTTGTGGCGGGGCACTACACCAAAAATCCAACCCCTGATCGGCATATTCGGGATATCCCAAATCGCGGGCTACGGATTGTGCGTGGTCGATACTTGTTAAATGTCCAATTAGGCCAAACATCGTGATCCTGCGTTGTCACCTCAAAAGGGAATGCAAAACCTGCAAAAGCGTTTAGCTTTCGCAAGATATCTCAAGCTGCACCTAAATCATCAAAGTTACTGTAAGAGGTTTTAGGCGCAAGGCGGAATATCAAGGATTCTACAAGCTAAGCTGCCCGATCTGACGCTTTAAAGCTACGTCGGCCTCTCAGATCAAGCCGTGATCGGGTCTACTGTATGGCTGAGTCAGGCGATCGCCCGCGCCAGAGAGTCTTCTGGGTCGCATTCACCCGGTGAGCGGCGAGGCCGATTCATGATCGGTACGGAGAACATCCAGCACTACAGAAAAGGCATGACCCGAGGCTAGCTTGTGCCACCAGAGTCATGCCTTTGCCTAATTGATGCTGAGGAGCCGACTGCTAATCAGCAGCCTATGCCGTCGCTAAGCCTTGAGCGGAGAGCTTCATCACTTCGCGGCTAGAAAAGCCAATGTTACCGAGGGCTTCACCGTAGGTAATCATGAAGTCTTCGATCAGCGCCTCTTTCTCCATGCCGAGCACGTTAGCGTCGTCAGCGACTTCATTGAGCATGGCCCAAACGATCGGCAGATTTTCGCGATTAGCGGCTTCGAGTTCGGCCTTAGACGCCTCAAAGTTAGCTTTCAACCATTCTTCGCCAAAATTGAGATGCATGTACTCATCTTTGACCACGCCTTCAGTGATCTTGCGAGCAAAGTCATCCGCCACGGGAATGTAGATGTTATAAGCAGAAATCGCGAAAGTTTCGATAATCAAAGACTGAATCAACAGGCAAGTCACGATTTTGCCTTCAGCCCAGGCCGTTTGAAAATTCTGATGGAGTTGCTTGAAAAAAACTTCAGCAAAGGCCATGTCGGCGGTGACCGCCAAATTCTTACCACAAGCTTGGAAACCCTTCATGTGGCGCTTTTCCATCTTAGCTAACCGCAGCAGGTCATCCTTAGCATCAGGGAGCAACTCCGCTAATTTGCAGTAGTTATCGAAAGCCTCTTGCTCACCTTCGATCACAATCGCGTTGACTCGACTATAGGCGTCTTTATAGCCTTCAGACTGATAATCAAAGGTAGGAGAGATATCCAACTGTTGCATAGCTATATTTTCCTTGCATCTAGCTTATGATACTGTCAATCTTAAAGTCCATGGTACTACGCCAAAGTCAATAGCCTGCAACACAAAATATTGTTGTTGTGAACCTAAAGCATATTGCCTGTTTAAGCTACTCATGGAAGTTTGAGCAGCGTTCTGAAACCTTTTCCTTCTAACCCGTAGGCTCTTCATCTCAGGTCAGAAAACGGCAGTACCTCAGTCATGCATAGAGAAAACCCTATACGGTAAATGCATCAGCTTTTGTTGATATCTTTGTCGTTCGTGGGAAGCGGGACGATGGCATAGAGCGGCGGCGATCGCACCCCCAGACCCGCGCCCTAGATCGTCCTATGACAGGTGCCCTCAATCCTGACGACTGCGGAGCGTGAGCTACCGGATTTTGAGTTAGTCTACAGCCGCGCAAAGTAGATGGCAGCCCCGAGGATTAACGCAAGTAACGCACAGGGAACCCACAGATCGAAGAGATTTATCATGGGGACACGCCAATAAGTCTGACGACCTCAGATTACGGCAAAGGGGGCAGACTCATCATGATGACGGTGGAAGCGCGGGCAACCTGGCTGCAGGAGCGATCGGCCCTCAGCGGGTTGAGTCAGGCGACCCTAACGGCCCTGAGTGAACAGCTGGAGACTCGTCACGTGCCGCCCGAGCAAGTGGTGGTGGTGGCTGAGACGGCACCAACGGGGCTGTACATCTTGGTGTCGGGGCGACTAGAGCATGAGCCTGGAGCTAGCTTACCGAGAAGCTTTTTGCCGGGTTCGGTGCTCAACTTGCGATCGCTGCTGCTAGATGAGCCCGTCGAAAAGACGGTTCTATCTCTCTGTGACTCTGAAGTTTGGTATCTCTCAGCGGAACGGTTTCAGGTTTTCACAGCAGCGCATCCCGACGTGATTCAGGTGTTTTCGCAGCAGGTGACGGCAGAACTGCGGCAGGTCACCTCACAGTTGACCTATGAGCAAGAGCGCCAGGATGTTTTGCGGCCGTACCTGGTGACCAAAGCGCGGCGGGGGGTGATTGGTCGCAGTCGCTATGCCACCCGACTGCGACAGCAGATTCGTGAGGCGTTTAAAGATTGCCCTGATGGCTGTGGCTCGGTGCTGATTTTTGGGGAGCCAGGGGTCGAAAAAGACAATATTGCCGCGCTCATCCATTACGGGTCGGTCTATCGGCGACAACCGATCATCCAGGTTGACTGTGCGCGCCTGCAAACCAGTGGCGCGGAACTGTTTGGTCGCGCGGGGGGCAAGCCCAGTCTGCTCGAAGCGCTGGATCGCGGCACGCTAGTGCTAAACAATGTGGGGGAGTTGCCGTCAAATCTGGTGGGGGCGATTGCCACCCTGCTCAAGACCGGCACCTATCGGCCTATTCCCCACGATTCCACCGAGTCTGCTCCTGAGCGCTCCAGCGCTGCCCGTTTTATTTTGATTGCAGAACGACCCGTGCCGACACTGAGCGCAGTGGTGAATAGCCAAATTAAAGTCCCTCCCCTGCGGGTGCGCAAAGCCGACATTGAAGACTATGTCAAGTACTACATCAGCCTGATTAGCCGAGCCAAAGGCCAGCGGCGAATTGGCGTGACCCCTGAGGCGATTCGTCGCCTGCAGGCTTACGACTTTCCCAACAATTTGCGCGAGCTGGAGAGTCTGGTGTCGCGAGCGCTCTCGCAGGTGGCCGTCGGGTGTCTGCTGACCGAAGAAATTCTCTGGCCGTCTCAGAGCAAAAAGAAACAGTTTCGCACCAATTTGCTCAATGCCTACCCCAATCTGCGGCGCTTTTTGCGCAGTGCTTGGTGGCCCGATCGCATCAACTATGGGCTAACGCTCACCGCCTTTGCCCTCTTCAACGCGATGCTGTTTTTGGGGCCGCAAACGCGCGATCACAACGTGGCGCTCAATTTGTTTTGGGCTTGGTGGTGGCCGCTAATTCTGCTGGTGTTCCCGTTTTTGGGGCGCGCTTGGTGTGCGGTGTGTCCGTTTATGATTTACGGCGAAGCGCTGCAAACCCTGTCGCTCAAGCTCTGGCCGCGATCGCTCAAACGCTGGCCCCGTGAAGAAGCGGATCGCTGGGGCGGCTGGTTTTTGTTTGGTCTATTTGCCCTCATTCTGCTGTGGGAAGAGCTGTGGAATTTGGAAAACACGGCCTATCTGTCATCCTGTCTGCTGCTGTTGATTACCGCCGGGGCGATCGTCTTTTCTCAAATTTTTGAGCGGCGCTTTTGGTGTCGCTATCTCTGCCCCATCGGCGGCATGAATGGCCTGTATGCCAAGCTCTCGATGACGGAGCTGCGGGCACAGCAAGGCACCTGTTCGGCTGAATGCACCACCTACCAGTGCTACAAAGGGGGGCCAGCCAAAGGCGAAGGTCAGGACACTGGCGGTTGCCCGATTTATTCCCATCCCGCGCAGCTAGAAGAAAATCGCGACTGCGTGCTCTGCATGACCTGTCTCAAAGCTTGCCCGCATCGCTCAGTTGAGTTCAACCTACGGCCACCAGGCATTGAGCTATGGACGACCCATACACCCCGCGCCTACGAGGTGGCGTTGCTGTTGCTGCTGCTCGATGCGGTGTTTTTGCATCGCCTGCCGGAGCTGCTGACCGCGCTTGACTGGCCGCTTGATTTGGCAAACTTTTGGGTGCACGGCGGCGTGGCGATCGCCCTTTTGAGCCTACCCGCCCTGATTCCCTTGGCGGCGCAAGCCTTGCTCCATCTGATGCATCGGCTGGCCGTGACGCGATCGCCCCGTCCCTTTGTCGAGCTGGCCTATGGTTATTTGCCGCTGGTGCTGACCGGCACCCTGGCGCACTATCTGCGGTTATTTTTGACCGAAGCAGGGCGGGTGTTGCCTGTGGGGGCGGCCACGATTGGTCTATCGGGTGTGAGCCTACCGGTGGTGGTCGCGCACCCAGCAGTCATTGCCTTTTTGCAGGGGACGGCGCTACTCGTCGGAGCGCTGCTGTCGATCATCCTGACGCAAAAAATTGCTCGCTACCCCCTGCGGCTCATGCTGCCTCAGCATCTGGCTATTTTGGGTTTGACGGTCGGACTATGGCGCCTAGTCGTTGGTATTTGACAGTGATGTTGGCCCAGAGCAGGGTTGTTCTAAATTTGGGGGAATGTTCACAGAGGGGGCCTGACCCAGTCCGTAGATTTGATCGGCATGCCATGGTTTGAGCGGGCAGCGCGGTTTGACGAAACCGTCCAGCCAGCCCACAATCTCAATCAGGCAACGGCGATCGCCTACCCCTGCTGACTTTAAGTGCATTCGCATCGGTCACGTCAGATGGATTGGCACCGAGCAGCAACTGGTAAATCATCCCAGTTTTCAGACTAGGCATTATTCGGATTTGAGCTCACTATGTACGACTGCATTATTGTTGGGGCGGGACCAGGCGGCGGCGCGGCGGCCTATCATCTGGCCAAGCAAGGCCACTCGGTTTTGCTGATTGAGCGGGAAGCGTTACCGCGCTATAAGCCCTGTGGCGGCGGCGTCTCCCCCCAAGTGGCCGAGTGGTTTGACTTCGACTTTTCACCCGCCATTTCGGTCCGGGTCAAGCGCATTCGCTGCACCTGGAAGATGACCGACCCGGTTGATGCGGAGGTGCCCGACGACGAAGCCCTGTGGATGGTGCGCCGTGATCAGTTTGACTATTTTTTGGTGCAGCAAGCTCAGCGCCAAGGAGCCGAACTATGGCAAGAGACCAAGGCCAAAGGGATCGAATTTAAGGGCGATCGCTGGCAGGTCGAAACGTCGCGCGGGCCAGTTGAGGGCCGGTACCTACTGGCTGCCGATGGCGGACGCGGGGTCATGGCCAAATGGTTGGGCTTTACCCAGCGGCGTCACTTGCTGGCCGCCGCCGTCGAGATTGAACCGCGCTTAGAAATGCCGGACGAGCCGCTGCTTTACCTAGAAATGGGCATGGTGCAGCACGGCTACCTATGGAATTTTCCGAAAGCGGATGGCTATTCCATCGGGGGGGGCGTCATGCGAGTGGGTGACCAGCGTCGTCAAGATCTGCGAGCGCCCATTGCTGACTATGCCACCCAGTTTGATGTGACGATGTCGCAGCAAAAGGCCCACGGGCACCCCATCTTGGCGTGGGATGGCGACCAGCGACTGCATACCCAAAACGCCCTGTTAGTGGGGGAAGCTGCCTGCGTGGTCGATCCGTTTACGGCAGAGGGCATTCGGCCCGCGTTGTTTAGCGGGGTCAAGGCGGCAGCGGCAATTGACCGAGCGATCGCGGGCGACCTCAACGCTCTAGAGGGCTATACCCACGTGATGCAAGCCGAATGGGGGCAAGATATGCGCTGGGCAAAACGGCTGGCCCAGGTGTTTTACAAAGCGCCGAAGCTGGCCTATCGCATTGGCGTCAAGCGGCCCAATGCCGCCCCGACTATCGTGAAACTGTTTAACGGCAAGCTGGGCTACAGCGAAGTCGCCCAACGCGCCATCAGTCGCCTCAGCGGCGGTTTCCTCAGCGGTCTTTCCAACTCTTAGCGCTCGGAGTGATCGCGTTCTGCCAGATAGCGAAACAAGCGCTCGAAATTTCGCCCCCTTGCGCCGCTGCTCCCAGGCTCCATTCCCCTCAATGAAGAAACGCATCTAGGTCACGGCAACCAGCTTAATGGCCTAGTCGCGGCGCAACAGCTGCACGGCATCGTGGCCATCAATATCTGACAAAAAGACCTTGACCACTTCATGGCGAGCAGTGGGCACCGCTTTACCAACAAAATCAGGGTGAATCGGGAGTTGCCGATGGCCGCGATCAATGAGGACTGCCAGCTGAATCATTTCTGGTCGGCCATAGTCAGTCACGGCGTTGAGGGCAGCGCGAATAGTGCGCCCACTAAAGATCACATCATCCACTAGCACCAGCGTTTTGCCTGACAGGTCAAAGTCAATGTCAGTGCGCTCGGGGGTGCGAATGCCAATACTGTCGAGATCGTCTCGATAAAAGGTGATATCCAGCGTGCCGAGGGCCACGGCAAAATTTTCTAAGTGAGCAATTTGTTCGGCTAGCAAGTGCGCGAGAGGCACGCCCCGAGTGTGAATGCCCACTAAAGCAAGGTTGTCTAACGCTCCAGCACGCTCCACAATTTCTGAAGCGAGGCGGTTGACGGTGCGCCGCAGTTCTTCTGTGGTGAGAATGTCAACAAAGCTAGCCATCAGTTAAAACTCATAAAAGCTCAAAAACAATCAGTTCACAGTGTGGGCACGGCTCAGCGGACTGCAAAGAGCAAGCGGACGGTGGGTTGGGTTGGTGCCGCGATCGCCCAATCATGATGTTTGAGCGGCGGCCTTTTTGGATTATCCATCACTTACCGCTTTCAGGGGGCTCGAACGCTGGCCAAATTCGATTGTTAGCCCGATTGCTCCACACAAATCCTATGTGGTGAGGGGCTCAAAAATAGCAGCCTGATCGCAGGGGAAAGCTTTCGCATCGAGCCCTTGCCTAGCCATATGCCCTCAACACAGGGGCGGATAGCGCAGGCTGAGGAGCAAGCTGCCCCCGACGAGCCAAGTCAAAAATGACCACCGGGTGAGTCGTAACCCTTGAGCAATCAGGCCAGCTGTGATTGGGCGCAGCGGTTCACCCAACAGCGGTTTCTGTTTGACCGCACCACGATAAACATTGACGCCGCCCAACTGCACGCCCAATGCCGCCGCGTAGGCGCATTCACTCCAGCCCGCGTTAGGACTGGGATCGGCCGCCGCATCGCGCCGACACAAGCGCCATACTCGGCCTGGCTGACCGGCCAGCAGCGCCACCGTCAGCACGGTCAGACGGCAAGGTAACCAGGTCGCCGCATCTTCTAGCCGGGCGCTGAACCAGCCCAAATCGGTGTAAGGGGCGGAACGATAGCCCACCATGGAATCTAGCGTGCTGAGCGCTTTGTAGGCGATCGCCAGACCCACTCCCAGTACCGGCGTGATCGCCATGCCCACCAGCGCATAAAACAGCGGCGCCATCACGCCGTCGGTCGCATTTTCGCTAATAGTTTCCATAACGGCGCGCAAGATTTCAGTGGCCGAGAGGTTCTGTGTGTCACGCCCGACGTAGAGTCTGAGGCGGTTGCGCGCTTCGGGCAAGTTACCAGCATGGAGCGGTAAGAGCACGTCATCGGCGGCGCGGCGCAAGCTCCGGCCCGCCAGACAGCTCGCCAACATCACTGTGGCTACCCCGCCGCCCAGGAGCGGATGTAGCTGCCAGGCTCCCGAGGTGAGGGCGATCGCGATCGCGCCACTCAGTACGGGCAAGCCTAAACCGAGTCCAACCCCCAGGCAACGCTGCCCCAAGGGACTTTTAACGCAATTAAAGACCACCTGCTCATAGGCGCGAATCGCCCCGCCCATGACCTGCACCGGATGCAGCCAGCCCCAAGGGTCGCCAACCACAAAATCGAGCAGACTCGCCAACCACAGGACAAAAATTGGCCCACTACACCACAAAGCTGGCATTTTCTCCTTGAGCGGCCTGCCAGCTGCGGGCATCGTAGTACAGGTCTTCTAGCGAAATGCTAAAGAGCGCCGCCTTCATCTTTTCGTGCAGCCGTTTCCAAATGCTGAAAGTCACCCAATCTTCGGCCTGGGCTAGATCAGGCTGATAGTGAGGCAGCGGCGCGACAGTCTCACCCACGGCCTCTAAGATTTCACCGAGGGAAATATTGGCCGCGGTCCGGGCCAGCCGATAGCCGCCCTGCGCCCCCCGCACAGAGACCACCAAATTCGCTCGCCGTAGCTCAATCAGCAGTTTCTCTAAATAAGGCGCAGGTAAATCTTGCCGCTGGGCGATCGCGTTCACTGAGGCGAGACCGCTAGCCGATTGCAAACTTAAATCCAAGAGCGCTTTAACGCTGTAATGCCCTCGCTTCGTTAGCTTCATGGCGATTTCCCGATCTCAATGGCTCATTTAACTTAGCCCATGGGATGGCATTGGTAGGAGGGCTGTGACGGCAGCCGCGATCGGCGATCGCGACACAGGCCTACGCTGCCCCTTTGCCGTGCAATTTCAACCCGCTTCTCCACTTCCCCCATTCGTCGCTTCAGCCAAAAGCCACGGCGTCATACCGCCATCGCCTCCACTCACCGCGACTTACCTGCTGCAACCAGAATCCAATGACAACAGTGAGACCACGTGGTCGACAGTTGGGGAATGGCCAGGACTGAGATTAATTAACCCGTCAATGAGCAGCGTGAAAACCATAAAGATTACGCTCTGCCAGTACTGGATCGAGCTAAAAATTCCAGACTCAGACTGCGTTATTTAACAATTAGTGTTCAGTGGTTTGATAGTTACCTTCTACACACATCACGTCAAAATTAGTCGTTCACGCTTCCGATTCTGCGCTATTATTTTTGCCTTGATCAATGAGTTCGGTGGATTAGTTCAATCAGCCGCCGGAGCAAATATCTCTATTTTTCATAATCAACATTAATGCTAAGAAACGCAATCTGATAGATCTGTTTTTTGATTTTGGGATTACAGTTAACGGCGGTAGGATTTGCAATATTTTTAATGCATCCTTCGCTATGTGTACGGAACTGTTGTAGATCACGAGACATCAACAATGGCTGAAAAGCAAAAGGTTGAGATGCTAACTGGACAGGCACTTGTCCAAAAAGTAAAGGAATTAGAAGACTACACCAAAGAGGAAAAGGCGAAGGCGTGTGGCTATTACACCATCACCAAAAGTGGGGCCGAGCGCGTCAACATGATGAAGTTCATGAATGCGCTGATTGCCGCTGAAGGGATCGAACTTGATAGCGAACAGAGCACGAACGGACGCGGGGGACGGAGTGCCAGCTATCGGATTACGGTGCAATCTAACGGGAATTTGCTCATTGGCTCAACCTATACCAAACAGATGGGGTTGAAACCGGGGGATGAGTTTGAGATTTCGCTGGGTCGTAAGCATATTCATCTCAAACAGCTCGGCGAAGACGATGCCGAAGACTAAAAGATTGAATCGCATGGCTCCTGACGGCGAGTCTGGCAGTCATCCGGTGGGGCGACGTTAGCATCTCGCCCAATATGCCAAATTGGCTTGACTTGATCAGGGCGCTAGCTGCAGTTCCTAACTCTCTGTGCTTCAATTTCCCAGGGCTGTTGCGGTGCCCATAGTTGATTAGATTGATGCGACCCGTCAACCTCGTCACCTTAAAAGGTCAAAGATTTTGAGGGGTTGCTCAACCATCTTGGATGCCGCTTAAGTGCCGATTTGCCACGGCTGTATGAAAACAAGTTGGTCGTCGCTGAGGACGTTTTGCGGATAGCTGCCGTTTCATTTGTGTGTCTGCACTGAGAAATCGATATGACCATCCCGTTTATTTTAGAAATCGCGATCGGCTTAGTTTTTATTTACTTAACCCTGAGCCTACTGGCGAGTGAAATTCAAGAAATCATTGGCACGCTACTGCAATGGCGGGCGGAGCATTTAAAGCGATCGATTGAAGTGTTGATTGCGGCAAATGACGATGAGAGCAAAGAAGCGGCACAGGCTTTTGCTGATCAGTTGTACGACACGCCAATTGTGCGGAGCTTAAACCAAGAAGCCACTGGCCCCATCGCCGGTTTCTTTCGGCTGATCAACCAAATAGTGGGTCAGATTTATCGCACAATCACTCGCGCGCGCAACGTCTTTGGTGACAAAACCAGCGGCCCCTCATACATTCCCGGCAAAACTTTTGCCCAGGCACTGTTAGAAAATCTGCAGATCGAAGATTTGAGGAAAGTCTTGCTCGAAGGTCGACTTGGGCGATTTGTGGAAGACAAACTGCTGCTGCCACTTAATCACATGGTCAATGATCTCAGAGCCAGCACGGCGAATGAATTTTTGCTCAATGCCGAATTTCGCGATTTAGAGCAGTCAATTGGTCAGCTGATCAGTGATTTCAGAGAAAAGCGCACGACGCTATCAGAAACTATTGATCGGCTGGTTTTTCGGCTGGATGAGTTTATTGCTGCTGCGCAAGACGTCTTGCCCGACAATCACCATCTCACTGAGACCTTTATGCGGCGACTGCAGTATCTCAAAAAGACTTTGGCCAGCACCACCTTAGATAAATCGGCCCTGATAAAAACGATTCAGCCCAACTTGCAAGAACTCGTTTCCATTGTCGATCGCAGCAGCCCAGCCTACTACGAACTCAAAAGCTTAGTCGGCAAAGATGCGGGGATGGCCAAAGCCATTATTAGTCGGCTCGACAGCCAAGTGTTTCCGAAAAGTCTGCAGGCCAATCTCATTTCACTGGCCGAAAAGGCGCGCAGTTCGTTAGCCGCAACGGCGAGCGATACCGTGCTCAGCACCATGCAAGATCTGAAGGATGATTCCGTCAGCAATCTCAAGATCTATCTGGCCGATCTCGAAAGCGACGTGCAGTCTCTGGGGATAGAAGTCGAGGCGTGGTTTGATCGAGGCATGAATCGAGCTTCTGGCGTCTATCGCCGCAATGCCAAGGCAGTGAGCCTTTTGATTGGTTTCGCGATCGCCATTTCACTCAACGCTGACTCGCTGCATATGTTAGATCGGCTATCGCGGGATCCGGCGATTCGCAATGCCGTTACCCAAGCCGCTGAAGAATTCGCCACGGCCAATCCTGAGGGCGCAGCAATCGCGCAGTTAGAAGAAGAAGTGGACAGCGTCCTGAGCGGTTTACCGATTCCGCTGGGCTACAGCGAAGCCGTGACCGACAAGCAACAGTTGGCGCAAGAAAGCTGGTTCGTGCCCTTGATTCCCCGCCGGGCGATCGGCTGGTTAATCACTGGCTTCGCGCTCTCAATGGGGGCGAACTTCTGGTTCAGCTTGTTAAAGCGAATTGTGAACGTCAAAAATTCGGGCAAAGAAGAGGGCGAAAATAAACGAATCAATTAACGGCCAATCTCAATTCTCAATGAGTGGGCTGTCGATGGTCGAACCTGTAGATTAGCCGATCGCGGTGGCCCAGTCTTTCGCCCAATTGAGATGTTTATGCACCTCTTCTAACGTGCTGGCCTCGCTGTAGAGTCGCAGCACGGGCTCCGTGCCACTAAAGCGGATGAGCAACCAGCTCCCATCGGCCAGCGTCAGCTTATAGCCATCGATGGAGAGACAGTGGGTAACCGCTTTGCCCGCCACGGTTTGCGGACAGTTGGTCTGCAACTCTTGCAGCAGCTGATCGCGGATGGTCATGTTGGGCAGCGGCAAATCAATGCGATCGTAATCAGAAAAATAGCCCGTTTTTTCTTGCAGCTGCCGATAGCGATCGCTCAGGTCCATGCCTGATTTCACCACCGCCTCCAGCACATAGAGGGCCGACAGCAGGGCATCCCGTTCCGGAATGTGGTGCCCATACCCGACACCGCCCGACTCTTCGCCGCCGATCAGCGCCTGTGACTCCAGCATGCGATCGGCAATGTATTTGTAGCCGACAGCGGTTTCATGCAGCGGCAAGTTGTGGAGTGCCGCCACCTGAGGAATCAAATTAGAACCACTGATCGTTTTGATCACTTCGCCCGAGTAGCCGTGCACCTGCGTTAAGTGGTCGATCAGGATAGGAATCAAAATCTGCGAGCTGAGAAACTGGCCCCGACCATCGACCGCCGCGATGCGATCGCTGTCACCATCAAACACCAGGCCAGCCACCAAGCCACCCGCCACTTCGGGCTGATAGGCGGCAATCTTCTTCAACATGCGCTGCAGATACTTGGGCAACGGTTCTGGGGCGCCCCCTTCAAACAGGGGATCGGCGTCGGTGTTCAACTCTTGTACTGGCTGACCGAGCAAGCGGGCGAGCCCCGTCGCTGCCGACCCATGCATGACATCGGCAAACACCGTCAGCTGACCATTGGTGATCGCCGCCTGAATCGCCGCCAGATCCACCTTCGACTGCAGCTCTTGGCAATAGCTGGCCCACGGATCAAAGCGCGTTAGCTTACCGGGCTGAGCTGCTGGAGTAAAGGTTTGATCTAACTGAGCTTCTACTTTTTGCGTGACCTCTAGGGGCACCGATCCGCCAAAGGCACTTTTGATTTTGAACCCGTTGTAAGCGGCCGGGTTATGACTGGCCGTAATCACGACCGCACCCAGAGCACCCTGATCTTTCGCCGCCCAGCTAAAGGCTGGGGTGGGAGCAAAATCCTCTGACAACATGACATCGAAACCCTGCGCCGCGATCGCCTCCGCTGCCGTGCGGGCAAATTCGGGCGAGAGAAATCGGCGATCGTGCCCCACAATCACGGTGTTGCTGCCGGTTTGTTCGCCGTAGCACTGCTTGAGCACGTGGGCGGCCACCTGCGCGACCTGCTGCACACGCTCAAAGGTGAAATCAGCCGCCATCATGCCCCGCCAACCGTCAGTGCCAAACTTGATGGGCTTATGAATAAAAGTGGAGGGGGAGAGTGCGATCGCCATATAAAGTTCCTAGGGAAAAAGTGCATATAACCCTGCACTCAAGAGTTTACCCAAGCTATCCGGGAATTCACGAGAGATTTTGCTCGCGCCAGCCAGCGCACCCATGCCCTGAAAGCCTCCTAAACTCAGGCTCCGTCTGCATCACAACGACTCTTCTGCAGCCTCGTCCCCTGCCCCCTACCCTCCAACCCCCGACCCTCCACCCTCCACTCCCCGACTCTCCCCTCCCCACCTCCTACCCCTTACAGTGCTTAAGGGGAGATCACCAGGTGGTGGATGCGCTTTTTAGGAATTGATTTGGGCTGGCAGTCTGGCGGCAGCGGCGTTTGCTGTCTGCAGCGCACCGCAGCGGGGCTAGAACTGGTCACGCTGGCACACTATGCCTCGCGGGCCGACGTTTTAGCGTGGATTGATCGCCAAGTGGCACCCGATGAGCCCGCCCTGATTGCGGTGGATGCGCCGACCCTCATTCCTAACGCAACGGGGATGCGGATTTGCGATCGCCTGGCCCACCGCTACTTTGGTAAATATGATGCGGGCTGTTATCCGGCCAATCGCGATCGGCCCTTTGCGGCCACACTAATTGACTTTGGCTTAGCACTCGAGGCGCGAGGATTTCGCCATGCACCCACCATGACGCCCCAGAAGGTGGGCCGCTATCAGATTGAGCTGTTTCCTCACCCCGCCACGATTCACCTGTTTCGGTTAGAGCGCATTTTGAAGTATAAGAAGGGCCGGATTGCCGCGCGGCGGCAAGCGCTCGACCAGCTGCGCAGTCTGCAAATTGCCACCTTTCCGACCCTGACACCGGCCTTACCGCTACCGGCACAGGTTTTGCCGGCAGTGCCCAGCGGCGGTCAGGCGCTCAAGGTCGTGGAAGATCAGCTCGACAGTGTGACCTGTGCCTATGCCGGGGCTCACTGGTGGTGGTGGGGCTTGGCTCGCAACTGGGTATTGGGCGATGGCGCAGCGGGCTACATTGTGGTGCCCGCGCCCTACGCCGATCAGATCTGTTCCTCAGAATAAGCTGCTGACACAAATCGGGGCAGGGATGCTTCTTAAAAGCCGCCCCCAGAATAGACAATTTTCTGTGGGGTTTTGGCCCGTATGTGTTTAGCGTAGTCTGTGATCCCCCGCTGCGCTGCCCCCTTAAAAAGGGAGCTATTCATGAGCTGGCTTTGAAGTCCCCCTTTTCAAGGGGGATTGAGGGGGATCTAGGAGGATGCTGGGCTAAACAGGTAGTTTGGCACTGCCAAACCCCTGCGATCCAGGACTCACACTGGCGCAAAATCGAGTGGGTTTTGGTCGTGGCGATGTTTAGGCGAAATTTCGGGGCCTTGCTGATCGCCAACGAGGGCGGCGGTGTGTTCTAACGAGGCGCGGAGGCGCTTGGCCGCATAAATCGACATATCGCGGGGCACGCTGATGCGATCGCGCAAATATCGCAAACCTTTATCCGTGCCGGGGGGCGGCGATGTGGTTTCGCCCGTCATCAGGTGAGTCAGCGCACAGCGCAGGGCCGGGTCAAACGTGTCGCTCTCTATCGGGTTGACGCGCAGCAGATTCGGGCGATGCCGCAACACTCGCTGCAGTGCTTCGGCTCGTGCCGACTCCGGTTCGGGATAGGTGACATCGGGCAACCCCAGCCACGGCCCCTGATCGACCCGCTGCTGATAGGCCAGGGTTGGGGGTTCGCCGTTGTCATAGCAGCCGCCCATTTGCGGCGGCAAATCATGCACATGGGTGTGAAAATCGCTCTGGGTACCGCGATAGGTGGAGCGGCTCTCTAGCCCGTCAAACCAGACCGACAGATGGGGATTCGCTTCCCGTAGGGAATAGCCTTTGTAGTAATACAGGCTGGCATTCATGCGCTCGACGTAGGGCGTGAAGATCACGTCAGCCGTGCTGAAGGGATCGAGAAAGAACGGCCCTGGTGTCTGACTGAGGGCGTCTTCGACCTGGGCGACGACTTGAATGAACTGCTCGCGATTGTGCTGTTCTTCGCGGGGCGATCGTGACTGATAGCACAACCAATAGCACCAAGCGCGAAACAGCAGCCGTTCGAGCTGGCGCAGGGGCATCACTTGCCGATCTTGCATGCCGTAGGCCAGCGGCCCAAAGGTACGCTCTAGGGCCAGCAAAATGTCATCGCTTTCGGTGATCAGGCGACCATCGAGTTCTAGGGCCGGCAGCATGCCTGAGGGAACTTTGCGTTTGTACCAGGCTTCCTTCTTGCCGTAGCAAAACATCGTGATCTTTTCGATGCGATAGGGAATCTGCTGTTCTTCCAGCCAGAGCCAGACTTTTTGGCAATAGGGACACCAGGCATGATTATCGCGGTAGAGCGTGACGCGCACCGCCGACTCGTCTTGGCCAAATAGCCGCAGTCGCGCTTGGGCATTGGTCGGGCCATTGACGCGGTCGATCGCGTAATCTGTCAGGGTTTCCAGCTCTTGCCAGCTCAGGCACTGCGTCGCCATAGGGTGATATCTCTGAATTCACGGGCTCGTCAGTCTTACGATAACGTGCGGCGGCTGACTGCAGGGCGGCGATCGCGGTTCTCCTTCCCGCTGCTTTTTCCGGGCAGCAGCAGCGTTCTGATCGCGCGATCGCGGGGGATTTAGATGAGTCAGCAGTCGGTCGGTTAACTTGGCACAATAGAGAACAGGTTGCCTTGAGGGAGTCCATCGACCTTGACTTTCCGACCAAAGCATCCCTGTTCGCATTTATTATGCAGTGACTTGTCTCAGTAATTTTATTGATTGAAGGCGGCTGATTCGGCCACATTTAGCAGCTTTTTAAAACCTTTAAAGCCCCACTATGAATATTAAATGGGTGAATTACGGTGAGATCGGATAAGGCGTTGCCCTTGCCGAGCGAGGAAAGTAGTTGACCTGATTGCTTAGCTGATGGCCGTTCAGGGCGCAGCTATGGAGCCCTGAAGCGACCCCGGCGCCCCATTGGCGATACCCGTTATCCCACTCATTCTCCACGCCCGACCCTCTACTCTTTCTACCCCGGCGCCCCCTATGAAGACCTTGCCTCCCGTTCAGACACGGTCAACGGCCTCGCCGGAGCCGACCCAGCCAGCGGTCGGTTCCGTGCGTTGGGCCACGTTTGTCCTCATCAGCATTGTGGTGGGTGCAGCGGGCATTGCGATCGCCTGGTTTGCGGGCCAGTCGCAAATTTCCAGCATTTTTGCGCAAATCGCTGGCATTCAGGCCAATCCACCCGTGTGGGCCGAAGCACCGATGCTGGCTGGGCGCTATCTGCTAGTCCCCACGGTGACACTGTTTTTGGTGGCCTGGATGATTACCAAAGTGTCCCCGAGGCCCCAAACCTGGTCACGGATTATCGTGATCGCGATTCTGCTTGGGCTGCTGTTGCGCTACTTATCTTGGCGCATTCTCTCAACGCTCAACCTCGCGACGCCCCTGAGCGGCACCTTGAGCATTTTGTTGCTGGTCATGGAGCTGTTAGGGGTGACGGGCAGCATTATTCAGCTGGTACTGCTGCTGCGGGTGAGCGATCGCCGCCCCCAGGCCGATCAGCTGCAGGGTGAGGTGATCGCGGGGCGCTATACGCCAAGGGTAGATGTGTTTATTCCCACCTATGATGAGCCAGCGTTTATTCTGCGACGAACGGTGATTGGCTGCCAGGCAATGGACTATCCCGACACCACCGTTTACTTGCTGGATGACACCCGGCGTCCTGCCATTCAAGCCTTAGCGGCAGAACTCGGCTGTGAGTATCTCACCCGGCCCGACAATCACCACGCCAAGGCCGGTAACTTAAATCATGCGATCGCCCAGACTGCAGGCGAGCTGATCGTTTCCTTTGATGCAGATTTTGTGCCCACTCGCAATTTTCTCTGGCGCACCGTCGGTTTTTTTCAAGACCCGCAGGTGGCGCTAGTGCAGACGCCGCAAAGTTTCTACAATCCTGACCCGATCGCTCGCAACCTCGGACTCGAAGGCATTCTCACGCCTGATGAGGAGGTGTTTTATCGCCAGATTCAGCCCATGCGTGATGGCGTCGGCGGAGTGGTTTGCTCGGGCACGTCATTTGTAGTGCGCCGCGCCGCGCTCGAAGCAACTGGTGGCTTTGTGACTGAGTCCCTAAGCGAAGACTATTTCACCGCTGTGCGGCTCGCGGCCCAAGGTAACCAGGTCATTTATCTGGAGGAAAAGCTCAGCGCGGGTCTGGCGGCAGAGACGATCGCCGCCCATGCCACACAGCGAATTCGCTGGGCTCAGGGCACGCTGCAGGCGTTTTTCATCGAGTCCAACCCGCTCACCATTCCGGGGCTGACGCCGATTCAGCGGTTGGCCCACTTAGAAGGGCTGCTGCACTGGTTTAGCAGCATCCCCCGCATTGTGTTTCTGCTCATGCCGCTAGCCTATACGTTTTTGCAGGTGATTCCGATTCAGGCCTCAACGGCAGAGGTGCTGTATTTCTTTTTGCCTTACTATTTGGTGCAGCTCACGGTGTTTAGCTGGCTAAATCATCGAGCCCGATCGGCACTGTTGTCCGATGTCTATACCCTCGTGTTGGTGTTTCCTTTAGCCGCGACGGTGATTCAGGCCCTGCTGCAGCCCTTTTCTCAAGGGTTTCACGTGACGCCCAAGGGCATCAGCCGCCAACGGTTTGTCTTTAACTGGAAACTGGCTTGGCCCCTACTCATCGTCTTTTTTCTCACGGCGATTAGCCTCTGGCGTAATTTAGGCTGGTGCTTAGCGATGATGGGCGGCAGTGATTACTATCCCCGCGGGTTGGCCATCGGCTGGATGTGGAGTGCCTACAACCTCATCATGCTGGCGATCGCCTTGTTGATTTTGCTGGATGTGCCCACCCCCCAGAACGACGTTTGGCTCGCGTTGCGGCGAGTCGTGCGGCTGGTGGTAGAAACGCCCGAGGCCACGGGGCAAATTCGGCTAACGTCCTGGTGGGGCGTCACCGAGCACATGGCCGAAACGGGGACCGTTATTGCCCTCACTCAGCGGGGGCTACCGCCACTGGCACCGGGGGAGGAGCGCAGCGTGACCTTAGTGATTGCCGAGGCAGCACTCTCGCTCCCCGGCAAACTGATTGAGACATCAGATCAGGAAGATTTTCCGTTAGCGATGGTGGCCTTTGAGCCGCTGACCATGACCCAACAACGACAGCTGATCGAAATGCTCTTTTGCCGTCCCGGCCAGTGGAAGCGGTGGAACTCGCCGGGTGAATTGCGATCGCTATGGATTTTGCTGCGCGTGCTGTTTCAGCCTCGGTTTCTCACCGGCAACCTCCGCATTAAGCCCCTGCCCACGACTCAAGGTTGAGCACAGTCGGTGCGCCACAGGTTGGCGGTGACACCGGGCAAGGAAGTCGCACAGTCATAGGCTTGAATCAGCTCCCCCGAGGGATAAAACAGCAGCACGGCGCGATCGCCCTGAGGCTGGGGCAAGTCTGGCGCATAGGTGACTTGAAACGGGGTCTCTGGGGAGAGGTAGTAGCTCAGCGAAATCAGCTCACCCAGCAGCACACTGTTTTTTTGCGACAAGACGAGGGGCTCATCAACGGTCGCGATCGCCGCCGCGATTTCCTGGTTAAAGGTGCCGGTGCGCTTATTCCACCAGGTGTCGGCAGTAACCACGTGATAGCTGTTGATGAGCCCCCAGCTCACCACCCCCACGACACAAAAGGTCGTGACGCGGCGCCGGGTTTGCAGTTGCAGGCCCAGCCATCCCGCGATCGCCAGCTGCGCCGCCGTCATCGCCGGAAAAAAGTACCGCGTTTCCGATGAGAGGCGACTGCCCCGCACCAAATCACTGCCGATGAGCACAGCGGTGGGCACCACAGTCAGCCAGATCAGCAACCAGGCGGTGGTCGGCGGCAGCTGTCGCCAGCAGCCATAGAGGCTGACGCCGATGAGCACCAGCACCAGCGGCGGCACGAGATACGTGTAGGGATGATTGAGCGGCAGGCTGGGATCGATCAGCAGCGCCGAAAAATGCAGCCCCCAAAGTTTGACTAACAGAGCACGCGGAAAGGCATCCAACGTCCAAGCGGTCACTTTTTGGAAGCGATCGGCCTGAATCAATAGGGTCAGAAGCCAGGGGGCAAAGAGGAGCCCCGCCGCCGCCATCGCTGTGGCGAAAGTCCACCAGCGGCGGCGGGGCAGCACCACCAGCGCATACAAACTGTGGGCTAAGGCCACCAGGGCCGACAGCAGCGAGGTATAAAACAGCAGCGCCGTGGCGACAACATACAACAGCCAATTGCGCCGAGTCGACTGTTGTACTGCCCGCAGCAGCAGCCAGCTCGACACCACCGTCAAGCCAGTCCACAGACTATATTCCCGCGCCTCTTGGGCATACAGCACCTGCACCGGCGAGGTCGCAAACAGCAGCAGGGCAATGACGATGGCCGGCTGCCGCGGGCCAAACAGGTCACGGGCAAATCTTGCTATCGCCGGAAATGTCAGCCAGCTCAGCACCATTGAGAGGCTCCGAAACGCGGTCACGGAGGGGCCAAACAGCTTGACCCAGCTCCACTCTAAAACGTAGAACAGGGGCGGATGTTCCGGGTTGCCGACTAGCGATCGCCAGGTATCGGCAAAGGTGCTGTCAGGGGCAAAGGTCTGATATTGCTGCAGCGTCGCAGCCGTAAAGGGCAGGCCGGTAAACAGGCTGGGTTCGACCAGATTGCCCTGGTAGCCCACCACCCGCAGAGCGGTATACACCTCATCGTGCCAAAAAACTTTACCCGATAGCTGCAGCCATCGTAGTAAAGCTCCTAAGATCACGCCGAGCACGATCGCCCAGCCAGCACGCGATCGCAGCAGGTTAAGTAAAGGAATAGCCAAACTTACCAAAGTTGGTGAGCAGCGCCACATTGACATGCTCCAGCGCATCCATCAGCCAGGGCACTTCTTTACACATGCGGCTTTCGTGGTAGTTAAACAGCACGGTCATCCGATTTTCTAACCAGGGCTTCACCGGGCCACAAAACAGCACGATCCGCAGCAGTAATCCGACCGTCAGCGTATGGCCGGTTTCCCTCAGGAGTTGCCAAAACCGGCGGAAAACCGGCTGCTGTCGGCCTTGCACCACCAAAAAGTTCAAGAGCTTTTGGCAGGTCGTGATGATGATGAAATTAGTTAGCCGTTGGCCGTCAAAGTCACTGAGGGTATCCCGCAAAAATTGCCGCAGCGCCTTACCAAAATGATTGTTGACATATTTGGGGTCAGCATCCGCTAGCGGCGACAGCAAATATTCCAAAAACTCCTCTTTAAAGTCTCGGAAAGAGCGCACCGTTTTGCTGTAGGTCTGGAACATTTGAGCCAAATCTCGGTGGCTACGACTCCCTTCTACCTTGCCGGTGTAGTAAGCCAAGGCCTGATTCAGCTCCGTCGCAGAGAGGCGGGTCGGGTTCGGAATATGGCAAGTTGCGCCTTGCTTCTGTTGGTGACAATACCGCGCGAGCTTGACCCCCAACGTGGCCTCAGCATCTTGGCGCAGTTTGCCGACCTGAGCTTTTTGATGCTGGTCGCTGTCTTTGGTCAGCAGGCTGCTGTCATACAAAAACGGATAGCGCTTGAGCTGTTTGGCGACCGGCTGATCGGCTAAGGGCGGCACCATTTCGGGAGCCGGCGCGTCAATCAGGTTAGCAAACCGGCGCAGAGCCGCGTACTGGTCGGTCGTGGTAAAGAGGCGACCTAACTCACGCACCCGCTGGGTCTCAGTCTCCTGGGTCGGCGCTTCCGGAATGGTCTCAAACATCTGCACCAGCGCCGGCACCGCCCAATGATTTTTGGGCTCCGTTGACCAGGGGTTAATAAGCGTATAGCTACAGCGGTTGAGGGTGTACTTAAACTCACGCTCAGAGTGGGGCCGATGCGCTAGCTCGACTAAAGCTTCCCAAACAAGCGACTCGGGATGAGGGTTAGCTTGTATAAATAAATCTTGGAAGCGGCGCAGCACATGATCAGCGGATTCCTGCTGCCGACATTGTTTGAGATAGAGATAGAGGTGGTTTTCAAGTTCAGACGCCGAGGCCGCCTGATGACTTGACCACGACTCGTAAGAATCCATATTGCTCATGCTGGCAGATTACCCAATTCAGTTATAAAGATGCGGGCGATAAAGAGCGCTGCAAGTTGTCATAGAAACGCTTAAGCGCAGAGTACAGATCGATTCACGATTGCAGGAAGGTGAAATGACACTTTTATAGGTGTCCCTGCTGAATGTGTAGATGCCATACCAAAAATCATACCTATGAACCGTGCGGCTGTCGTCCCACATGGACAAAGACTACAGTTCTCTGTAATCGCCGCTGCAGAAAATCACAGCGGTTGAACATCAAAAAAAAGGAGGGCGTCAGCGCCCTCCTTTTTTAACGAGTTCCCGTTAAACGTAGCTAAGAGGCTAATCGACGGTAAGGGACCTTGGTGGCAATATTGATGTCCGCTGTCGTCACGCGGGCGGGAACTTTCGACATCGGCTGAATCTTCCGAGCCATGTCTAAGAACAGCTGAGGATTGCCCTCGGTCGGCTTTTTTTCTTGAGGCACAAAGCGCCGCACTTGAGTCTGCCAGATCGCCTGAGGGAAGCCCAGAATCGAACGGTAGTACTCGTCGTAGCGAGGCAGTCGCAGATTAGTCGGCATTTCGCCTTCTTCGCGACTCGCCAACACTCGCCGCAGCTGATAAGGCACCAGGTTGAAGCCAAAGTTGTTGAGATACTCATCGCTGTCTAAAAGCTCATCCACAAAGCCTTGGATGCCCTTGGTAGCCACCACAATCGACCAGGCAATTTTTTCGCGATCGCTGTAAACTTGACGGCCCAAAACTCGCTCTACGCAGTGCTCAACAAATCGATAGTTGTTGTTTTTCTCGTAAAAGCTGTTGTAAAAGGTTTTGGACAGCAGGAGACCGCGAATAAAGTCACGCACGGTGATTTGGCCGTTACGCAGTTGAGACTCCAAGAAAGGCTCGCGGTCCCACTTGAAGGCGTGGAAAAAGATTTGGCGATAGGCCGCGTCAATCAAAGCGCCCATACTGGTCGAGTCCAGCAGGTCGTCAGTGCTGAAAACGCGAGGCTGTTCGTCACCGCCCACGTCGTACCCAGCAACTCGCTGGTTTTGGCTCGAGGGGGAATAATTCAACAATGGAAGCGCCACGTCTGAATCTCCGATATCTGAGAATTTTTCACAATCGTAATGCCAATGATAGGGGAAGACGGTGAACGCCTCTGGAGATTCTGAACAAATCATCACAGAGCTTAACATTCGATCTAAGGCAGGCAGCGCTTTGCTTTGAGGGCTTTTGGGCGAGGCTTCAGCGGCACCAAAACCTAGATTAACGGCGGGTAAATCTCTGGATGCTGAGTTCTGATACCTTTCTTTACCAGCCCCAAACCGAATACTGAGCGGTCGGCAGCTCCTCAACAGCAGCGGCAGATATGGCGGCGGGCGGCGGCTCAAGATCAACCCGATTTTCAATGCAGAAGGAAGCCGTATTCGACAAGCCAATGACGGTGCTAGTGCGGATGCGGGTAGATGGGCTCAGGAAGTGAAACCGCTCAACTGAACTCATGGTGGAGTAGTCGGTAGTGAGCAACAAACCGTCTTGGCGATCGACCGCATAATGACCGACCACCGGCGCGGTTTCGGCATAGCCTTTTTCTCTCAAGAGTTGCCCGGCGGCATCATTATCGGCGTCGGGCACTAAAACCAGGACGGTGGCACCGGTTTGCTTTTGGTCGGCGTCGTCCCAGGCCATCGAGCCTTGCCAGCTCACGGCCGCGCCACCGATCGCGCGACTGGGGTCAATGTCATGCATCGCACAAATCTCAAGCACTTGAGGGGCCGTGGCTTCGAGCACCGAAGCGGTGATCTCGAGTTGGCCCAATTCCGTGCGCCGCATTGCAAGATGGTGAGTGGTGCGTTGAGAAATCCAACGCCCTTCACTCATCCGAAAGAAGTCCATTGCTTTCATAGGGGAATCTGATATGAGTAGCGTGATTTTTAGTTCTGTATCGATATTGTAAGGGTGAGCGTGGATGGAGAGCCGGACTTGATCAATCACAGCCGCAAGAGTCAGGGGTCAACGGGGCGATGGCGGTGGCGCTATGGGCTGCTGGGGGGCGCGATCGCGCTGTTATGTATCTGGTGGTCGAGTAGTGCCGTGGGGGGCCCAACCGACTCCCTCCCCCCAGCGGATGAATCGGCCCCGGCCTTGACGTTGCCCGAGGCTGATCTGCCTCGTAGCCTGCAAAATTTGGCCCCGAGCGAGTGGTCGGAGCTGTTTGACAGCCCCACGACCGAGGTTGATATCGCCGCCATTCACCTCGATGGCCGGGCGGTATTTGATGTCGCGGCCCCCTCTGCCACCGTGGGCACGTTGACCGCCGTTGAACGGGCGCAAGAAATTGAGCAGCGGTTGGTCGACATGGCCCAGGAGTTTGTCTCTATCGAGAGCCTGGAGACCTTGGTGGTTGATTCTTACACTGATCCCGAGAGTAACCAGCCCATCATAGAAGTGAACGATTCGCCATTAATGACGGTGACTTATCTCGATGCCCGCTTAGATGGCTCCAACAGCTTAACCGTCAGAGCGGCTCAGATGGTCGAGCAGGTGACCGATGCAATTCAGCGCTACAGCGACGAACGGCAGCCCGAGTTTTTATGGCAGCAGATACGTTGGCTGCTGGCCATGCTGCTCATTACCTTGCTCGCCAGTTTCGCCATCAGTCACTTCGCTCACGGTCTCAGCCAGCGCCGCCAGCAACTTAAGCAAGGCGAGGGGGCGTCCCCCGCTGACTTGCCGCTAACCCATCCCACCCGACCCCCGGCGGTCAACCCGGTGCGCTTAACCCTGTTGAAACGACAGCAAGTCAATAGCTTAGGCATGCTCCAACAGTTTTTGCAGCTGCTGCAGGTGGCCCTTTGGCTCGGCAGCAGTTTGCTCGTGGTTGGCTTTTTCCCTTACACCCGCTGGCTACAGCCCTTGGCGATTGGCGTGATGCGACTACCAATTCGCTTTCTCCTCGTTTCTCTGGTGGCTTACGGGTTGATTCGCGTTTCTGGCCTTTGGATTGATCGGCTATTTTTGGCTTTTCAAGGACGCACCACGGCCACGATTGAGCGATCGCAGCGACTGGTGTTACGACTATCGACCTTTTCCCAAGTGATCAAAGGCATTGTGGCCTTCGTCATCGCCAGTATTGCCGCCTTGACAATGCTGAGTTTATTGGGCTTCAGAGTGGCTCCCTTACTAGCTGGGGCCGGTTTACTTGGTTTTGCCATTTCATTTGCCTCGCAAAGCCTCATTAAAGACATCATCAACGGCTTTTTAGTGCTGATCGAAGATCAGTATGGCGTCGGTGACGTCATTACCGTGCGTCACCTTTCCGGTTTGGTCGAAACGATGAACCTGCGCATTACCCAACTACGGGCCACCGATGGCCAACTAATCACGATTCCTAACGGCCAGATTGACATCGTGCAAAATCTGTCTAAAGAGTGGTCTCGCGTCGATTTAATGATCCCGATTGGGCTCACGGCTAACATCGATCAGGCACTGGCCATGGTTGAACAAGAAGCCAATCAGCTACGTCAGGATGCAATTTGGGGGGCGCTGATCCTGGAGCCCCCCTTGCTCTTGGGGGTCGATGAACTGAGCCACGCTGGAGCCACTATCCGTATTTGGATTAAGACCCAACCCCTCAAGCAGTGGGATGTCGCACGCGAGTATCGGCGTCGCTTAAAAATTGCCTTTGAAGCGGCTCAGATTCCCCTCGGCGTACCGCAACAAGTAGTGCAGGTTGCTCCCTTAGAGGCCGCAGACAGGGGACTGGTGGGCACCAATGCGGCCCCAAAGGGCGTGACCGAAACGCCCTCGCACCCCACCGTAATCCCCTCACCCCAACGGTTACCCTAAAGGAAATATTGTGCTGAGTTTGCCATGACTGCTGCAGACGAATCGACGCCCCTCACGATACCGCCCCCACCGGTCACTCGCGATCGCTATTGGTATTGGCGCGGTTGGCGCATTCACTATCAGGTGATGCCGGCGGTGACGCCCCAGCCTCATCAGCCGCCGGTACTGCTGCTCCACGGTTTTGGGGCCAGTCTGGAACAGTGGCGCGATAATGCGCGGGTGCTGGCCCAGTCACGCACGGTTTACGCCCTCGATCTGTTGGGATTTGGCGATTCGCAAAAGGCTGCCGCCATCTTTAACGCCGACCTGTGGAGTGCTCAGGTGCATGACTTTTGGCAGGCGTGGATCGGGCAACCGATAGTGTTAGTTGGCCATTCTCTGGGAGCACTGGTGGCGTTAAACAGTGCGGTGGTTTATCCCGGCATGGTGGCACGGCTGATTATGCTAACGCTGCCCGCCGCCCGCGAGGAACTGTTGTCAGGATGGCTGGAGACGCTATCTCGCACCGCCGAGCGGTTGTTTTCAACGCCGCTCCTAATTCGACCGATTTTTCAAATCTTTCGGCGACCGGGGATGATTCGGGGTGTCCTGCGGAGCGATTATCAAGTGCGCGATCGCGTCGATGAGGCTTTGGTAGAGCAGTTTGTCCGGCCCACGTCAGAGCGCGGTGCGGCCCGCACATTGTGCTATCTGGTGCGGTCACGCACCGAATTGCAGTTCACTCCTGAAACCCGACAGTTGATTCCGCAGCTGACGATGCCGACGCTGCTGCTGTGGGGGCAGGCTGATCGCGTGATTCCTCTGACGTGGGGCCAGCAGGTCGCGCCGTTAAATCCTCAGCTAACGTTGACGATTGTGCCTGGCGTCGGCCACTGTGCCTACGACGACAAACCTGACCTCATCAATCAGACTATTCTCGATTGGCTCGATGCCAGGCCGGTGTTGAGCCCGGTTCAGACCTAAATCCCAATTCTTTCGAACGAACGCGTCACGAGAGCGGCGAGTGCCCCGTACTCAACGGTGTTAAAAATTGCGATGGGGAGATGCCGTGCTGGTGTTCATTGAAAAGCCAGTGTTGGGAAACGCTTGAGGATTCGCCTTTTGCTGTCGTGATCGCCAACGGCGAATCGCGATCGCCTGCCGCTGAATCGGTGTGACGTGGTGGCTGCTGGTCACCGCTTCCAAAGACGTCATCTCTAGATTGGGCAGCTCTGACTCGTGGGGCCGGGGCTGATAGCTTAAACCCGGCGCCAGATCGTTGAAATGCTCTTCGAGGTACAGAACCCGCATCACATCATCCACCGTCTCATAGCGATCGATCACGTCAGGGCATAACATTTTATTCAAAATGCTGGCAAAGTGATCGCTTACTGCGACTAGATGCCGCCAGAGAATCGCCCCCGTTTTAGGGTCAGAGTCAAACTCAGCGGGGGTTTGCCCCGTCAGCAAAAACAGACAGGTCATCGCCAGCGCATAGATATCACTGGCATAGGTGGGGCGCAGCGCCTGCTGCTCAGGCGGGGCAAACCCCGGCGTGCCGACAAACTGGGTGGCAGGATGCTGGTAGCTACCTTCATCGAGCCCGCCTAGACACTCCCGCACGGCACCAAAATCGATCAGCACCAAGCGGCCATCGTCAGCGCGAATAATGTTGGGGGGCTTGATGTCGCGATGAATGATGCGGCAGCGATGAATAAACTTGACGACGGGCAGCAGCTCTTGCAGAAACTGCTTGACCTGCAGCTCATTCTGGGGGCCAGAGCGCCGGACTTCTCGCGTGATCACCTGACCGGGCACATATTCTTGCACCAGATAAAACCCATCGTTGATGGTGAAGTAATCGAGCAGGCGAGGAATTTGAGAGTGGCTGCCCACTTTGGCAAGGACTTTGGCTTCTTTGCGAAAGCGGCGCTTAGCCCGCTCAAGGGCTAGGGGATTGCTCACTTTTGGGCACAGCTGCTTGATCACACACAGCGGGCTGCCCGGAATCCCCCCATCTTGAGCCAGGTAGGTGACACCAAAACCGCCTGAGGCCAGCACTTTCACAATTCGATAGCGATCGCGAAACAGTTGCCCCGGTCGGTGAAGCAACTTGCGGCGAGACTGGCGTCCACGTGAGTCTCGATAGTCCGATAATTGGGGAGGCGATTCCTGCATGGTGGCCAGGGTGGAATAAAACAATGCCGACAACGGACAAGCATCTCAAGGTTACACGGTTTTTTGGGGAAGTGGGGAGATCGCTGCGGGAGGAGAGACGACGGCAGCTGTCACCGGCAACCAAAACTGAAAACGGCTACCCTGGCCAACAGTGCTCTGCACCTCAATTTGGCCGCCGTGCAGCTCGATTAACCGGCGACTAATGGTTAAGCCAATGCCAGTGCCCCCTGAAGCGCGATCGCGGGAGCGATCGGCCCGCCAAAAGCGATCGAACACATGGGGCAGGTCAGCGGGGGCAATGCCAGGCCCTGTATCTTCCACTGCCACCCACAGACGGGGACCATCGAGCCAGGCCTGAACGGTCACGTGACCGGCTTGAGTATGGCGCAGCGCATTATTCAATAGGTTCACCAGCACCTGCTCAATACGCTCGGCATCCACGGGCACGCGGGGCAACGACGGCGCACAGTCGAGCTTGAGCTGCACGGCCTGGCCCGGCAATCGCTGATCGGCAAATCTAGCCACCACCGAAGCCAGCAGCTCGCCGATATCGGTGGGCTGCAGCGTAATGGATAAATAGCCTGATTCCAACTGAGACAGCTCCTGCAAATCGTTCACCAGCCGCTGCAGCCGCGTAGTCTCCCGCGCCAGCCGCTCATAGACCTTCGGATCAGCCTCTAGCGTGCCGTCGGAGAGGGCTTCGAGATAGCCCTTAATAATCGTCAGCGGGGTCCGCAGCTCATGGGATAAATCACTAACCAAATCGCGGCGACGCTGTTCAACACTTTGCAGGTCAGCCGCCATGTGATTAACGCTGTTCGCCAGCTGGGTCAGTTCCAAAATTTCATAGTCGGGCAGTCGTCGTTCTAAATCACCAGCGGCAAAAGCCCCCGTCACAGCCTCAATCTCTAGCAGTGGCTTGACAACCCGCTGCGACAGCCAGTAACTCAGGGAGCTGGCCGAAATCCCCCCCAGCAGCGCTGCCCAAAGCATGCCTCGCCCCCAGGCAAACTGAAAAACTTCGACCAGCTGCCCCTGCACCTGGGCCATGCGAAAGTTTTGCCCTTCAATACGCCGCAGCCGCAAGACAAACAACCGGGGTGTATAGAGCCAGCCCACAGCAGTCAGGGTCAAAATGCCGATCGCTAAAACGATCAGATGGGCGCGAAACAGACGACTTCTGAGGCTGGGCTTACTCATAGCGGGGTGGCGTCATCCTCAAACTTATAGCCCACCCCAATCACCGTTTTGATGAAGGTCGGCTGGGCCTGATCGGGCTCGACCTTTTTCCGCAGGCGGGCGACATGGGCATCGACGATGCGCTCATCGCCATAAAAGTCATCCCCCCACAGCTTCTCAATGAGCTGAGGTCGGGTCCAGACTCGACCGGGATAGCTGACAAAGGTGGTGAGCAAGTCAAATTCTAGCGTGGTCAGCGAGAGCGTCTCGGGAGGGGCGTCGGGGTGCGATCGCATGGCCAAGCGCTGCTGCGGATCGAGCTGAAAATGAGGACTCTGCAGCTGCGGAGTCTGGCCACCTTGACGCAGGCTACGGCGCAGCAAGGCCCGCACCCGCGCCACCAGCTCACGCGGACTAAAGGGCTTGACTAAATAATCGTCGGCCCCGGTTGATAGGCCAATAATGCGATCGAGCTCTTCTCCTTTAGCGGTCACCATTAAGATGTAAGGATCTTTGTCACCGGGCTTTTGACGAATCTGGGCGCAGACCTCCAACCCATCGAGGCCGGGTAGCATCAGGTCTAACACCACGACATCGGGCTGCAGCGTCTGGGCGAGCTGCAAGGCCTGGTGACCATCCCGACAGAGATGTACCGTAAACCCTTCTTTTTCCAGGTAGAGCTTAATCAGATTGGCAATCTCTTGTTCATCATCGACGACCAGAATATCCATAGGTCAGGTGTGGGAGGGAGAGGATGCTGTTATTTTGGCCGCACGATCGTCGTCATCGGCCACCGTCGCCACAATTTTTCAACCGGCTAACGTTAGCTCTATGTTAAAAGACTATGTTGACTGAGGAGAAAGCCCTCACTGCCGTCAGATATCGCGCCATGGCCCTACCGGCAACCGGCCTGGCAGGCCTAGCAAAGCGATCGCGACCGGGTAGCGTTGATTTGTATTCACTGCCTCGATTCAGAGCCACCGCCATGCCTAAACTTCCGCCCAAAGACTATCGTCAAGCCGTCGAGTTTCCGCAGCAGCTGACGGTATCACCGATTGGCGTGGTGCGATCGCCCTATACCGAACGTCACGGCACCCCGAGGCAGGCGCAGTTGGCCACGCCGCCAGCGGCTTATCAACCAGCGATCGCCCGCATTGAGCTGTTTCCCGAGATGATTCCCGCGATTGCCCTCAAAGACCTCGGCGGGTTTGACTATCTTTGGGTAATGGCCTGGCTGCACCTCAATCATCATTGGAATCCCACGGTGATGCCGCCACGCGGGCCACGCGTGCGACGGGGCACGCTGGCCACCCGCGCCCCCCATCGCCCCAATCCCATTGGCCTTAGCGCCACCCGCATCCGCCACATTGAAGGTACAACGATCCACATTGAAGGCATTGACTTTTTAGATCAAACGCCGGTTTTAGACATTAAGCCCTACGTGCCCTACTGTGATGCGTTTCCGCAGGCGCGCGCAGGCTATGTTGATCAGGCCGAACAAGCCACGGCAGCAGAACCCGATATTTTTGGGCAGGCTGGTCATCCCCTACAGCCATCCACCGCGACAGACGCGTCACCGTTAGCGGCAGAAGCGACTCCAGATGGAATGGGGAATTCTTTGTAAACAACACTTTTTGCGTTCAAAAATCACGTTAAGGTAGCGGTGTAAATCTGTGTCGCGCGTCCATGTCCGTGATTAAGTCTCGCTGCCCTGTCCCCCCTGAGCAGCTACCCATCAATCAATACGAAGACGTGCGTGACTCCTGGTTTTACGGCTGGGGTGGCCGCAGCCTCAAAGGCTATCTCAAACCGGTCGTCGTGCTCTGGATTTTGAGTTGGCTCGTCACCGGACCCATTGTCGGGGCCAGCTACGGGCCGAGTCGCTATCCGTTACCGTTTGGCTTGCTGGCGGCGGCGGCCGCCCTGATTCTGCCCGGTCTAGCCTTGGCACAGCTGTATGTGGGCTGGTTCCACGTGGGGCAGCGGCTGCAGCAAGCGGCCGTATTTTACGAAGAGTCGGGCTGGTATGACGGCCAGATGTGGCAAAAACCGGAAGACATTTTGAACCGTGATCGCCTGATTATGGACTATCAGGTCAAGCCGGTATTGCAGCGGGTGCGAAATACATTAGGTTGCTTGCTAGCCCTTGGAGTAGCATTAATCACGGCCTGGCAATTTTTGTGATTCGTTTATCGAGCAGTGCGTTTATGACCTGTCTATGTGGGAGTCTTAGCCATGACTAGGGCTAAACGGTATCAATCGCCGGAGCTTGAGGTGCAGCTGCTGCGCGAAGGCATTATCGAATCAGTGCATACCGTGCATGCCGTTGTGTGTGACAGCCGAGGGCGCCTGTTGTCGGTGGCTGGTGATGCCGAAACCGCCACCTTTATTCGCTCCGCTTTAAAGCCGTTTCAAGCCCTGGCAGTGGCGGCTTCAGGCACGCTAGAACGCTTTGGACTGGACGATCGCGACCTCGCCATTATGTGTGCGTCTCATCGTGGTCACATCGAGCAGGTCAGGCAGGCCTTTCATATTCTTTGGAAAGCAGAGTTAGAACCGAATCAGCTGCAGTGTCCAGTGCCCGCTGGTGGCAAGAGCCCCCTCGAACACAATTGTTCGGGCAAACATGCGGGGATGCTCGCCCTCTGCCAGCTGCATAATTGGCCGCTAGAAAGCTACTTGCACCGCAACCATCCCTTGCAGGTGCAGATTTTGGCGACGGTGGCTGACCTGCTTAAGATGCCTGCCGATGAGTTTATCGGGGCCCATGACGACTGCGGCGCGCCAACCTATCTGATGCCCCTCAACCAGATGGCAGCGCTGTTTGCCAAATTGTCCTCGGGCGACAATCTAGAAATGGAGCGAATTGTCCGCGCCATGACCCACCATCCTGAATTGGTGGCTGGCTCAGCAGCCTTCGACACTGAGGTGATGCGCCTGACCAATGGCGAGGTCGTGAGTAAATCTGGTGCCGAAGGCATTCAATGCATTGGGCGCGTGGGGCAGGGCATGGGGCTGGCCATCAAAGCCCGTGACGGCACCAAGCGGGCGAAATATGCCGTCGCCGTTCACCTGCTAAAACAGTTAGGCTGGCTGTCGCCCGACGTGTCAGAGGAACTGGCCGAAAAATATATGGTGCTGGGCGAATACAAACGTCTCGATGTGCAAGGCGATCTGGATTTGATGTAGCGTCATCAGCTCGGAATGTCCAGAACGTTCCGGCAATGTGGATGTTGTGAGGCATGGCAGTTTGATCGCCCGCCATGCCTCTTAACGAGCGGGCTTGGTTTGGGCGATCGGCAACTCAATCAGAAAGCGGGTGCCTTTGCCCGGAACCGATAGGCAATCGAGCCGACCTTGGTGGCGCTCGACGATAATTTGATAGCTGATCGGCATCCCCAACCCGGTGCCTTTGCCCACAGGTTTGGTCGTAAAAAACGGATCGAGGATACGCTGCTTGACCTGGTCAGGAATGCCCACGCCATTATCGGTGAAGTGTAGGTGAACGAGATCGCCCCCTGCGACCACCTTAGTCCGCAAAATGATGCGCGGCGATACCTGCAGCGAGGGAGGGGGTGGGCCAACCGCCTGTTTTTCCCATTTTTCGTCAATGGCATCAATGGCATTGCTGAGCAGATTCATAAAGACCTGATTGAGCTGGCCAGGGTAGCATTCCAGCTTGGGCAGCTCATCATAGTCGCGCAGCACCTGAATGGCTGGTCGATGATGTCGCTCTTTCAGCTTGTGGCCCAAAATGGTCAGCGTGCTTTCTAGGCCATCTCGCACGTCGATCTGTTTGAGCTGGGTGCCCCCCTGATGAGAAAAATCTTTGAGCGACTGCACAATTTCGGTAATGCGCTCAGTGCCGCCCCGCATCGAGCCTAAGATTTGGGGTAAATCGGTCGCCAGATAGTCCAGATCGATCGCCCGCAGCTTATGACTGATGATGGCCAAATCAACATCAGTGGTTTCTGCGCGATAGAGCGCCACCAGTTCGAGCAGGTCATTAACATACTCATCAACGTAGTCCAGATTGCCGTAAATAAAGCTAATGGGATTGTTGATTTCGTGGGCAACGCCTGCCACTAACTGCCCCAAACTCGACATCTTTTCACTGTGCACGAGCTGCAATTGCGCCTGCTGCAATTCTATTAAGGTCTGCTCAAGCTGACGCGCTTCTAAATCTTTGGCTTCCGCCAGTTGGATGGCATCTTCGGCCTGTTTGCGCAGGGTGATGTCACGCACGATCAGGGTATAGCAGTCTTCGCGGCGATCGCTCAAAAACGCCACCGTAATCTCTGCGGGAAAGGCCCCGCCACTGCGCCGTCGCCCCGTCACCTCATAGGGAGTGCCCTTGCGACTCACGGTTTCTAATAGCTGTTTGAGCTTTCCACCGGCGGGAGGACGGTGGCCGTTGCGCAGACTATGAACTGACGGGGGCGGCGGGGGCGGCACTGTGGGTGGTGAGATCGACTCAGCCGCTAACACCGCTGCCAGGGGTTTGCCCACTAGCAGGGTCTCTGACAGACCAAACATTTTGCGCACGGCTGGATTGGCGGTGCGAATGACTAAATCGTGAGCCGATACCGTCACAATTGCTTCGATCGCGCTCGCCACAATGGCGTCCGTTCGCGCCAGGGCCTGCTCGAGACTGGCGATGACGCGGTTATAGCGGGCCGCAATTTGGCCAACGGGGGTAAAGAGTTCGACCGGTGCCCGCAATTGCAGGTCACCCGTTCGCTGCTGACGACGCATCACCGTAAACAAATCGACCAAATCACTGACAGCACCATGTTCGGCCACATTTAGGCCGATATGCTCATCCCGCCGGCGAACGCGCAGGGGCCAGCGACGGTTCGTCAGCCACAGCAATAAAAAGGTGATCCCAAACGCCCACAGGCCCGCTGCAACAATGCCGGTTAGCTGTGCCCCCAGCTGCTCAACCCGACTCAGCCCCGTGCCCAGCAGCTCCAAATCCGCGAACAGCGCGACCGCCAAAGTGCCCCAAATACCCGCCGCCAGATGCACCGGGATGGCCCCCACCACGTCATCAATTTGCCAGCGCTGCAGTTGGGCTTCTGCCGCCATCATGCAAAGACTCCCGATCGCCCCGATGGCGATCGCGGCAGCGGTAGTGACCACATGGCAGTTGGCCGTGATCGCCACAAGCCCGGCCAGAGAACCGTTCATCACGGCATTCACGCGGAGCTTTTGTTGCTGCGCCAAACTCAGAGTGATCGGGGTGACTAACCCGGCAGCTCCTGCCAACACGGTGTTCGAGATGATGCCGGGTACCTGCTCATTTAAGGCCAATACACTGCCGCCGTTAAAGCCAAACCAGCCAAACCACAGCAGCAAAGTGCCGAGCAGCGCCAGGGGCAAGTCATAGCCCACCAACAGGGGCCGTCGTCGCTTACGAGAAAAGCGTCCGATGCGGGGGCCGACCAAAATTGCGGCGGCTAACGCGACCCAGCCGCCAATGCTATGCACCACCGTGGAACCCGCAAAATCCACAAAGCCGAGCTGGCCTAACCAGCCATGACTCGCGCCGCCATCGAGTCCATTCCAAGCCCAGTGACCAAAGACAGGGTAAATCAGGCCAGACACCAGCAGCGAAACCGCCAGGTAAATACCAAATCGCATGCGCTCAGCCACCGCACCTGAGACGATAGTGACTGCCGTGCTGCAAAACATGGCTTGAAACAGGAAAAATACCACCAGCCAGGTCTCACCCTGCCCGACCTCCGGGGCAAGCCTAGTGATCCCCAACCACCCATTGTGGGTATCGCCAAACATCAACGCATAGCCAAACAGCCAAAAACACAGCACCGAAATACCAAAGTCGGAAATGTTTTTGATCACGACATTAATCGTGTTTTTGCTCCGGGTCGATCCAGCTTCAAGACACAAAAAGCCTGCCTGCATCAGAAAGACCAAGCTGGCGCTGATCAGCACCCACAACACATCAATTAGCGATCGCTCCATACCCTTTAATCAACTGCGAATGGTGAAATTTTTAGCATTGCCCAAGCCTCTAGCCCGGTTGGCGGAGGCAGAGACTTCGGCCCCATGATTGGCCTCTCTAGCTGTTGATGGCCTAACGTCACCGCTGGGCGCATTGCGGCCCAGTATCGCAGCGGGTGTTGATGATCAATCTGGGGAAAATGCACGCTAGCGACTCATCGGTGGGGGACAAAAATTTGGACTGGGGGGCGATTTCTGACAGCGGTCGGAGAAAGCCAGAACAATGGCTCTTCGTCAGCCGCGATCGCGCGACTGGCAGAGGCGACAGACGCGAATCATCGGCGATCCTCCCCCAGCCCAGCTCGGTTCTCAATGCTTAGCCACCAGCCTTTCCCCAATCATTGACAAATTCGGCCCCGTGACAGCTACACAGCCCACCGTTGAGGCTCAAGCTTAGTTAGCGCTGCAGCTAAAGTGCTGGGCCGATTGAGCAGACCGGCTGCCCCAGCTCCCTAGACGTGTAATGAACGCTGGGAAACTGTTACAGCCTTACGTCCTGAACAAACTCTAAGCAAAGCGATATCTTCATTTACAGCACTCTATCGTCGCAATCCGTATGGTTTTGGTTGCCAAGCCCAGACTGTTAGCGTTTGCCAACAAATACTGGGGTGACCTTGACCACAGAAAGACGTGTCAGCGATCACTTTGCTAGTGAGTGTGTTCCTAATTTGCCCCAATAGTAAGTGTTTTATCTCATCGCCAGATAAAGATATAGTGCGGATCTAGCAGGATTTTTGAAAGATCAAAACCTGTGGGGCGGTAAAGTTTGCCAAGAGCAGTTTTAATCGCGAAAACCCGTGCTTTTGAAGCGTGACGGCTGCCTACACACAGGCTCTTGGCAAGTTATTGCGAGCTGTCTAGTACCGATGCTCTTAACATCGACGATAACCTCGCCCCCTGCGCGCGCTCAGTTCTTCTGTGCTGCCCAGATTGCTGGGGAGCTGACCCTGATTTTTGACATCGGCCCGTGCTGAGGAACTGCAGCTAATACCAATTCGGCAAAATAGCGCTACTGATCGAAGATCCCTTGCTGTCGCTGCCCTGACGCCATCTGAGCAGGCTGCGCTACAAAAAAGGGAGCGATTGCATGCCTGGATGAGATGCCCCTTTTTCAGCTATTCCCCACACACAAGTTGCTATACGCTTTCCACAACGAGACTTTTAGAGGTCAGTTGTGATGGCTGTCGGGGCGGCATAACCTCACCTAGCCTTATGAAGGGAGAGGAACCGGAATCCTGCTTCACTGAGGTTCAATCATTGGTCAGATTGTCCAATAAACCTCTCCTTATTGTTGGCGAAGCCTGCCCGGCGGGCTTCGGAGAGGTACCGTAGGCGGTGAGGTTTGCCCACTCAAGCGTAATCTCAAATCCTCTACTGCCATCGCTTTGACCGACTTTTGCCTAAAGGATAGTTTTTGAAGGGATTGGGGAGATCACCGCAGCAATTCTATGGGTGGTCCAAACTTAGAGAATGGGTATTAGCCGGTTTTTATTGAGGTGCAACGATAGCACTAGCGCCACTTACTTTGCGCCGAGGTCAAAGCTTTTGACCTCGGCGCAAAGTGATATAGCTGGCTCACTCATCTGTGGATTCAGTAAGCCAGCTGTGCAAAGAATCTGAAGTTTGAACCCAGGGAAGCGAACCGACCATCTGAGGCAAGCGTCTGCGGGCTCTAGTCCGCTGCGCGTCGCTCGATGGCAGTATCGATGCCACACGGGTGCTACTCAAGCCGGTGGCGTTGAGCCCTGCGAGCAATCAACTCAGTTTAAGAGTTAAGCGATCGCGGCTGGGGGCGAAAGTTGAGAATGGGGCTGAGCAAAAGCATTCCCGGAAAAAACGCAAACACCAGTCCGTAAACGAGAAAACGTTCGACTGACCCCATCGTGGTCCACTTGGTTTTGAGATAAAGCAAAATCGCCGCCGGAATCACTAGCAAATAGGTGACGGCGAGTGCTCCGTATACGCCCAAAACCAACAGCGTATCAGTTGAAACTGGCAAGTTGTCTAGCATAGTGCTCTCAAATATTGACTGAGTGATGGGGTCACCGCCGCGATTAGCCCTCAAGCCGCATAACCGGCGTAAACATATTCTAAGGGCAAGGCGAATCAATCTAGAAAGATGATCAATTGGGGAGTTTCATCTGTAATATAGACATTCCTGACTGTCGGGATCGATAGCCAGGTTATCGGGGGCGTGGCGGAATGGTAGACGCTGCGGACTTAGAAAACTGAGCCTCAGTGGAGAAATCTGTTGAGTGGAAGCTCTCAAACTCAGGGAAACCTAAATCCGATTGGGCTGGACGGTGAACGGCCACGCCAGCGGACAAGGCAATCCTGAGCCAAGCCAACGGACTGTAGCGGCGATCGCCGTACTTCGTTGGAAGGTGCAGAGGCCCGACGGGAGCTACCCTAACGTTAATGACGAGGGTAAAGGGAGGGTCCAATTCTCAAAGCCAAAATCATTCGCAAGACTGGTTTTCGGCAGCAGCGAAAGCTGCGGGAGGATGAAAATCCGTTGACTTTAACGGTCGTGAGGGTTCAAGTCCCTCCGCCCCCATTCATTGAAAAAATTGACTCTAGATAATAATCTTGAAAGAAGGGATCTCCGTAAATCCCTCATGGGTCTCTAGATACCATCCATAGTTTTGCATCTTTGATGAGCTGTACACCTCCATCTATAAGGAACATGGGCGATCGCTGATTTTTGCGATCGCAAATTGCCCAGATTTTTTCTAAAAGTTCTCTTTGTTTGAAGTTTATCCGCAACTTTACGGATCTTTTGCGCGGAATCAGTCTTGCCCAGGCTGAAGACACCTCTACAGCTCGTTGTACTGAGCTTGTAGAATCAGGTCGCAGTACCCTGTGATTTTCGTGAAATCGCTCGGGTCTCGACGTGATCAGCCATGTTTGCTGATTGTTTAAGGCCTCTAAGTTCACAGAGGGCCACTTTTGGGATAGGTATTCGCATGGCAGGGGTTGCAAATTCTGTGTTGGATCATAGCCAAGAGCAAGGTTCTAAGCGTTCTCGGCGGTCAGGATTGACCCTGAGAGACGCTCAAGAAAACATTTATAGCTTTCTGCTCAGCATTGTTAAGCAATGGGAGCCAGAAGACGTTCTCAACCAATTTCAGCAGCTCTTTTTTGAGTATGGCGAAACCGCTAGCTCCGACGTCTCAGCCGCGATGTATACGCTGCTGTTCAGCAATGACGAAAACGAATTTCACAATACGCTGAAGCGGTCTTGCTACATTCTGATCAACAACTGGGAAGTCTCCCGCCAATACAACTCCATTCAAGCGTTAGTCGATCAGTTTGATCAGCCCAATCTATTTCGATATACCGTCTCACCCACGCTCAGACGCCTGCGTGAGTGGATGCTCGACTTCATTGAGAGTGGTGATTTTCAGGAGCTTAAGCTATTCGTTGCGCGCTTTGCGGGCGAAATTGATACGGGGCCTTGGACTTCGCGCTACACCTCGTATCTGCTCGTACCGCAATACACCAATATCGAAAATCCGGTTGAGCAAAGAGAGGCAGCCAGAGCCCTATCACGCAAGCTCAAAGACCGCTACAAAATGGAGCTGGCCTTATATACGGCCCATTCTCATCAAAATTCTGTCGATGGTGAAAATCAACCTAAAAATCCCACGGTGCTGGGCGAAGGGGCCTTGCGGTTGATTAAGGCCATCGTGGCCCGTAAAGGGCAATTTGGCTATAAAAATTTAGCGCGTCTCTTTCTTGAGCAGGTCAAAGATCTCAGTTACGCGAACTTCAAAAAGAGCTTGGTGGAATATCTCACCTACTCAGTCAAACAGCCTGAAGTCGTCAAGACTCTCAGACAGCATCTCAGTCAAAATCTCGATCGACTTTACATAGAGCGCGATCAGGATCCGGTGGACACCTCTCTGCAGCTGCGCACCTGCAACCGCATGATTGACTGCTTAATGACGGAAGATCAGCGATCGCCCTCGGCCCTGTTCACCTTATTACTCTCGCAGAGCAGCTCGATCTTACTGGCCATTTTGTTGCTCAAGCTGGTGCTGATTTCTAAAAGCTCGCACCACTATCTAGAAGCAAGAATTGCTGATTTAATTCGATATTACGAGCAGTTTCCGCGCGATCAGTGCAGCTGGGTGATCAATTTTTTGGAAGTTTTTCAGGTGACCTTTGCCATTCACGCTGAAAATGTCGAATACAATCTCATTGCTCCCGGTCAGTCTCCCGAGCAAGCGGCGCAAGCCTACGAACAAAAGCTTTGGAGCAAAGAAGAGATCGAGGCCTGCCGCATATTTTCGCGCATGATATCGGCCCAAGATACCAATACTGAAACCTCTTCTTAACGGTCATTACGAGGTTAATAGCCTTTATAGGTCGTCAGTGACCACCGAGGCAGTCCTTTTTAAGAACGATGAGGCTGTGAGCGAAGCCAGTCAAACTGTCACAATCACTTTTGGCGACCGCTGATGGGATGAGTATCGTAAAGATGTCTTGAAACCTTCAACACATCTGCGGGCATGATGGCATGACAAACTCTCCTCAAAATCCAATTCTGCTGGTGCCGGGCATTGATGACACCGCCCGGATTTTTGACAAGATGGTGGCCTATTTGAGCGATCGCGGCTGGTCAGCTATCCACCCGCTCAATCTTCAGCCGAGTAACGGGGATGTTGGCTTAGATCATCTAGCGCAGCAGGTGCAGCAGTACATCGATCGCCACCTGGCTGATGCCGACGCGATCGATATTGTCGGGTTTAGCATGGGCGGCATGGTCAGCCGCTACTACATTCAGCGGTTAGGGGGCGGGCAGCGAGTGCAGCGATTCGTCACGCTCTCGTCACCCCACAACGGGACGTGGACAGGGTATTTGCGACAAAATCCCGGAGCAAGTCAGATGCGACCCCACAGCGCCTTCTTGCAAGACCTGAACCAGACGATGGATGAACTGCAGCAGGTTGAGTTCACTTCAGTCTGGACACCCTATGATTTAATGATTTTGCCCGCTAATAGTTCTCAGCTCGCTGTCGGTAGGATGATTCAACTACCGGTGCTGGGCCATCCGCTGATGGTGACCGATGCGGGATCGCTTGCCACCATTGCCGATATCTTGAGCGGACAGCCTGCCCCGCAGCCCGCCTCGGTTTAACGCGTCCTGAGCGGACGTCGGCAAAGCCGGCCCTAGCTGAGCAACTGTGCCGCTAGCAGCGCCGCACAGTTGCTCGACCGGTTCTTCAGGCCTACCGCATCACACCGCTCAACAGGAAGGTAGGGATTGGTACGGCCCCTCGATTCTTCTAATGCCAGGGGTTACGCTGCAGACAATCGGGGGCTATAATAACCAAGCTGTCTCTTTGAGACACTCCTTGGAAGCGTGGCTGAGCGGTTGAAAGCGCCTCCCTGCTAAGGAGGTAGGGGGGGTAACCTCCCTCGAGGGTTCGAATCCCTCCGCTTCCGTTGTTTTATTCGATCATGGCCCCTAGCCGCCTGAACGCAGACTATCAATTTTGCGCACGAAGAGATCACTCAGCATCGTGATGACGCGACGCTTGCGCAGTTTGATGTTGGCGGTCACTGACATGCCCGACTGCAACGGCAGAGTTTCACTCAGAGATTGGGTCTCTAGCTCAATTTCGACCGGAAAGCGGTAGAACGGGTTGATTTCGTCGGGAGGCAAGGCGTCTGAACCGATGTGAATCACGGTACCTTCGACATCGCCAAACTCACTGAAGGGAAATGAGTCAATGCGGACGTCCACTTTCAACGGCTCACCGCTGTCGCTAAACCGCTGCGTGACAAAACCGATATCGCGGTTGGTCACAAACACCCGAGCCACCAACGTGTCATTGGGCACGATTTCTAAAATGGGCTCGGTGGCGTTGGCAACGTAGCCCGGCTGGTTGGCCCTCAGGTTAAAGACCTGACCGTCTAAGGGAGCCTTAAGTTCTTGGTTATCCAAGGCAAACTCTAGCTGGCTGACTTGGCCAGTGATTTCTTCTAGCTGCTTTTCGTTATCCACCACCACCTTGGTCAGCTGGCTGTCGATGTTAGCAATCTGGTTATCGTTAGCGGCGATGCGCTCCAGCAGTTCTTCGTTAGAGACGACGGAAGTGCGGCGCAGTTCTTCTTGAGCCTGATCGATCGCGAGCGTGAGGCGCTGCTGCTCTTCTTGCAGACTGTTGACTTCAGTTTGGCGGTTGTTGACTTCTTGCGCTTGGCGCAACCCCTGCAGCTCGGAGATGCCGCCCTGTTCGACCAGCGGTTCGATCCGGCCCAAAATCTCTTGCTCTACCGATAACGCCTGGATAGCGTTACTTAACTGCACTCGCACTTGATCTAGCTGTTTGGCTAGCTGCTCAATTTCGAGCCGGTTGATCTCCAATTGGGAATTGATATCGCCGAGAGAGGTTTGCACTCGCTGGCGCTGACGCGGCGATAGGTTGACTGCGGTTAAATCCCCCCGGAGAATCGCCCGATAAAGTTCGTTCTCTTCCACCAGGGCGACGCGGTTGCTGGTCAGGCGTGCCACCTCTGGGGCGACCGTTGTGGGCGCTCCCTCAAGCTCAGGATCGGGGCTCAATTGCGAGCGGTAATAGTCGTTTTCTTCTACCAAACTATCGCGCACCTCTTGCAGCGCTTCTAACTGCGCCTCAGTGGCCTTGGGATCAAGGGTGACCAGCACATCCCCCTGCTCAACGCTCTCGCCTTCGTTGATCCGAATCTCTTCGACGACACCGCCGACAGGTGCCTGCACCGGCTGCACGACCCCTTCTGGTTCGAGCTTGCCTTGAGCCGGAATCGCCTCTTCGATTTTGGCGAGGCAGGCCCAAGTCACGGTGGAAACCGTAACACCCACAATGCCCCACACGACATAGCGCGCCCAGCGGGGTGACTGCCGCAAAATTACCGATCGCTCAAAGTTAGGCGAATTCGGCAGCGGGGCTGATGGCGGTGGGGGCGGCGGGGCCTGACCGTTCTGCATCCGGCCATTAGACAGGTGCCCGTTTTGTGATTGACCGTTTTGGGTAATGCGTGAGCCGGGGGTCATAGGTCATCCTTAGGATTAGCCAGGGGAACAGTACAGTTTTGACACAGCTGCCTCAGCAGCGGCTTGGGCGTTTACTCAGGGGTATGAATCTGTTGTTGATACAGCGTGTAGTAGCGACCCCTCAGTGCCATCAACTCTTCATGGCTGCCTTGCTCAACGGCGGCACCGCGATCCATTACTAGAATAGTGTCCGAGTCCTGAATTGTGCTGAGGCGGTGGGTAATGAAAAATACTGTACGGCCTTCACCCCAGTCTTTCAGGTGATTACAGACTTGCTTTTCGGTATCGTAATCGAGGGCACTGGTGGCCTCGTCTAAAATCAGCAGCCGGGGATTGTGCAAAATGGTGCGGGCGATCGCGATCCGCTGGCGCTGTCCGCCCGAGAGGGAGGCCCCCCGTTCTCCCACCCGGGTGTTGTAGCCCAAGGGCAAATCCATGATGAATTCATGGGCACAGGCGATTTGCGCCGCCTCAATGATGGCCTCGGTATCGGCGTCAGGGCGCGTCAGTGAAATATTTTCTTGAATGCTGCCTTCAAACAGCAAGCTGTCTTGGGGCACGATGCCCACCTGCTGCCGCAGCGAATACAGCTCCACCTTGCTGATGTCGTATTTATCGATCAAAATACGACCCGATTCGATCTCATACAGGCGCGGCAAGAGCTTCATCAGGGTGCTTTTGCCCGACCCGCTCTGACCGACGATGCCGACAAACTCACCGGCGGGAAATTCCAGATTGATGTTGACCAGCTGCATCGGCCCCGTGGGGCCAAACCGAAACGCCACATCTTCATAGCGCACGGTGCCTTGAATATCCGGCATTTGAATCTGATTGCGACCTTGGTCTTCGGCTTCGCAGGGATGATCCAAAATGTCGCTCAGGCGCTCTAGCGATAGCGCCGTCTCTTGGAAGTTTTGCCAGATTTGCGCCAGACGTAAAATCGGCGCGGTCACATAGCCCGAGATGATCCGGAAGGCAATCAGCTGACCTAAGCTCAGCTCCCCCTGCAGCACCAGGTACGCGCCGACCCACAGCACTAACAGGGCCGAGAGCTTGTTCAAAAAGTTGCTGGCGGCTCCGGCAGTGGTGGAGGTCAGCACCGTGTTGAAGCCCGCACTGACGTAGCTGGCATAGCGTTCTTGCCATTGCCAACGGGTACGCAGCTCGATGTTTTGGGCCTTAACGGTTTGAATCCCTGACAGCGCTTCCACCAAATAAGATTGGGTTGAGGCATTGCGCTCCGCCTTTTGGCGCAGTTGTCGCCGCACAATCGGGGCCACCAACACAGTCAAAAAGACAAAGAGGGGAATCGTCGCCAGCGCCACCAGGGTCAACAGCCAGCTGTAGATGAACATGACCACGATGTAGAGCACCGAAAACACGGCGTCTAGCACGACGGTCAGGGCGGTACCGGTGAGGAACTTGCGAATATTCTCTAGCTCGTTCACGCGGCTAGAGAGTTCGCCCACAGGCCGTTTGTCAAAATAGCGCAGGGGCAAGCGCAGCAGGTGATCGATAATCTCCGTGCCCAGCGTCATGTCGATCCGGTTGGTCGTATCGACAAATAAGTAGGTGCGCAGAGCGGTTAAGAGCGCCTCAAAGACCGCAATCACTAACAGAAAGACGCCCAATACCTGCAGGGTATCGGTACTGTTTTGGACGATCACCTTATCGATGATGACCTGCACCATCAACGGGTTGGCCAAGCCAAACAGCTGCACAAAGAACGAGGCGATCAGCACTTCCACCAGTACCCAACGGTACTTTTTCAGGGAAGGCAAAAACCAGCTGAGACCAAACCGCTCTTGGGGCGTTTCCCGGGTGGTTTCGAGCAGTAAAACTTCGCCTTCGCCGCCCCAGGTTTCTTCAAACGCTTGGGGCGATCGCTGCACGATCCCCGCTTCAGGGATTGCCAGCACCCGCGTCTTAGAGCTGGTTTCATACAAAATGGCAAAGCCCTCTTGCCAGGCCACGAGGGCCGGAGTCGGCAAGCGGCTGATGGCGCTGGCAGGCACCTTCGTCAGCTGCGTTCTCAACCCCATGAATTCGGCTACTTTGCCCGCTAAGGGCAGTGATAGCTGGCCCAGGCGATCGCGCTGATTGGTCAGAATGCGCCGAATAATATCGCGCCGAAAGGGCATGCCAAAGTGTAGGCTGACCATCTCCATGCAGGCCACCATGCCTTCCACGTCACCCCGGCCCCGCACAAAGGGATACTCCGGAATGGCCCCGCTCGTATCGGGCTCCGCATCGGGCAGCTGAGCCGGCGCGTAAGGAATCGCGTCGCGGTTACTGCCAGCCGTCGGCGCTAGCGCCCCACCATTGGCCGCCACCGCTGGGGGGGGAGACACTGGGGGCGGCGATAAATTGGGCAAGCCCACCAGACGCGCCCCTTGGGGACTGATGACATCTAACTCATGGCCCGCCCACTCAAGGTTGAGGCGACTGCCCATCGGCTGATTGATAATGGTGCCGCTACTGACAAACCACATCAGCTCGCCGTCAGCATCCATGCTGAGCGCCCGTTTGCCGTAAGGCAAATAGCGCACGACGCCCGCTTTATGCGTCCGCCGAGAAAACAGGGCCAGATCGCCCACATCTTCGGCCTGTTCGCTAATCTGGCGCGCCAACAGATCAAAGACTTCGGCCAGATACAGCTGGTTGCGCAGGGCTTGCGCAAAGTCCTCATGGCGATCTAACGCTTGTTGAAAGGCCCCCATCGAAAATTGCAGCCCCACCACCTCAGAGGAAGCGATCGCCGTTTCACAGGGTTTGCCGCGCAGCAGGCCGACCACCCCGATCAGGGCTCCCGCCTCTAATAAACTTAGGGTGACCGGCTTCTCAGTGCGAGGATCTTCGGCCAACAGGCGAGCCTGCCCTTCCATAATCAAGATGAGCTGAGGCAGGGCTTCTGGGCGGGCAATGGGCTGGCCAATGCGATAGCGCAGCAGTTGTGCCCCCTGGATAATGCCCGTCAGCGCGGCCCCTGGTAGTCGATCAAAGGGGGCAATGCGCGAGAGTTGGTTTTGCAGGGACTGAGAAGTTGCCGTCATACCCTTGCTGTCTATAGTTTTATGGTGTGCTTGCTGCGGTCTTTGCGACCAAGTTTGCCCAAACTGAGCCTGATGATTACTTGACCCAGCGTAGAGGCTTGAGGTTAAGGTTTAGACCTTACACTCAAGCCAGACTCGCGAGAATTCACGCCGCTTACTTGATCGCTGCCAGCCATTGGGTATTTACCCAGGCTGAGCAAGATGCCTAAAATCTTCATCAGTGTAGTTCAAGACTCCGGACTTCTTGGGAATACCCGGTCGAAATGCCGGATGAACTAAATCAAATTTAACGCTACTTCGGCTCCACTTTAAGTCAATAATATTTGGCTAAAGCGCAGGCCATAGTGCTGCCAGGCTTTTAATCGCCAACTCTAGAGCAGATTTCTTGACCGACTCGGTGTCAGCCATGGGAGACATCAGAACCTTGCTCAGGAAGTTGACGGCATCATGAGCACGCCAAGCCGCGATAGACACGGTGAGTGGCCACCGGACAGGACTGATGGCCATTAGCGATCGCGGGTACACCATAAGTTTGAGCCCATGCCACGGCAGCCGCCACCAGCCCAGTCGCAAACTCAGCAGACACCACACAACGCTGCAGCGTTGTGAATGCAGCTCTCTGATCACCGAGGTTTGCGGGCATCTCCTTTGAGGGTGGGGCTGATCCCCTACTCCAAAGCCATCGAGTGGGAAGGGCCAGAATGCTTCAACACCCCCGCTAAAACGAAAGCGATCGCCGAGTCGGCATAGTTTTCAATCGCCTCTGGGCTTTGACAATCGCTCAACGGTTCCAGCTGCTTAAGGTTATTCGCCGCATTGAAGTAAAACGACATGACGCCCATGATGTGAACCATCGTCAACCAGGGGTCAAGGGGGCGAAAGCAGCCCTCATCAACCCCTCGCTGCAAGACAGCAGCGCCTAAGCCAATGGGGACTTCCCAGCCGGTGAGCTTGAAATACTTGCCCTCGTTGGTCATCGCTTCATGGAGCAGCACTTTACCGTGATAGGGCTGAGTATTTTCATAGTCAACGGCTAATCTCAGAAACTTTTTCAGGGCAGCTTCCGGTGATAAATCGCTGACATCAATTTGCTCAACCGCATTATGAAACAAAGCCGCCTGACGTTTCAAGACAGCTTGATACAGCTCCTCTTTCGTGCCGAAGTAGTAGTGAATCATTGCCTTCGTCACGCCGGTATTGGCGGCGATCGGTTCCGTTCGAGCCCCCGCCAGTCCATAGCGAGCAAACTCCTCTTCAGCCGCATCGAGAATCTGCGTCTTAGTGGCCTCTGGATTGCGGGCGGTTCGCGCTGTTGACGATCGCCGACCTCTGGCTGATGACTTCACAACAAGTTCCATACAAGTATCTACTTCTAGAATACGACGCCCCATATCGGTTCAGCCATGGGAGCTTCACGCTCCAAGAACTAACTAATTAGTTAAAAACGATTGACAGATCCTAGATTCCTGAACTAAATTAACTAACAAGTTAATTTGACTATCTAGTTAGTTAGCTTTCGTTATTTCATCATCGTTTTAATTAGACCTATGACCACAACCTTGCAAAGGCGCGATCGCGCCAGTCTGTGGCAGCAATTTTGCCGCTGGATTACCAGCACCGAAAACCGCCTTTACATTGGCTGGTTCGGCGTGTTGATGATTCCCACTCTCTTAGCTGCGACCGCTTGCTTCACCATCGCCTTCATCGCCGCTCCTCCCGTCGACATCGACGGCATCCGCGAGCCTGTCGCGGGCTCCTTGATGTACGGCAACAACATCATCTCTGGTGCGGTGGTGCCTTCCTCCAACGCCATTGGTCTGCACTTCTACCCCATCTGGGAAGCCGCTTCCCTTGATGAGTGGTTGTACAACGGTGGTCCTTACCAGTTCGTGATCTTCCACTTCCTGATTGGCGTCTTCTGCTACATGGGTCGTGAGTGGGAACTGAGCTACCGCCTCGGCATGCGTCCTTGGATCTGTGTGGCTTACTCAGCACCCGTTGCTGCTGCCACTGCAGTCTTCTTGATCTATCCCTTGGGTCAAGGTTCCTTTTCCGACGGTATGCCCTTGGGGATCTCCGGCACCTTCAACTTCATGTTGGTATTCCAGGCTGAGCACAACATCTTGATGCACCCCTTCCACATGTTGGGGGTGGCGGGCGTTTTTGGCGGGGCCTTTTTTAGTGCCATGCATGGCTCTCTGGTCACTTCCACGCTGATTCGAGAGACCACCGAAATCGAGTCGCAGAACTACGGTTACAAGTTCGGCCAAGAGGAAGAAACCTACAACATCATGGCGGCCCACGGTTACTTTGGCCGTCTCGTCGGGCGGACGAATGAGATTCTTTTGGGCGCTCGGGCCAACAGCCGCACCCTGCATTTTTTCCTGGCGGCCTGGCCGGTGATCGGCATCTGGTTCACGGCCTTGGGCATCAGCACCATGGCGTTCAACCTGAACGGGTTCAACTTCAACCAGTCGGTGCTGGATGCGCAGGGTCGCGTGATTGGCACCTGGGCCGACGTGATTAACCGGGCGAACTTGGGGATGGAAGTGATGCATGAACGCAATGCGCACAACTTTCCCCTTGATTTAGCGGCGAGTGAGGCGATTCCCGTCGCCAACCGAGAAGCGCCCGCCATCGGTTAGCGATCGCGTTGATTTGTTTTAAGTCGTGTAGTTGTGATGATTGTCATGCGCCCGTTGTTATGAATGGGCGCATTTTTTTGGGTGGTTTGACTGGGCAACTGCCTGCATCAATTGCGCAAAGTCCGATACCTCTGGACTCGGCGTGATGAAAGTTGACTGGTGCTGCTGGCGATCTCAAGAAGTTTCCACGTTGGCAAACTGCCCCAACAGTGGGAGCCATTGACTACAGTGCGTAAACTCACATTACAGGCTATTCGTAGCCAGGCGGATGCTGGAAATTGCCAACGACTTCGTCAATCTGCTGGGCGATCGCCAACAATTCCATTTCTCGCCAGCGGTGACCCACAATTTGCAGGCCGATGGGCAGGCCCGCCTGCGTGTAGCCGATAGGCATGACCACGGCAGGATGGCCGCTCAAATTGAAAGGCATGGTGTAAGCGCCGTTGGCCACAGCATGAGGATATACTTTGCCATCAATTTCAATAGCACTCCAGGCGGGACGGTGGGTAAAGGCCACGGTTGCCGCCACGGGGGTTAGCCAGACATCCCAATCAGCAAGGGCAGCATCTAATTGAGTGGTGAAGCGATCGCGCTGAGTCAGCACCTCAAAGTAGGCCAACAGCGTCGGTGTAAACATCGCCGATAAAGCTTGGGTCGGACTGCCCGATTGGCGGAGGGCGCGATCACCTTGAGTCGTTTCTCGCCAGAGAAACGTCAGCGATTTTTGCGCTGCCTTTAACGTGACAGGCTGAGCATAGCGGAAATTGAAGGCGGCGATTTGGTAATAGAGGGTTTGAGCAGCCGTCCAATCAATGTCGGGGGGCGACCAATTTTCGACCCTGGCCCCCTGCTCGCTGAGTTGTTGGGCGGCATGCCGGAGGGCCGTTTGGATCTCTCGTGCGATCGGCACCCGGAAATCATCAGACCAGGCAATGCGTAACGCCTGCAGTGGTTTGTCGCTCACTACATCGAGTGGTACGGGAGGCAGACTGGGGCGACGCCGATCAGGCCCCACCAATAGGGAAAAGCACAGCTGCAGGTCTTTGATCGACCGTGCTAGAGGGCCAGGCACGAGCATTTGCCGAATGCAGTGGGGCTGGCCGGGCACTTCGAAAATATGACCAGCTAATGACAGTCTTTGATCGGTGGGTTTGAGCCCGTAGACACCGCAACAGTGAGCAGGTTGACGAATTGATCCGGCAATATCGCTGCCCAGATCGAGGGCTGAGAATCCCGCCGCGATCGCCGCCGCCGTCCCGCTAGAACTGCCACCAGGTGTGTAGTTGATGTTCCAGGGATTGTTAACGCGGGGAAAGAGGTCGTTCAGACCCTGATATGCGCCGTTGACATCGGAGGGATTGGTTTTGCCCAGCAGCACGGCTCCGGCTTGCCGCAGGCGATCAACCACTGTGGCATCGCGCTCAGGCATGTAGTTGTGCAGCGGGGCGTATCCCGCAGTTGTCCGCAATCCCTGTGTTTCATAAAAGTCTTTGATGGTGATGGGGACGCCGTGCAAAGGCCCCCAGCATTCCTCTTGGGCGATCGCGGCGTCAGCCTGTTGGGCTCTCAGGCGGGCGTTTTCTTCATCCAGAGTACAGATCGCATTCAGGATGGTATTATGCCGGGCGATTTGCGCCAGATGGGCCTCCAGCACCTCAACGGCAGAAACTCGGCGATCTCGAATCAGCTGCGCGAGCTGATAGGCCGGGTAAAAAACTAAATCACTCATCTATTGATTTCCCCAGAATTACACCTGCGGGCTTGATAAAGTTAATTGTATTCACTTTTAGTTAATTGTATTAACTAAATCTGCAATGGGTCGTCCGACTAAAGCAAATTCTCTATCGCGTCAGGATGTGATCTTGGCGGCGGTGGCTTGCATCGATGAGGAAGGTGCTGCGGCTCTAGGGGTGAGTCGAGTGGCGCGGCGTTTGGGGATTAAGCCACCCGCTATCTATAAACATTTGGCTAGTGGGGCTGCGCTGCAGCGGGCGACCGCAATTGAGCTGTGGCGGCAGTACCTCACCCAATGTCAGCAAGCGATCGCTGGACAGGCGATGACGGCTGATTTGCTGAAGCAGTTAGGGCATTTTGCTCGCAACTTCGCCCAGGCGCATCCGGCTCGCTATCAGGTGATGATGCAGGTGCCACTGCAGCCCAGTGATCCGGAGGCGGCTGACGTGATTCGCGGCCTGCTCGGCTTTTTGCACCAGGCGTTGCAGGCCTATGACCTCAATGAAACCCAGTTGATTGATGTAATGCGTATGGTCAATGCGGCCATTTATGGCTTTGTTGCGGTTGAGCAAGCAGGCTTGATGACGTTGGGGAGATCGCCTGACCAGAGCTATGACGTGATGCTAGAGGCGTTAATGGCCGCGATTTCCCACATTCAAGATCGCTCTTTGTAGTGGGGGTACACAGCCGATGAATGGCGCTCGCTGATCGGCGGATTACGCGCCCAGAATCTTGAGACAATCCTGCGCGATCGCCCATTCTTCTTGAGTGTGAATGACATAAACCCGCACCTTAGACTCGGCAGCGGCAATATCCTGATCGGTGGACGAACGCTGCAGTTTAGCCGGATCGAGCTGCAGACCCAAAAACTCCCAGTTCTGACAGGCGGCTTGCCAAACAGTGGCACTGTTTTCTCCGATCCCGGCAGTAAACACCAGCGCATCTAGCCTGCCCAGGCTACCGAGCATGGCCCCGATTTGACGGCGCAGAATGTGGATAAACATATCGAAAGCAAGTTGGGCGCGATCGCTGCCCTGCTCTGCCGCCTCTAGCACCTGCCGCAGGTCATTTGATAAACCCGAAATGCCCTTCAGTCCCGCCGCTTTGTTGAGTAGCGTGTCTAACTCGTCAGGCGTGCAGTGATCTTGGCGCATTAGATAAAACAAAATGCCAGGATCGACCGATCCCGAACGGCTGCCCATCATTAATCCGTCTAGCGGCGTAAAGCCCATTGTGGTATCGACACTAATGCCATCACGAATGGCAGACAGCGAGCAGCCATTGCCCAGATGACAGGTAATTAGCTGGAGATCCGACAACTCGCAGTGCATCAATTCAGCAGTGCGGTGGGCCACATAGCGATGGCTAACGCCGTGAAAGCCATAGCGCTGAATGCCCTGCTCAACCCACTCGTAGGGGCCGGGATAGGTGCTCGCAGCAGCAGGCATTTGGGCATGAAAGGCCGTGTCAAAAACGGCCACCTGAGGCACCGCCGCCAAAATAGATTCCATCGCTTCGATGCCCTGCAAATTGGCAGGATTATGCGACGGTGCCAGCGGAAAAAGCTGCTGAATAGTGGCTTTGACTGCTGGCGTAATCGGGATGCTCTGCTGATAGTCGCGTCCCCCATGGACGACCCGGTGCCCTACCGCCTTGATCTCGTTCAGCGCTGATAACACCTGCACGGGGCCTTCAACTAACGTGTCGAGCATCCATCGCAGCCCGGTGGTCTTGTCTTCGGTGGCTAAAACGGCCTGGTGCTGCCGACCATCGGCGGTCTGCGCCGTCAGCTCGACGCGGCCCGCCTGATGCGTCCAATCGAGCTGCGATCGCCATAGCGCTGTTTCGCCTTTAGCAAAGTCAAACAGAGCGGCTTTGTGACTGCTAGAACCAGCATTGAGAACAAGCGTTTTCATGACCGAGAAGGGGGTAGGGGGGATTCTCTAGACAAAACCAAGCCAGAGCTGAAACCGACGTTTGGGGCCGGACTGCATGTGGGGTCGCCACCTGAGCCCGTGACGGATGGCTAACGATTGAACTCGCCTTAGAGGAAGCGTGAAGCTTAGGGTGATTTTCTCTTCTTAAAGAATCATACCGACCCTCTGAGTCAATCTTTGATCAGAGTTGCCTGTCTGCCTGAATGATCGAGATCGCTCAAGGATGATCCTGGCAATCATGGTCACCTGCTGAGGTCAGCCCCTGCAGCTGCTCATGCCTAGCGGGGAATATCAGCTGGTTGTTGAACCGGAATCTGAATTAAAAAGGTCGTTCCTTCTTCAGGAGAGGACAAGCACTTTAGTCGACCGTTGTGTCTTTCTGTCACAATCTGATAGCTGATGGACATCCCCATGCCGGTGCCCTTACCCACAGATTTAGTGGTGAAAAACGGCTCAAAAATTCGTTCTTGGAGTTCTAAAGGGATGCCAGACCCATTATCAGAGATTTCAATTTGCACTCGGGCGTCATTGAGTAAAGCAGTGCGAATCGTGATCTGGCTGACATCAAGACTACCGTTCTCAAACAAGCACTTTTTCGAAAAGGGCTCTAACGCATCAATGGCATTGGCTAGAACGTTGATGAAAACTTGATTTAGCAAACTGGCATAGCATTCAATGGGAGGGATATCGCCGTAGTGTTTGACAATTTGAATCCCCGCCCGATCTGGGTGAGCTTTCAGTCGATGATTCAGGATTGTCAGCGCACTATCTAGACCATGATGAATATCAACAAATTTGAGTTCAGCTTCATCTAAACGGGCAAAAATCCGCAGAGACTTGACGATTTCATGGATTCGACTGCCACCAGTTTTTATCGAAGCCAAAATCTTCAACAAGTCTGTCTGCAGAAAGTCCAGATCGATGCGTTTAATCTCGGCTTGGATTTCACTGACTGGCTCAGGATAATAATCCTGATAGTGCCGTAACAGATCTAGTAAATCTTTGACATAGTCTTGGATATAGCCAATATTGCCGTGAATGAAATTGACAGGATTATTGATTTCGTGGGCGATACCGGCAACCAGTTGCCCCAAGCCAGACATTTTTTCCTGTTGGATGAGCTGTATCTGAGCTTTTTTTAACTGCTTTAGCGTCCTGGTGAGCTCATGATTCGTCTGCACCAGTGCGTTAGTGCGCTCTTGAACTCGAGTTTCCAACTCCTCATTGGTTTGCTTGAGACTCGTGGCGGCTCGCTTGCGCTCGGTGATGTCAATAAGTGAGCCTGACAATCGATCATGGGAACCAAAGCGGATCGAGAGTTCTAACCAAAGCCTACTCCCCTGAAGATCAGCAAACCGCAGCTCCAAAGTGCAATCTGCTTGCTGCTGTAAGGCAGATTGCCAGGCGGCAGTATCACTTTGATCAATAAAATCCTCGAGCTTGCGACCCTTAGAGTCTTCTACAGAGTAGCCGAGCACTTCTGTCCAAGCCTGGTTGATAAACGTGAGGTGGCTCTGGCGATCGCACTCAAACACGATCTCCCGCAGACTTTCAACGAGTTCACGATAACGCCGTTCCGATTCAGTGAGCTTTTCGATCAGGCGATATTGAATCTGCGTATGCAGCTCATTTTGGGTATTGTGCTCTGACATACGTACTAACATTTCCGATGGTTGTCGCTACACAGCCGAGGGCTCTAGTTGTTCTAAAAACTGTGTCGAGGTCATCGGCTTAGCGTAAAGCGGAAAGACGTTTTCAAAATAGAAATCTTGCTCAAAGTTGGTTCGAGCGGAGGTGCAATCCTGCAGGACTGACACCTGATAACCTTGTTCGTAAGCTGAGCGCCCGGTGGAATCAATACAAACAGACGTGACAGCACCGGCCAAAACTAGATTTTTAATATTGTTTTGCTTGAGGACGTCACCCAACCCGGTATTCACAAACGCATTCAAACCACGCTTGCCAGGAATTTCTAGAATTCTGTGTTGAAAGGGTGCTAGTTCTGCAATTGTTTGAGACCCTTTGGTGCCTTCTTGAAAAGCTCCAACTTCCTTGATCGTGTTTAAGATACCGACGGGCTCAACCAACTCTTCATAGTTTTTTGTGAAAAAGATTGGTGTAGCAATAATCAGTGCCGGTGTTTTAATCAGACCGTTTAATAGTTGAATCGTGTTGCTGACGGTGTTAGTCGTTTTTGCGGATTCTTCAATGACACTGGTCAGAATACCGTCTTGAGAAAAATAATCATTTTGAAAACCAACCAGGAGTAGAGCCGTCTTGTTTGGATTCATGGGTTTAAAGGATGGAATTAGTGATATGGAAATTATTAACGCAATTGCTCTTATAGTCCCCAAACTGGCAACTGGTCTAACCGTCGATTTGTCCCAGCTTGGTTGGCACATTGGGGCTAGCCTGGGCGCAGCCCCGGGCGAGTTGAGTTCCAGCTCATCCCCCTTATTGCAGTTTTCTGGCCTACAGAAAACTTTCCCTATTAATCAGAAAATATTGTTCTAATTGGGATTCACCGCATCAAGGCATGCTTCGCAACGGCTTGGCTCGCTCTCGGGCGGCGGCTTGATTGCTACGTGCCGGGGCGGGCATCGAGTTCGGCGGGCAGGTGGCTACGATCGCCATGTTTAACTAGCAGCGGGCCGTATCGGTCGAATTTAACGACACTAACGGAGGCGACGGGCAGGGCGATGCGATCGCGGTAGCGACCCAGATCGATGCCGAGCAGACTGCACAAAATAATGCGGATGGTGGCTTTGTGGGAGACGACGAGGACGTTGCCAGTGGTATATTTTTCCTCGATTTCCGCCATCACGAGAGCGGCTCGACTGGCAATTTGCACTGATGATTCGCCGCCAGTGGGCGGGTTCCAGGCGGGCTCCGTCAACCAGGCCATGTAATCGTCAGGATAGTCGGCTTTGACGGTTTCGGCGGTTTTGCCTTCCCACTCGCCATACTGAATTTCTTTCAGGCCATCGCGAATTTCCATCTGTAGGCCGAGGGCGTCACAGAGGTAGTGGGCGGTGGCGATCGTGCGTTTCATGGGGCTGACATACACGGCCTGCCACGCCATCGATTGGTAGCGCTGGGCAAACGCCGCTGCCATCGCGGTGCCTTCTGCCGTGAGTTCGGGATCGAGAGCCCCGCAAAAGCCCCCGGTTTTGCTAAATTCGGTCTCGCCGTGACGTAGCAAGTAAACGCAAAGGCCCATCACAAATCTCGATAAAGGTCAGTGGGCAGGGGCGAAGGACTGTTCGCCCCTCCTGATCGAACGCAGCGGGCCAGCGGGCAGCTAAGTGATCACAGTCGGGGCGTCACGGCCCGTCAGCGCTTTAATCTGGGCAATTTCGTCAGCCAGGGTGATCAGGTCGGCCAGGGCCGCCTGAGTATCTTGGTCGTGCTTGCTTGTGTCAGCTTCATAGCGCTCGACATAGAGGCGGAGGGTGGCCCCTTGGGTGCCGGTGCCCGACAGCCGGAAGATGATGCGCGACCCATCAGTGAAACCGATGCGAATACCCTGCTGGCTGGCCACGCTGCCATCCACCGGGTCGGTGTAGCTAAAGTCGTCGGCATAGGCAACTTCATAATTGCCAAAGGTTTGACCCGCCATCGAACCGATCGCGGCGCGCAGATTGCTCATCAGCGTGTTAGCGCGATCGCTATCAACCCCTTCGTAATCGTGGCGCGAATAAAAGTTGCGGCCATAGGTGGCCCAGTGCTCTTTAACAATGGCTTCGACAGACTGCTGCTTGACGGCCAAAATGTTGAGCCAAAACAGCACCGCCCACAGGCCATCTTTTTCGCGAATGTGGTTAGAGCCCGTGCCAAAGCTCTCTTCGCCGCAGAGGGTGGCTTTATCCGCATCGAGCAGATTGCCAAAAAACTTCCAGCCGGTAGGCGTTTCGTAGCATTCGATGCCGAGCTTTTCAGCGACGCGATCGGGCGCTTGGCTGGTGGGCATCGAGCGGGCGATCCCCGCTAGACCGTCGCGATAGCCGGGTACCAAGGTGGCATTAGCCGCCAACACCGCCAGGCTATCGCTCGGGGTAACAAAGAAATTTTGGCCCAGCACCATGTTGCGATCGCCATCCCCATCGGAGGCCGCGCCAAAGTCTGGCCCATCAGGCTGAAACATCACGTCTACCAGGCTCTTGGCATACACCAGGTTCGGATCGGGGTGGCCACCACCAAAATCTTCCAGCGGTTCGCCATTTTGCACAGTACCCGCTGGGGCATTGAGACGACGCTCAAAAATGGCCTTGGCGTAGGGGCCGGTGACCGCGTGTAGAGGATCAATGCAGAGGCGAAAATCGCCGCCGCTCACCAACTGTTGAATCTGCGCAAAGTCAAACAGGGTTTCCATTTGCGCGGCGTAATCAGCCACTGAGTCGATGACCTCGACGGTCATGTTGCCCAGGGTAGTGGTGCCGATACGATCCAAATCGACATCCGTGACAGCCAAGATTTTGTATTCACGAATGGTTTTGCTACAGTCGAAAATCGCACTGGTGACCTTTTCGGGTGCAGGGCCACCATTATCGATGTTGTACTTGATGCCGAAGTCTTCGTCGGGACCGCCGGGGTTATGGCTGGCGGAAAGAATGATGCCGCCGAAGGCCTGGTTTTTGCGAATCACACAGGAAGCCGCTGGCGTAGAAAGAATGCCGCCCTGACCCACCAGCACTTTGCCAAAGCCATTGGCAGCGGCCATCTTCAGAATAATTTGAATGGCAGTACGGTTGTAGTAGCGACCATCGCCCCCCAGCACCAACGTCTGATTTTGAATGCCGTCGAGGCTATCAAAAATCGACTGCACAAAGTTCTCTAAATAATGCTCTTGCTGAAAGGTGGGCACCTTTTTGCGCAGGCCAGAAGTACCGGGCTTCTGGTCAGAATAAGGAGTGGTGCTAACCGTCTGCACTGTTGTCATATCTCTCTCGTGTCGCAGCTATAGGTGATGAGGGGGGGCGGCTTCACAGTTTCACCCTGATCTCGCCTTCCTGACCTCACTGGGGTTTAGTTTGCCATTGAATTATGGGACAGGCCGGTAAGCGATGCAATCTCTCGTCAGGGCGGTCGAGAGACCGGCGATCGCCCTACCCGTGCCCATGCTGTCGCGCGATCTCGAACACACTCTTAATAGATACGTGTTGCTCCTCTGCCTCTCTGTAGCCAACCCCACAAACTCGCAACGTTAGTATGCGATATCAACCCTAAGACCTCATTAAGTCCGCTGACCTGTTTGCTGCTGTGTCGAGGTGAAACGATGAATTCTGGACGATTTTTGACCGGCAGCGCGATCGCAGTTCTACTCATCCTTGCCCCAGCTTGCAGGCTAATTCCTCCAACGTCGAGCGTGGCGTCATCCCCGGCGAGTGAGTCAGCCCCACCACCACTAATTGCGGCTACCTTGGCGGGCGATCGCGATCGGGTGCAAGCCCTGCTCGACAGTGGCATCGATCCCAATTTGGTTTATCACACCAATACGGCGCTGACTTACGCCGCCCGCGACGGTTTCACCGCGATTGCGGCAGCGCTGATCGCAGCCGGGGCAGAGGTCAACTGGGTCGATGGCGAAGGCGTCACGCCCCTGATTCTGGCGGCCTTTAAAGGCCATGTAGAACTGGTGGAACTCTTGCTAGACAACGATGCCGACCCAACCGTTGTCGATCAGTGGGGGCGCACCGCATTAGACTATGCTCTGCGGCGCGGTGAAGATGACGCGATCGCCCAACTTTTGCAATCGTCGAGATAGACCGCTGGTGCCCGCGATCGCCCAGCCGCCCCCCGCTGACTGATCCAACGCATCTTCAATCCGGCAATACCCTTTATACCAGTTCTACGAATTACAGCTACACATACAATTCAGCTTTCTCCCTCGGGGAGACGCGATGCGAACGACTCCGCTCAGCCGACGTTC
>ERZ1740060.62-NODE-62-length-103173-cov-12.383202_pt1 | contig 103173 bp, 90 predicted proteins | sample MGYA00581743_ERZ1740060 | MGnify/ENA primary metagenome ERZ1740060 (study PRJEB43018, sample SAMN04849235) | marine metagenome | isolation source: floating plastic debris | place: Pacific Ocean | collected 2008-08-27 | study: EMG produced TPA metagenomics... | reverse complement strand
GTCCAGAAGTACGAGCGGGTTACCGCATCTGCATATTTCCCACTATTATTTCCAGTAGTAAACCCTTTGTAGTTGTCTCCACCCCAGTTGGTTTCCAGCTTTAGCATTGCATATGATGAAGTACCGTCGGCATTTTCTAATAGAAGTGATTTCTCAGATCGGTCTACATTATTCCATCCTTCAGCTTCGTCACGTCCTTGACGGTGAAAGTTAACGTAAATTAGGTTGTCTTCTTCAATCACAGGAACATCCGGTTCTGGGTCACCTTCTAGAGAAAGTATCTCATCAGGAATTAACATTTTATCGATGCCTGGCCCTTGGTAGTGTACCTCTAGTATTTCTTGCCCCGTATGCTCAAAGAATACTACCTGAATAGGATGCTTTCCTTTGCTCAACCTCACTGAACCTGAACGTTCTTGCCTTGAGTGCCGTCCATCATTATCTACAACTTTCTTTCCATCAATATAGAGGGCACTTCCATCGTCAGATGTGGTGTAGAAGCGATACGTTCCAGTGGCTTGAATATCAATATATCCGGTAAAGGCAAAGCCAAAATATTCATCTTGCTGACGTTTACTAATATCAAAGTTAGCTACTGTCCCACTTTCAACTGCGGTTATTTGATTGAAATCAGGCAGGTTAGACCACTTCCCTTCATAGTAAGCGTAATTTAGCCGAGGCTCTTTATTTTCCACTATTGGTGCTGCCTGCACTGTGACTTCTACGGTATCGCTAGAGGTAGCCGATCGATCATCAGTTACGGTAATAGCAAATTGATAGATACCTTCCTGTAAACCAGTTATTGTGGTTTCAGCTGAGTTGGGACTAGTTATTGTTGCTGAAGTCTCTGATAAAACTGACCATTGATAACTAGTAATTATTCCATCCTTGTCAGTAGCAGTAGCATTCAGGGTTATTTCACTTTGAGGTAGCATAATCTCTACATCGTTACCAGCATCTACCGAAGGGGTAATATTGAGGGCAGGTTCTACGACTATCTTCACTGTATCAGCAGCTATCCCTTCTTCATCATCTTCCACGCTGACGGCAAAGTAATACGTACCTTCCTCTAGGTCAGTCACTATAGTTTGAGCTGACGTTGGACTAGCAATAGTTGCTGAATTATCGGATACTACTGACCACTGGTAGCTTACAATAGTTCCATCTTCGTCGCTGGCATCGGCTTGCAGAGACACTTCAGCTTGGGGTAACGTAATTTCTATATCGCTACCAGCATTTACTACCGGAGGAATATTGGGCGCAGCCTGCACTGTGGCTTCTACGGTATCGCTAGAGGTAGCCGATCGATCATCAGTTACGGTAATAGCAAATTGATAGATACCTTCCTGTAAACCAGTTATTGTGGTTTCAGCTGAGTTGGGACTAGTTATTGTTGCTGAAGTCTCTGATAAAACTGACCATTGATAACTAGTAATTATTCCATCCTTGTCAGTAGCAGTAGCATTCAGGGTTATTTCACTTTGAGGTAGCATAATCTCTACATCGTTACCAGCATCTACCAAAGGGGTAATATTAGGAACTGGCTCTGAAGTACCAATTTCATCTTCTGGCGCATTCAGGAAGAGTTTATCATCGGGAATAGACTGTAATGACACGCCTGGTCCTTGGTAACGCACTTCTAACACCTGAGGCCCCCACCGCTCAAAGAACGTCAACCGAATCGGATGATACCCCGCTGATAGACGTACCCTTCCTGACTTTTCCTGAGCTTCCTCTTTACGACCATCATTGTTGATGATTTCTTCGCCATCCACATAGAAGTTGCTACCATCATTAGCATTCACGTAGAACGTATACTCCCCAGCTTGCTCCACCAGCAAGTAGCCTTCGTAGACAAAGCCCATCGTATACAGCTTACCAATGGCAGGATCAAAACTAAAGTTCGGTAAAACCCCTTCACTTTCTGAGGTAAGCTGATCAAAATCAGGAAGCGATGACCATTCCCCTACATAATATGCATAACGCAAACCAGATTCGCCTACTTCAGCCGCAGGTGGAGCTCCAGGAGCTTCTGGGGAAGACGAAGAACCATCACCATCGCCTACCTCGTAGACTAAGATAGATGAAGCTGATATCTCTCCTTGATCATCTTGTACCTTTGCTTGAACTTGATATACTCCAGTTGATACAGATGGCCACGTATAGGTAACATATCCTCGTTCCGTAGAAAGAGATTGCTCATTGACCTGCTTTCCATTTATCCAAAAAGAAGCCTTGGTTACTTTTCCGTCGTTGTCGCTTACTTCAGCTACTAGGGTAATATCATCGCCATTAATGTAAGTGGCATCTGATGGCTGAACTAGATTAACTGTAGGAGGAATATTTTTCTTAGCTACTGCTTTCTGAGCGTACTTCTCATAACCTTTGCCATTGGGGTTGTAAAATCCTAAAGCAGCGTAGTCAATTAGTGCCTCCTTTTCGTTAGATCCGGAATTCATATTCGCTACAAATCCTGCATCATACACTCCGAATTTAAAGTAAGGACCTAAATCAGGATGTTGATCGTCGCGATAACAATTAGTGAAGTTGGTACGACTCCAGATCAAACGATCATCAAAATATATATATGTGTGCCCTTCGCTAGGGTGCCATTTTACCCTGACTGTAAATGTATGCCAGTCACCATCGTAGAATTCTGGTAAGTATACCTTTTCCCTGAGAGCAAAATGACTACTGGTCTCTTTGTAGTTAGCACCATCAGCATTATCCCCATTGACGACAATATTAGCATAGTCACCATGCATTCTAATTCTAAAAGAGGCATCCCTAGAGCGTCTTGGGCTACCGGTGTGATCTTGTTTCAGATCCATGATAGAGCAATATAAATCTTGCCCTTGCCCCGAGGGAACCCCATTGTCTTTATCCCATCGTTTGGTAGGTTTCATTCGAATCTGATAAACATACTCTTCTCCTATACGAGAATAATAATAGCGACCAGATACAGTTCTTCCCATACGACTGGCAGGTGCTAGACTCTTATCGATGTAAGCTCTAAGCTCTGCTCTAGAATACCTACGCCGCGTTTCTCGGTTGCTACTGTTATGTCGTATGGCACGAAGAGGCACCGCAAAACCATTGAGTGATCCTTCTATTTCGCTATTGTCTTTGGTAGTTTGTACAGTAGGGTACAGGCCTGGAATATGTTGGTGATGTAAATCTAGCCCATCTAAATATACTTTTGTATCAAATGATCGCCCCCGTAATCCTTCAAAATCCCACCCTTTAATAAGGTCAAAATTAACTGGCTGATAGTATCCAGAAACAGGATTATTATTTGTAGATGTATTATTAAGATGACTAGCACTCTCATTAGAGTAAGTGCCAGAGAACACATAATAAGAAATAAATAAATTAACCAATAATAAGATACAAATACGAGGTGCTGAAACACCAGTCGTCGGTATACTTACATAACTTCTCTTCCAAACATTCAGCTCCATTAATATAAAAATTTAATGTTGATACTTTTCTTGTAGCTTCCACAGCAGTCATTGTAGATTGGAATAGTACAAAAACCATAGCTTGGAGTATCAGAATTATTTTCATTTAATGGATAAAAGTATAATTGTAATAATTACATATATGATGTTGTTTACCAGATTATTGATAACACATTATATATAATATATAACAGTGATAATTAAATCATTTTGATAAATTACCCTATTATTTCATATATAAATTATGTCAATTTGAATAAAAATGAAAAAATCGTTTCAATACATGATTGTATTAAATATATTTTTTGCAATGTTATATTTTATGCTTAATGTCTATTATATTGATACCACCGAACAGTTTTTGTTCAAATCCCTTCGACAAATTCAAAATCTTAGTAGATATTTTTATCGAGCAACTTTTATAGTTTTATTGTATAATGGTAAGATTAGAGAAAGCTAACTCTGAATAGGTAAACATGGCTTTCTTCTTCTGACTGAAACTCAGAGTTCTATTTCTCATTCGGATAAAAATTTTATCACTATAGACAATCACCATGTTCAAGCAACTGATTACTCCCCGATTTTCAGAAACAGATGCATTAGGTCATATCAATAATACCGTAGTACCCGTATGGTTCGAGCAGAGCCGAAAGCCAGTTTTTGAGCTATTTACTCCTGATTTAGATCCTAAAAAATGGTGTCTAATTGTAGCTCGAGTAGAGCTGGATTTTGTAGGAGAACTACACTACGGAACCGATGTGATGATTCATACTTTTATTGACCGTATTGGAAACTCTTCTTTCCAAGTAGGCCAGGAAATTTGGCAGCAAGGTAAGGTACGAGTAAAAGGTATAGCTACACTAGTACATTATGATTATGAGGAACGTAAGTCAAAACTCATTCCTGATTCCTTACGTCAACAATTATTGGAGCATAAACGAGATACAGGAATAGATTGAGTGATTCTCGCTGATTGTTTAGTAATTTTGCTTATACACCTTTAAAATTTATCTTCTGGGCAATTTGCAACTGTGATTATCAGCCTTAAGACAACCATACTTTGCACTTAATCCGTAAAAAAATTCACTGACCCATAGTATTCTTTTTAACAAGAAACCGCTGCACTACCTTACTAAGCACTCTTATGAAAATTCCTGAAGTACATAACTTGAAATCCTGGATTGACGAACATCGCCACCTACTTAAACCACCTGTAGGCAACGCTCAAGTATACCAACAGACTAAAGATTTTATTGTAATGATAGTGGGTGGGCCAAACTCCCGCAAAGATTTTCACTATAATGAGACTGAGGAGTTTTTCTATCAGATTGAGGGAGATATTACTTTGAAAGTGCGAGAGAATAATCAGACGAAGAATATTGTCATCCGCGAAGGCGAAATATTTCTGCTACCAGCTAAGGTACCCCACAGTCCGCGTCGCCTGGCAAATACTATTGGTATGGTGATTGAAAAGATTCGCACTTCCGACCATACCGATGGGCTACTTTGGTTTTGCGAGAATTGCGGAAATAAACTATACGAAGAATACTTTCCGCTAGAAGATATTGTGAAGCAATTACCCCCAATTATTAATGAATTTCATAATTCGGTAGAATTGCGAACGTGCAATAATTGCGGAACAGTGATGGAAGCTCCTAAGTAATGACGAATGACTAGTGAGTAATGATTAATGATCATTTATCGATCATTACATATCATTCAGGCTCCAATCATACTCGTAGTGAATTAGTTTATAAGAAGTGGGAATCGGATCTTCACGATATTTATTTAGAAACTCAACAATGGTTTGCCCTCCCTGTGTAAAATCTTTTTTGTACCAAGCAAAGATTTTAGACACAGCTACTTGATTAGCATCTGATTTTACTTGAATAAACTCATTATTATTCACTGACTTTTTAGTACGCTGGGCTAATTGTTCATCGAGTTGATCGGGAACGTAAGCAAAACTGGCTAAAGGAGGGCAGCTCTTGGCAGCACATGCCACTGCAAAGTGAATACGAGGGTCTCCAAAAGGCAGCACAATTTTCTTGATTTCCAGAAAATTCAATGTCATCTTTTCTCCAGCCACTTTGTGATCTACCTGATTAAAAAAACCACTTTTGTTTAGTGGAGATTTAAGTGGATAGTATTTTGCCACCTGGTAAATTACTATCAAGTTGTAAGCATTAATATAAAAGGCTTTCTTTTCTGTATCAGTTGCTTGAGATAAATCGGCCTCGGCAATTCGCTGATAGAGTGACTCAATCTGAGCAAAGTTCTTTTTTACTCCTGCATAATCTACATCGCCCTTCATAACCCACTTACTCAGAAATTTATCAGCATCAGCAAAAAAAGTAGTAAGTGGTTTGGCAGGTACATCAAGAGTAATTGCCAGAAGTAAGAAAGTAAGTATATATTTCATAATACCCGCCCTCTTTATTTGTATTTTATTGACGTTATACATAATTATTTACAATTTCAATCTTTCCATTTAGCCAACTTTGTAGACAGTATCAATCATGGCATACAAAAAAGCCCAAACCTTTAGGTTGGGTTTTGTAAATGCTTCGGTGTGTTAGTTAATTAATAGGGTAATTTATTGCTTATTAAGTGCCCAACTATACTCGTAGAACCCTACTTTATAAGATTCAGGTATTTTCTCACTACGGTATTGATTGATATACTGCAAAACTGATGCCCCATTTTTAGTAAAGTCACTTTTGTACCAATCAAAAATCTTAGATATACGTACCTTTTTCTTGTTTTTATCTACTTGAATAAACTCTGGGTTATTGAGCGCTTCTCGAGTTCTTTCTTCTAGTTGCTGGTCAAGTTGATCTGCCTGATAGGCAAAGCTAGCCAAAGGCGGACAACTCATGGCTGCACAAACCAATACAAAGTGAGCACGGGCATCAAAATGATCTTTAAGTAAGTGCTCCTTCTCTAACTCATTTAGTGTGAGGGATGCTCCTGCTACTTTGTGCTTATTTTTGTCAAAAAAGCCATTAATATCCATCGGTGACTTCACCGGATAATTCTGAATGATCTGATGAATCGTAACAATGTTGTAAGCATTGATATAAAATGCCTTTTTCTCAGCATCCGAAGCACCTTCCAACGATATGCCTCCTACTTCATCGTAAAGTTGCTTAATCTGAGCAGGATCTTTAGCAATAGCGGCATAGTCAACCAACCCATTATTTACTTGGGACTCTAATAAACCGTTCGCACCCTTAGTAAACTCAGAAATGTTCTGTGGAATAAAACTATACGCTAATATTATTGCAGCTACTAGTATTTTCATGATGTAAATATATTTAGTTGATTTTTGTACCATTAACGTGCCAAGGCAAGTTTGGATAACTTAAAAATGTCACCATATTGACATATGGCCTCCTACTTCTGCTAATTACTCTAAATAGTAATTACTAATATTAATTTTTCTTTACACTTTCTCAATTGTCAAGCTGAAGACATAACAATTATTTGACAGTAACATAATTGCGTCTAACTCAGATATACCCGAATAAAGTTTCAATAATTATTCAACCTTTTAACGCAATTTCGTATGAGCAATAGGATTATCATCTTACTTAGTAGTATTACTTTTATTTCCAATTTACTACTAACTACCCCCGCAAATTCCCAATCATTAGTCGACTGTTTTATGAAAGGAAAGGGGCATGGCAGTTTGGTCGTATCGTATTCTTGGGAACGTTACGATGAGTTTTTCTTTGGAGATGAGAGAATGGATGCACCTGCACCTTTCGGTGGAGAAATCACTACCCAAAGTGTTAGTTTATACGGTATCTATGGATTAACCGATAACCTAGATGTTATCGTAAACTTACCGTTTATTGCTGCCCAGGGCAATAACGATGAACCAGAAGCACCCGATCAGAATGTAAGCGGATTACAAGACGCAGCATTATTCTTAAAGTGGCGACCTCTATATTTAGAGACAGAAAGCGGAAGTTTATCATTTTTAGGAGCAGCTGGTATTGCCACCCCCCTATCTGGCTACGAAGCTAACTCAGTATTATCTATTGGAAACCAATCTACTCGGGTAGATGCGCGCATAATGACTCAGTACTTTGTGAATAATGGTTTCTTCATCGATCTACAGGCTGGTTATTCTGTTCGTAGCAACAATGTGCCTAATGCTACCTTGTTCGCTGGTAAAATTGGCTACGCTGGAAAGAACTTTTATATCGACCTATGGTCAGAAACCCAAATTTCTGACAGTGATGCCCCTGATATCACTCCTGGTGAAGTTCCGTTTAACGAAACTCGGGTAAATTATACCCAGATTGGTATCAGTGGCTACGTGCCATTAACCAGTAGCTTAGGTGTTTCAGCCGGCGTAGGCCGCTACGTAGGAGGAAGAAATGTAGGGCTAGCAACGCGCCTTTCCGGCGGGGTTGTTTATAGTTTTTAGCTTTATAGTCCACGGTCGACAGACCACAGAATATTTTACTATGGACTATCGACTGTGGACTACTAACTATGTAATCTTCCTGACTTTTTCTACCTTGTCTGTAGCTTACATTTGCCTGACAAACCTTTCAACTCTATGATCCACGTTTGTATTATCGGAAACGGTATTGCCGGTATCACCGCCGCCCGAAATATCCGCAAGTTAAAGTCAGCTAGTGAATTTAAAATCACGGTTATTTCCGCCGAAACCGACCACTTTTTCTCTCGCACTGCCCTAATGTACATCTACATGGGGCACATGACCTATGAGCATACCAAGCCCTACGAAGACTGGTTCTGGGATAAAAATAATATAGAGTTAGTACGGGATTACGTGCAGAAGGTAGATACTTTAGAGAAGAAGCTCAACCTCCAAAGTGGTAGCACTCTTAATTATGACGTGTTGCTACTGGCCACTGGTTCTAGCGGCAACCGAGCTGGCTGGCCAGGCGAAAACCTGAAAGGCATTCAGGGGATGATTACCTACCAGGATATTGAAGCGATGGAAGGCAACACCGAAGGCGTAAAACAAGCGGTGATTGTGGGCGGAGGATTGATAGGAGTAGAAATGGCGGAATGCCTACACACCCGTCATATTCCGGTCACCTTCTTTATTCGGGAAAAAGAATACTGGAGCCATGTACTACCTCCTGAAGAAGCCCAGATGATTAGCCGCCACGTGCGCGATAACGGTATCAATCTGCTGACCGAGCAAAGTGTTAAAGAATTTAAAGGCGACTCCCAAGGACGAGTCTCTTCAATAGTGCTAGAAGATGGGAAAGAATATCACTGCCAGTTTGCAGGTATTACCATTGGTGTTCATCCTAACATAAAATTCCTGGAAGGATCGGGCATTGAAACTAACCGGGGTATTATGGTGGATGAGCAGCTACGTACCAATATTCCCGATGTTTATGCCGTAGGCGATTGTGCCCAGCACCGTAATCCACCATCGGGTCGAAGACCACTGGAACAAATTTGGTACAGCGGACGAATGCAGGGCGAAACCGTAGCCAAAACTATCTGCGGAAAACCGATGAAGTACGTACCGGGTATCTTCTTCAACTCGGCTAAGTTCTTCGATATTGAGTATCAGGTATACGGACAAATCAATGCCCAGCAGCAAGATTTTGAAGAACAATTCTATTGGGAACATTCCGATGGAGAAAAAGCTATTCGTATCGCCTTTGACCGCGAAAGCGGAGTAGTCATCGGATTTAATTTGATGGGAATCCGCTTCCGTCACCACGTATGCGACCGATGGCTACGAGAAAAACGCAGTATTGAGTATGTTTTGGAACATCTGGAGGAAGCCAACTTTGACCCCGAATTCTATCAGAAGCACGAAGATGAAATTGCTCAAAAATTCATTCAAGATTACCCTAACCATCCCATAAAGCGTAAGCGCCAAGGTGCTATCGCTGCCCTCTTCGGACTATAAAACCCTCAACCCATGCACGGAAAAAGCATTATTCAAATCATTGGCCTGGCTTTATTTATCGCTGGCTTTGGCTTCTTTATCTCTATTTTTTTTCTATCTGACTACCAACTGACTACAGAAGTTCTTCTTGAGCAGTTAGGTACAGAGGAAGAAAAAGGAGGTAATATAAGTACCGCGGGTTCTCCTTCTACTTATCAGCTTACCCAAGAGGCCGCTTCTGAAATGCTCGGTAAAACCTACGGAAATAACTTCGCTTTTATTAGAAGTTTAGAAGCAACCATTAAGAAAGTAAACGAGCAAGCCAAAGCAGTATACGGTATTACTGATGAAGAGCTAAGCCAAATTGTAGAAACAGTTATTAACAACGATGGCACTTACCAGCTAGATGCAGTTGTGACAGCTTTCGGTTCGGGCGAGACTGCCGAGTTTAAGGGGCAAAAACTGCGAGCTTATACCAACTGGCTAGAGGGAAAACAATTTGGCAGTGCCGAAGAATTACAAAACCAACTAAACGGACAAGTCACAAATATCAACAATGATATTGCTCGCCAGAAAGGTATTGATAAGTACCGAGCCAAAGGACTAAAAACAGCTATCGTAAAATCCTCAACCGTTGGCTTCATTGCCGAGAATAAGCTCACCGTGCTACTACTCACCTTTCTCACTGCCATTATCGGGTCTTTGATGTACTTGTTGCCAAGAGTAGAGGAGCATCCCGGAATCAAGAACAATAACATCTTTCATTCAGCCTTGAAGCACCGGGGTTGGTTAGGCATTCTAGTCGGTACGTTCCTGATTTTGTTTTACATCGTACTGTACTTCTACCCCTACTACATGACTAACTGGATTTTACTGGCTGACCCAGTGAGTATGGCATTGAGTGGAAATCCAGCGGGCGAATTCTTCTTGTACGGCTTTTTGTATACTATCTGTATTATCGTAATGGGTATTCGGATGATTATCAACTACCGACACAACCGTTACCAGATTATCCGTACTATTTCAGTGATGTTCTTCCAGACAGCCTTTGCCTTTCTGATTCCTGAAATTCTCATTCGCCTTAACAATCCTTACTTTGACTTTAAAAATATCTGGCCACTTGACTACGATTTCTTCTTCCCTAGTAGTCTGAACCAACTCATCGATAATGGAACGTTAGGATTGTTTATGCTCGTTTGGGGCATTGCCTTGATTATTGTAGCAGTTCCAGTCTTCGTCTATTTCTTTGGAAAACGTTGGTATTGCTCCTGGGTGTGCGGTTGCGGTGGCCTGGCCGAAACCTTGGGCGACCCGTACCGGCAACTTTCGGATAAATCGCTCGGAGCCTGGAAAGTGGAGCGTTACTTAATTCACGGAGTGTTAGTATTTGCGGTACTGATGACCATTGGTATGATTTATACCTTCTTCACCGGAAGTGGTAGCTTGCTCGGAATCCCCACCTACACTATGGCAGAAACTTACGGTTTCTTTATTGGGGCAGGTTTTGCCGGAGTGATTGGAACCGGATTCTATCCACTAATGGGTAACCGAGTTTGGTGTCGTTTTGGTTGTCCATTAGCTGCTTATTTAGGCCTAGTACAACGCTTCAAATCTCGCTTCCGCATTACTACCAACGGGGGGCAGTGCATCTCCTGCGGTAACTGCTCCACTTACTGCGAAATGGGCATTGATGTTCGCTGGTATGCCCAACGCGGACAAAATATCATCCGCTCTTCCTGCGTTGGCTGCGGTATTTGCTCGGCAGTTTGCCCCCGAGGCGTGCTAAAACTAGAAAATGGTCCCGAAGAAGGTCGCTTCGGAATGCCTATCATCATCGGCAACAACAGTGTTCAGATTGATGATACGGCTAAGTTGCCCGAGCAGCAACCGGAGGAACCCGCTGTGGTAGGTTAATCTGGTGATACTTGTAAAAGTAACGAAATGCAATGAGAGCAATCAGTGGAATAACTGCTGGATGATACTCTTGTGGAATGACTTCTGAACCAGCTATTAATCCAAGGTAAAAGAGCCCATTAATTAAGAAATAAAGCTTTACACCGATACCCAACTGCTTACGAGTAAGAAGTGTAGCCGTAAGTAAATGCAGCGGATGCGCCCAAAGCAAATTCCAGTTTTCTTTTGTGGTTTGATGGTCGGTTGCTAGCCAAAGTATTAGTAACAGTGTTCCCAGCAACCCTATCAAAGTAAAAAATACAATGTCGGGCCAGTGAACTGGCTTTTGATTACGAGTCAGGATTGTCCAGACGAGAAATAAAGCGAATAAGGTGATAAAAACCCAGCGTGGATTCGTCCAGCGAGGTGTCGCCCAGTGTGGAATGTCCGTTCGGGAAACATCCGTTCGGGGCTCAACGCTTGGTGAAGTACTATTCCCGGTCGTCTTTCCAGTCATAATGATCTTATCCTGCTTCACTAGAGGATTTTTTTTGTTATCGCGAATCACCAAACTTCCGCCTAATCCCTGGGTCAGATAATCGGGTAGAAACATATAATGGTAGGGCGAAGTAGGTTGGTCAATTCGCACTCCTAGTGCCAAATCAATACCGAAGTCGCCCCAGGGTTGAGGAGCCATATACTCGTTAACCAACTGCCGAAAAGTTTTACGATTCTCTACTGCAATAAAAGTGGTGTCTAGTTGGAAGGATTCGCCTAGTACTATTTCAAAAGCATCACGGATACGAGTAGCACAATTGTCGTAAAAGAAATCGTACAGATAAAAACGGTTTTCAGGTAATAAATTAGTGTTGAGGAAATCAAACAGAGCTTGCTTTTGGGCTAGTGTCAGATCAAAGACTTGCTCTCGCACGTCCATCTGCCGTCGTTGCTGCTCCAGTTCTACGTAGCGAAAATCGTAGGCACTCAACTTGTAATTGAGCTTACCCCGCATAAACTTGAGATAAAATCCTGGCTCATCAAAATCAAAGGTGCCATAGTTATACACCATATCCATTGAGTTTCTAGGGTCTTTTACTCGGATGGCACTATGCCCGAAGGCGGTATACAGTTGTTCACTAGGCGAATAGGTAAGTAAGCTGATGGTAGCATTCGGAGAAAGTTGCTGACCAAATACTGGAAAACAGAAAAATGAATAGCAAGCAATAAGATAAGTTTTAAGCCAATACATGAGATCACAACGTAGGTTTTGTCATACATGAAAACGAATGCATTGACCTCTCGTTGCCCTAGAAAGGCTAATTTATCCTCAACTGATTAAGGTAGTGAGAGCATCCATCACCTTACCTACCTCTTCAGAAGTATTGTAAACGGTGGGCGAAAAGCGAAGCCCCCCAGTAGGAGCGCAAGCAATCTGGTGCTGTTCGTACAGTCGATTGAAAATTTTGCCATGATCCTGGTCGGGAAACTGAACGATAACAACTCCCCCGCTTACTTCTTCAGCAACAGGGGTTATAAGTTTAGCCTGGGGAAAACGGCTCTGTACTTGCTCCTTCAACTGACCTGCCAAATCAGTAATCCGCTGAGCTACCTTTTCTTTACCAATTGTTTCGTGAAACTCTACCGTTTTGATAAAAGCTGATAGTTTGGCAATATCTTGCTGCCCAAACGTAGAAAGCCGCTCAATATCTTCTGGCTCATACTTATCGTATCCCACTCCTACCAAATGCGGCCAAAGTTCAGGAATTAGGGGTTTACGAACGTATAAAATACCCATCTCCCGTGGCCCCATGAACCACTTATGGGCACTGCTAGTATAAAAATCACAGCCCAGTGCCTGTAAGTCCAGGTTTTGGCTTCCGAATGATTGGGCACCATCTACCATCGACATTACGCCTTGTTCTCGGGCTATTTTACATAGTTCACTCGGCATTGCAACTCCAGTTGTGTTAGAGATGTGCGAGAAGGAGAGTAAACGGGTTTGAGGAGTAAACGCCTGTAAAAAGGGCTCAATAAGCTCCTGAGGCGAAGATGGATTTTCAGGTGTGCTAATCACCTTTACAGTAAAACCCAGTCGTTTCGCTTGCACCTGCCAAGCTAGTAAGTTGGTCGGATGGTTCTGATCCCACAGCACTACTTCATCTCCCTGCTTGAATGGCAATCCTTGCACGATGGTGTTATTGCTCTCGCTGGTGTTACGGGTCAATGTAATTTCATCAACTTCCACATTAAGATACTTGGCTAGTTTTTGCCGAAGCTCCGTACGCAACTCACCAAATTTCTTCCGGTTATGAAAAGAAGCGTCAAAGTCCAAATCCTGCGTACCTGAAGAAACTGCTTCGGAAACCGCCCGAGGACTAGGACATAAGTTAGCCGAATTCATCAGAATCAACCCCGGTCTTAATCCAAACTGCTGACGTACCTGCTCCCAGTACATTTCGTTGTTCTCATCTGAATTTAATAAACTTGATGATGCACTGACGGGTAGAGAAGTTGCGAGTGTACTGAGACTTACTCCGGCCAGCGTCTTTTTCAGGAAACGACGACGAGATGAAGATGGGGAAGGCGAATAGCTATTTTCCATATAATTGATTAGGTACTATTGTATAAATCAGAATTAAATTCGGATATTTTATCTTTTCACCAAAACTAATGATATATCTAGTATAAACCACATATTTCTCTTTAGCTTTTTCAGTAAACCAGGCTTTTCCTAGCTTCAAAAAAGGCTAACTTTGCAACCGCTGTGTATGCAGCCACTGTGGATACAGCCCTAAGAGTTAACCTAAACCGAATAGATATTATGCTACGAACTCATACCTGCGGTGAACTACGATTGGAAGATGCTGGCAAGGAAGTAATCCTTACTGGATGGGTACAGCGCAAACGCGACAAGGGTGGAGTATTGTGGATTGACCTGCGTGACCGCTACGGCCTGACCCAACTAATTTTTAAAGAAGGCGAAACCGCTGAAGAGTTAATTAAAAGAGGTCAGGATGTAGGGCGGGAATACGTGCTGAAAGCCCGTGGAAAAGTGATCGAACGCTACTCTAAAAATCCCGATTTACCCACCGGTGATGTTGAAATTGAAGTCACTGATCTAGAGGTACTGAATCCTTCTAAGGTGCCCCCGTTCACTATTGAAGATAATAGCGACGGTGGCGAAGACCTACGGATGAAGTATCGCTACCTGGATTTGCGCCGTAACGAAGTACGAGAAAAGCTAAAGCTTCGTCACCGCATGATGCAGCAAACCCGGCACTATCTGGACGGTGAAAACTTTATCGAGGTAGAAACTCCGGTACTGATTAAATCCACTCCCGAAGGTGCCCGCGACTTTGTGGTGCCTTCCCGGATGCATCCGGGTGAGTTTTACGCCTTGCCACAATCGCCCCAGACGTTCAAGCAACTGTTGATGGTTTCGGGCTTTGACCGCTACTTCCAGATTGTGAAGTGCTTCCGCGATGAAGACCTGAGAGCTGATCGCCAACCGGAGTTTACCCAGATTGACTGCGAAATGTCATTCGTTACCCAAGAGGATATTCTGAACACCTTTGAAGGGCTGACTAAACATTTATTCCGACAAGTAAAGGGATTAGATCTAGCGGAAGACTTTCCACGAATGAGTTACGCTGATGCGATGAAGTACTACGGCAACGATAAGCCCGATACTCGTTTTGAGATGCGTTTCGTGGAGCTGAATAAGGTTGCTCAAGGCAAAGGCTTCAACGTTTTTGACAGTGCCGAACTGGTCGTAGGGATCGTCGCGCCCGGTTGCGCCGAATATTCTCGCAAGCAGTTGGATGCCTTAACCAACTTTGTGAAACGTCCGCAGGTTGGGGCTAAAGGATTGGTGTACGTGAAGTGTAACACCAATGGCACGTTTAAATCGTCAGTAGACAAATTTTACAGCCAGGATGATCTAAAAGAGTGGATGCAAACTATGCAAGCCCAGGAAGGCGATTTACTTCTAGTACTATCTGGTGACGCGAATCCTACCCGAAAAGCTCTATCTGAACTACGGCTACACATGGGTTCTGAACTCAATCTTCGCGACAAATACGTTTACAAACCACTGTGGGTGGTAGATTTTCCGCTACTAGAGTGGGACGAAGACACCCAACGATACTACGCTATGCACCATCCGTTCACTTCGCCCAAGCCGGAAGATATTGAAAGGCTAGACAGTGACCCAGGCGGAGTACGAGCCAATGCTTACGACCTGGTGATTAACGGCGTAGAAATTGGCGGTGGCTCCATCCGAATCTACAATCGGGGTTTGCAGAAGAAAATGTTTCAGGTACTAGGATTTACTGATGAAGAAGCGCAGAAGCAATTTGGCTTTCTGATGGATGCTTTCGAGTACGGAGCTCCTCCCCATGGTGGTATTGCCTTTGGTTTCGACCGCATGTGCGCCCTCTTCGACGGTGCCGATTCTATCCGCGACTATATCGCCTTCCCCAAGAACAACGCGGGCCGCGATGTAATGATTGACACTCCGTCAACCATTGCTGATGAGCAGTTAGATGAGTTGGGGATTGATGTGAAAGAGGAAGATGAGTAGCAAGGCTTAGATTAGAGAAGCTTGCTCCGCTTGTTAGCACTATATTCCTTTACAGTATCGATAAAGCAGCGAACATGGTCGGGGGAAATATCGGGGTATACCCCGTGCCCCAGATTGGCAATATGATGATGAGAACCGAAAGCATCCAGCATTTGTCGGGTATCTTGTCTAATTTGATCAAAATCGGCGTAGAGAGCAGCAGGGTCTAGATTGCCCTGTAACGTCTTGTCTGGACTTATTACTGACCGAGCGTGGCTAATTTCAGTATTCCAGTCAATGCCTACGGTAGCGCAGTTGAGCTGTCCTATTTCAGTGAGGTTGGCGTAAGCTCCCTTGGCAAAAACAGTAATTGGCACCTCAGTAATTGCCTCACAGATTTGCTGAATGTAAGGCAGCGAGAACTGTTCAAAGTGAACCGGAGGCAAAATACCTGCCCAAGAATCAAATATCTGCACCACATCAGCCCCGTCTGCAATCTGAGCCTTCAAGTAGCGAATGGTACTTTCCGTAATCATTCCTAGTAATTGTCGCGATAAGGTTGGTTGCCGGTAGAGCATCGCTCGGGCTTTGGAAAAGGTTTTACTGCCTGAACCTTCCACCATATAGGCAAAAATTGTCCAGGGAGCGCCCGCAAATCCGATTAATGGAACCCGTCCATCTAGTCCCTTCTTCACAATCTTAATGGCTTCAGGCGTATACGCCAGATCATCCGAAATATCAGCCACTTTAAGACGGTCAATATCGGCTTGGCTGCTCACTGTGCGCGGAAATACCGGTCCTCGGCTTTCTACCATATCATAAGGCAAACCCATTGCTTCCGGAATCACTAAAATATCAGAGAAAATAATAGCAGCATCCACGCCTAGAATATCAACGGGCTGAATGGTCACTTCAGCCGCGCGTTCGGGATTTTTTACCAATTCAACAAACCCGCTTAACTTTGCTCGTACTGCCCGGTACTCGGGCAAAATACGCCCAGCTTGCCGCATGAGCCACACTGGGGTTCGCTCAGTTTTTTCGCCCCGAATGGTACGAAGCAGTAAATCATTTTTCAACGAGGGCTGTTTCATAATAATATACAAAGTAATTTTCGCCAAAGATAACCTTTTTTACCTATGCTCATCCAAAGTATCAACCCGTATAACAATCAACTGATTCGAGAATATAGTGAGCACTCTGATCAGGAAATAGAGAAAGTTCTAACCCAAGCTGAAGATACTTACGAATGTTGGAAGCAAGTGACCTTTGCCGAACGATCAGAACGTATGTATGCCGCAGCTCGTCAGTTGCAACAGGGTAAAGAACGCTACGCCCAATTGATGACCAAAGAGATGGGTAAAGTGAAAAAAGAAGCTATCGCTGAAATAGAAAAATGTGCCTTAGCCTGCGAATACTACGCCGAACATGCCGAGCGATTTTTAAGCGACAAACCACTCAATGTCCCTGATGGTGAAGCCTATATTGCTTATAACCCTATCGGTCCGGTGCTGGCAATCATGCCGTGGAATTTTCCATTCTGGCAGGTGATCCGTTTTGCTGCCCCCAATTTAATGGCGGGTAACGTCGGGATACTAAAGCACGCCTCCAATGTATCAGGTTGTGCCTTGGCACTGGAGGAGGTATTTCGAGAAGCAGGCTTTCCCGAGGGTGCTTTCCAAAGCCTACTAATTTCTACGCATAAAGTAGGCAAGCTACTGAAAGATCGCCGCGTTAAAGCTGCTACGCTAACGGGTAGCGAACGAGCGGGAAGCAGTGTAGCGCAAATAGCAGGAGAGCAGATCAAGAAAACCGTATTAGAATTGGGCGGTAGCGATCCGTTTATCGTACTGGCGGATGTCGATGTAGATCAAGCAGCTGAAATAGCGGTAAAAGCCCGAATGCTCAATTGTGGTCAAAGCTGCATTGCGGCTAAACGATTCATTGTACACCAAGCAGTTTACGATGATTTCCTGACTGTTTTTATGCTAAAAATGCAGCAATTGAAACAGGGTGACCCTAATGAAGGAACCACCGATTACGGCCCGATGGCTCGCATTGATCTGGCTGATGAATTGCTGGGGCAAGTGAAAGAATCGGTAAAACAAGGAGCGAAAGTGCTACTGGGTGGTGGCCGACCAGATAAGGAAGGAGCCTTTCTTAATGCGACAGTACTCACTGATATTACTCCAGGCATGCCTGCTTACGATGAAGAGCTATTTGGCCCGGTGGCTGGTATTTTCCCAGTAAGTAGTGATGAAGAAGCGGTTCGCGTCGCTAATGATTCTCGCTACGGACTGGGGGGCTCCGTCTGGACTCAAGATATTGATCGGGGAAAGAGTCTGGCTCGACAGGTGGAATCGGGCGCAGTATATATTAACAAAATGATGGCCTCGCATCCGGCAGTACCTTTTGGAGGCATTAAACTTTCTGGTTACGGACGCGAACTTTCCTACTTAGGCATTCGGGAGTTTGTCAACCAACAGACAGTTTGGATTAGTTGAACAACCACTCATTCCGATAGATTATTTCGCTACTAATGTAAAAAGGCGTATAATTAGTAAAATTATTACACTGTTTACACGCATAACTGCTTCGTTCAAGATTTCCCTCATGCGCCTAAGGCTCAGCTCGCTTATTTTTTGGCTAATCTCAGCAAGTTTTATTAGTTGTTCGCCGCCGGGTGACACCCCGCAAGCTAAAGAAGGATTATTAGACTTAAAGCAGTGGTCATGGGAACGAGGTGGCAAGGTTGATCTTAGTGGTGAATGGTCATTTTATTGGCAACAATTCATCACTCCCGAATCGTTTGAAATAAAGCAGCCTGTGTCTACGCGATTTCTATCTGTACCCGATACATGGCCAACTATTGACTCTGTTCGTGCGGGTACCGGATACGCTACATATCGTCTGAAAGTGCAACTACCCTCTAACTCCATCCCTTTATCACTACGAGTCAATACGGCGGCTACTGCTATGCGAATCTGGCTTAATGGTAAGGAAGTCTATCAGGTCGGAAAGGCAACGAATAATGCCCAAGATGCTCAACCGGGCTATTATCCCCAAATCATTTCTGTACCTCCAGTCGAAACATTAGATATAGTAGTTCACGTTTCTAATTATCACTACCGAAAAGGTGGCTTATGGGATTCCCTTGAGTTGGGTTCCTCAAAAATTATTATCCGAAAATGGATTTGGGATTACGTCCTGATGTCGTTTTTAGTGGGAAGCTTTTTTATTATGGCGCTCTACCACCTAATTCTGTATATTCATCGGCGTAGCAATCTGTCTTCTCTCTACTTCAGTGGGCTTTGCCTGTTAGTCATTATTCGGACTCTCAGCACCGACCTTCATGTACTAGGATTTATCATGCCTTGGGACTGGATGCTACGCAGCGAGTTGCTGAGTTTTTATTTATGTATTCCAGTATTTGCCACATTTACCCGGATTATTTATCCATCTATGATTCCCCGCTGGCTAGTTCAAGTAAGTGTAGTGGGAGCGGCTATTGCCAGCTTGGCTGTAGTGGTACTACCGACCTGGTGGGCTACACATACAGTTGTTCCTTTCGAGATATTTGCCATCGGCGTGGCTACCTACGGAACATTTTGTATACTCAAGGCTTCTTGGCGTTCGTTAGATGACATCACGCTATTTTTACTAGGGTTTCTAGGGCTATTTATGGCAATGGTCAACGATGCCTTGTATGCCAATAATATAATCAATACGTTTTACGCCGCACCGTTTGGACTATTTTTCTTTCTGTTCTTTCAATCAGCTCTGTTGTCTCGTCGATTTTCCCAAACAGCTAATGCACTAGAAGCCATCAATATTCAACTGGAGCAAAAAAATCAGGAGATTGAAGAGAAGCACGACGAATTGATTACGCTTAATCAGGAAATGGATGTATTCGTCTATCGTACCTCTCATGATTTGCGTGCTCCGCTTACTTCACTATTAGGTATTATTGGTTTAATGCGCAATGAGTCTCTTTCCCCCGCAATAGAGAAGTACTTGAGTTTACAAGAACGTTCTATTCATAAACTCGATGGTTTTGTCCGGGAAATTCTGGACTACTCCCGTAACTCCCGGCTAGACATCACTCCTCAAGCTATTGATTTTCAAGTATTGATCGACGAAACTTACAATCTTTACTCACATCTCCCCCAGTATGAGCAAATCGACAAACGCACTACTATTAAGAGTTCAGCAACTTTTCTAGGAGATAGTAAACGGCTGGAAGTAGTTTTTAATAACCTTATTTCTAATGCGTTGCGCTACTATAATCCTTACCAGGACAACCCCTATATAGAAATTAGAATTGACGTGACCGAGCAGCAAGTCTTTATCGAGGTACAAGACAATGGGCTAGGCATTGCCGCTGAACATATCGATCGTATTTTTGATATGTTTTATCGAGCTAGTAATCATCAAGATAGCTCGGGACTTGGATTATTTCTAGTGAAAGAAACCATTGCTAAGATGCAAGGCATAATCCGAGTGAACTCAACTGTAAATCAGGGAACGACATTTACTATTAACCTACCGAACTATACCGCCGAAACTGAGCAAGACTCACCCTCATCAGCTATCTGATACCCATCTGTTGTTTAGCCCGCTCTAAATCTGCTGGGGTATCTACACTTAAACTCTCAAACTTAGTGATGCCCACCTTGATGGTGTAGCCATTCTCAATCCAGCGTAATTGCTCGAGCGACTCTGCCTTTTCTAAGGAGGAGACGGGTAGTTTGGTGATTTCCCGCAAAATATCCGCCCGATAGGCGTACAGATGCACATGTTTGTAAAAAATATGATGCTGCATCCAAGCATCAGTCGGGATATCCCGTAGGTAGGGAATAGCAGTGCGACTGAAATAAATGGCTTCCTGCTGAGTATTGAAGATTACCTTCATCATGTTAGGATTACTTAGCACCGTAGCATCGTGAATCTCGGAAACCAACGTACCCAATTGAGTTTCACCATCCAGTAAACTTGCCAAGTCATCAATAGCTTCAGGATGCACAAACGGTTCATCACCTTGGATATTTACTACATAATCATAAGCTTCCTCCTGTTGATCGAGAGTTTCCCGACAACGATCTGTGCCTGAGGGATGGTCTGGACTAGTCAGGCTTACTTTTCCGTCGAAAGAGGCAATGTGCTCCGCAATTTTCTCATGATCGGTAGCCACGACTACTTGATCTAATTTTTTGGCTTTCAGGGATTGTTCGTACACTCGCTGTACCATACTTTTTCCGCCAATATCAGCCAGCACTTTCTGTGGAAAACGAGATGAAGCCCAACGAGCCGGAATAATTCCGAGAATTTTCATTTGTTAACTATCATTAGTCCACGGCTTATAGTCCACAGATAACCGTCGGTGGACTATAGTCCTGATTTATTGTTTTGGGATTGGGGTCAGACAGTTGCTATACAGTATTAGGAATTAGAAGATTAATAGCTTTTCCCTTCTCCATTTCGTTATTTTTCGATCTTCAGTCTTCAGCATCCAATTTCTATTATTCACTCACCTTTACCTTATTGGTGTAAAACGCTATATGATCTTTGATCTGCTTGGCTGCGTCTTTAGGGGACGGATAGTACCAAGCAACATCGGTAGCAGTTTCGCCATCTACCTCTAGTGAGTAATACGCAGCTTCTCCCTTCCAGGGGCAGGTAGTATGAGTGTTACTCCCTTTAAAGTACTCTTGTTTGATAGATTCGGGCGGAAAATAGTGATTTCCTTCTACTACTTCGGTCTGATTGCTCTCGGCAATCACTTGGTCGTTAAAAATGGCTTTCATAAAATTAGTGTTAAAGTGCGTTGTGTTCGGGTCTTTAAGTAATAACGTATTAAGCTGCTAAAATCTGAAACTTAAAACCCATCCGAAGTGTTACATCAACTCGCTATGCTTTTCCGCTTCACCAGAATTCTGACAGAAGTAACGAACAATTTGGCAATGTAGGTCTTACCTGTGAGTTACCCTATTTCTTGAATCTATGAGCCAGTTGATTGGGTTATTGAGTATTCTTCTTTTAAAAATGTAGTGCTTGGTTAAGTGAAAAGTGCGATTATCCCAAGATAACCCCAGAAGAGCAATAAACAGAAAATAGTCGAGTGCTGTTGTTAACCCTCCCTAAAAATTATCGTTTCCAAAGTATGCATTTTTCCTGTCTCATCTTTTTATTTCTTCTTGTTTCATGCAATTATACCTCTAAAGTCTCGACAGATTTAGAACAAGAGCCTTACTTTGATATGCCTAGTTTGGTGAAGCAGCAACTAGCTCACCTAGATTCATTACAACCTTCAGTAGAAGTGACAGCCATTATTGACGGGCGGCAAGAAGTTGAGACTATGCAAAAAGACAGTGCTGACTGGGCAGAAACACTTAAGCTATTTAGCGATGCCAATATCAATCGTCCTGTACTACAAGGTCGCTATCAGGTGAAAGACAGTACTGACCAGTCAACCGAGTGGAACATTCGTATTTACCAAGCTCGCCAGCCTAGTGATGTGGAAATTCCGTATCTGGCCGTTTATTATGAGAATTCACTAGATCACGTTCGAAAGATTGAAACTGTTTTTCACGAAAAAAATGTACTCTACTACACCGAGCGTCGTATGGAGATGCAACTGAAAAACACAGAAGTAGGAGCACTACTTACTGAGTACCAGAGTACCGGAACTCAAAAGATGTTTTTTCGAGATAGTGTTAATTATTCTTTAAGTGCTAAGGTTCGCTATTCCCTCCCGAGTGGATAGCTTAGTTTCTACTGAAAATACTCTTTAACTTTTCAACCAAACCCTCTGGCCTTTCCTCAGAAGTATAGTAGTTCTGACCATACTTTTCGTAGGTATAACCATATTCATTGACAGAATCTACACTATTTAAGATGAGCGATAGATTTTCGTACTTCCGGGTAGTCTGAATCCGATCAATGTTCTTGATGAATACCTTGCGCGAAAAATCAGCCCGGACTACGTACAGAGGTACATCAGCTTTTTCCATTACCAGCATTCCATCAGTCACTAACCCTACTGGAGGTGTGTCAATCACTATTAAATCGTATCGCGCTTTCAGTTCTTCTAATGTATCAGTAAATTTCTGACTCCCAATTAGTTCCGCCGGATTAGGTGGTATAGCTCCCGCCGGGATATAATCCAGATTATCTACTTTAGACTGTTGGATACAGTCATCCAGCGTATACTTCTCAATTAGAACAGTACTCATTCCCAGAGCAGTATTATCAGCATCAAAAGCAAAGTGTATTTTAGGGCGACGCATATCTAAGTCAATCAGTACGGTCTTCCGACCCGACATTGCCATAATACTGGCCAAATTTACCGCTACGAATGTTTTTCCTTCAGTACTCACAGTAGAAGTTACCGACACAATCTGGCGATCACCGCTTAGCCCCATAAACTGAAGGTTAGTTCGTATAGTGCGGAAGGCTTCACTTACTGCTAACTTAGATGATTCATTTACAACCAACACAGCGGGTAGCGATTTCGCCCTTCGGTATTTAGGTACACTTCCTACTACTGGCACCTGGGTATACCTTTCTAGCTCTGATTGGCTACTAATTTTATCGTGCAGCATATACGCAATTAGTAGGAAAGCAGCACTAAGAACTACTCCCAGTATTCCACCAGCTCCCCGAATCAAGAATACTTCGGGAGCAACTGGGCTGCTAGGCAGTGTAGCCGGTGACAATATCACAAAATCAGGTACCGTACCTGCTTTAGCAATTTCTAGCTCGTTTTTCTTCTGAATTAATGAAAGAAATATTTCCTCATATAGTGCATAATAACGCTGGTTACGGTTATAGTCCGTGCCCCGAGCAGGAAGACGGATAAATTCCTCTTCTATTTCTTCTCGTTTCTTGGCTAACTCGTTAGCCGTCTCATTCAAGCGCTCCTTGTAGCTATCTAATAAGTCCAGAATATTTCTCTTGAGCAGAGCAATACGCTGATCTTTTAGTTGGACCGCTAGTGTCTTTTCTTTGTAAGATCCGGCTAACAGTTCTCGCTCATTGAGCATTTTATTTAGCTCCTGGATATGCTGTAAAATATCTGGAGGCGATTCAGTAAATAGGCTTGGTTCAGCTGGAATAAGCTCTTCGTTTTCTACCTGCTCTTCTAACTCTAACACCGATTTCTGCATTTGGGTCATCTCAAATCGCTCGACTTCTAGGGCTTCTAATTTAGCAATAGCTTCGCCGATTTCAGAACTCAGGTCATTAGTACGATTTTGAATAGTGAAGTCCTCAAAGTAAGTTTCATACTTACCGAGTCGATCTTCAACAGACATTAGCTGCTCATCTAAAAACGCTATCTTTTTTTCAGTAGCCTCATTTTTCTTCTCCAATGTATAATTCAGATATACGGAATCCATAATTGCTACCAAGTCCCGTACCTTATGACGATCATACCCCTGAAAACCAATACGTATAGTATTAGCATTTAAGTTCATTGGTGCCACGTTCATGTTACGGGATAGATAACTCTTCACGGCTCGTTCGCTATTAATGGTGAAATAGTAGCGGGCATCATCACGGGCCGAATCATAGCTACCTGTGAGCGTGATAGTAAACTGAAACTGTGAGCTAGTAATTTCCTCTCCAAATAGATACGCTCGGGATACTATTTCTCCCTCTTTTTCGTAGGAAAACACAAACTGCTCATCATTGAGTATTTCTACATCGAAAGGCCGATCATATACCTGAGGATCATAAATAGTATACTCCACTCGGAAGGGAGAGTTCCGATAACGTTCCTGAAAGAGTACTCGCCCCCGAATGTAGTAACTTACATCCATTCGAGCCACTTGAGCCACTCTACTAAAGAAAAGATCTGATTTTAGCAACTCCATCTCACCGGCCATGTTATCTAAACTCTGCTCTAGAGTGTTAATTCCCAGAATATTTGCTTGCTTCTCCAAGCCAAGCTTCACTACTGACTGTGATTCGTAAATCGGGCGGGTATACCGGATGTATAGATGGGCTGCCAAATTGGCCAATAGTATGATTAAAACAATCCACCATACATGCTTCCGGAATAGGGCGATAATCTTACCCTGGTCAATCTGACTGGAAGGACTGCTGTTGTAATAAGATGATAATTTATTTTCGGGTAACATAGTAGCTTACTCCGTTAAATTAGTCACTAACAAAATTAGGGTTAGTGTACTGGTTATCAAGCTGAAGATCGGAGATATATCTCGAAGTGCCTCAGAAGCAACTCGTTGAACAGGCTGGACATAGACAATATCACCCGGTAGCATTTTCAGCGACGCTTGTTTCATCCCCTCAATGGTAGATAAATCAATAATTCTTACCTCGGGATCATCAAGATTTCCCCGAATAAGGCGGATATTATCGGTACGAGAACCCTGGCTCACTCCACCTGCTAATGCCAATACTTCTATGAGATTCATATTTTCATTCGTTAGAGGAATTACCTGCCCGCCTAAAGCGCCCAACACTACTACTCGCTTATTGACGTATCTAAGTAGTATGTAGGTATCTTCGTAGAACTCTTCATACTGTTGTTTTAACAGATCGGTAGCTTCTTTCAGTGTGTAGCCAGCAATTTCCACGTCTCCCAATAAAGGCAATTCTACCACGCCATTACCCTGTACTAAGTATTGGGGCCTTAGGATAAATTGATTGTTTTGGTTTCCCATACCTATCTCCTGAGCAATTTCTCGGTTAGGATCAATCAGTATTTCACCATCATTGGTATATACATCTAGCTCGATAAAATCGTTAGGCTGAATGACATAATTCTTATCGGCTTCCGCCATCGCTATTTGCAATTCTTCCTTGACAATTTCTTGATCAGTACTGAACAATATACGGTTGCGGTAAGCCCCACAAGCACTCAGAAGTAGCAGGAGATAAACACAAATAGTAGTCGGACGGAAGGATACTTTCAATAGAGTTTAGGTATATCGTTGCTGATACTCAGAGAAGCTAGGCAGTGCCAAATCTTTATCAGATACAATAGGGCTCCGAATACCGTACTTTTCCAGTTGCCAGTCGATGGAAAGATTAGGGTCATTCCAGATAATGCCAGCTTCGGAAACCTTATTGTATACGTTAGTACATTGATAGCTAAAAACGCTTTCTTCTAAGGCAACAAACCCATGGGCAAACCCCTCAGGCACGTAGAATTGATTACATTGCTCGCTATCCAGAACAACACTCTCATACTTCCCAAATGTAGGGGAGCCTTTCCGTAAGTCTACCGCCACATCTAATACTTTTCCTTTACTCACACTTACTAATTTCCCTTGTTGGTACGGTGAAACCTGCAGATGCATACCCCTCACCACCCCTTTTACAGAATACGATTGGTTTGACTGGACAAATTGATGACTCAGGCCAATATCTCGGTACTTTTCTATATGAAATGTCTCCAAAAAAAAGCCTCGATTATCCCGGTATACATCTGGAATAATTTCTATTAATCCTTTAATGGATGTTTCTCGTATTTTCATATTGCTTTAAGGCAATTTTATGATAATAATGGGGAAAAGGAAAAGCTTCTACTAACAATTTATTAGTTCACCCCCATTTCGTCTATTGCCCGCACATATTTATCAACAACTACTTTTTGGCTAAACTTAGCCTGTACCATTTCGCGCCCTCGTTCGCCCATTACCTTCACTTCTTCTCGAGTTAGTTGAGTCATGGCTAACATCTTCTCCATTAAATCATCCGCATCTTTCACCTTGCAAAGCAACCCATTCACTCCGTGCTCTACTACATGACGGCAGCCTGGAGTATCGGTAGCTACAATGGGCTTCTGTAAACTAGCTGCTTCCAGTAAGGTGCGAGGTAACCCTTCTCGATACGAAGGAAGCACCACACAATCGGCTTGTTGGATCATTGAGCGCACATCATCAGTAGTACCCAAATAATTAACTACCCCACTTTGCGTCCACTGATCCACAAGCCCGACCGGTATTCCTCGTTTGTGATCAGGGTCTTTAGCTCCAAGTAACTGGCATTGTACTGAAATACCCTGCGACCTTAAATTTTGGGCAGCCTCAACATATTCTACAATGCCTTTATCGTAAATGAGTCTTGATATAACTAAAAATGTAAATGTATCCTTCGTAGGTGTTGGTTGAGCATCAGGAAAAAACCGTTGAGTGTCAATTCCTGAACCAGGTACAACATCTGCCTTACTACTTTTCAGTAATCCTTCCCGGATGAAAAGGTCATGATCATCAGGATTATGAAAAAACACCTTCTGAGAGAAGCGGAATGATACCCGATAGAGCCACTTAGCTACCGTCGACACCATTCCGTCTTGTAAGAATACTGTCCCTAAGCCGCAAACATTATTGATAACCGGAATTTTCAAGTAACTGGCAGCTAAAGTTCCGTAGATATTGGGCTTGACTGTGAAGTGAAGTACCATATCTAACTTCAGTTTTTTGTACAAATGATAAAGCTCCAGTACCAAGGAAGTATCCCGTACTGGGTTAACTCCCCGGCTATCCATATTTATATCATATAATTTAATCCCTGCACCTCTCAGACGTCCAGAGTAATCATCAGGTGGAGCAATGGACACTACTTCGTGGCCTTGCTGTTGAAAGGCTTGGATTAATCCTAGCCGGAAGTTATGGATGTTCCAAGCAGAGTTGGTAACAAGCGCAATTTTCATGGAAAATAATTAGTCGTATGCCAGCTATTACTCCGACGTAATTACTACTAGGAAGCGAGCGGGCTGATAGTTGGGCACAATATACACTTTCCGATTTTCAACCAATAATTGTTTCTATAATCCAAAAGAAGGGTGCTATGTAATTTTTCTCAAGTATTAGTTACAAGCAGAGAGTAGAGCAGAAAAAAAAGTTTAGCAAGTATTAAATAAGGAAGAAAGTATTAAACGGAAGACATATTTATGCTAACTTTATTACATAAACGCTCTTGTAAGAAAAGAAAAAAGATAGTATTTATCGCCGATAAATTTCTTTGAAGTTTCCAGGATCGAACTCTGCTATAAGGCTGTAGATCGTATCAAAAACTGTTTCTGGATTAGGCTTAGAAAAATAATCTCCGTCTGATCCGTAAGCTGGTCGGTGTGGCTGACTGGTAATCGTAAGTGGCTGCGAATCTAGGAACCGATAAGCTTGTTGCCCTTCTATCACCTGCTGCATCATATAAGCTGAAGCTCCACCCGGCACATCTTCATCAGCAAAAACCACTCGATTGGTTTTTTCAATTGATTTTACAATTTGATGGTCAATATCAAAAGGGAGTAGGGTTTGCACGTCAATCACTTCGCAAGAAATACCTACCTCAGCCAATTCTTCAGCAGCTTTCATAACAACACGACACATGGAACCGTAGGTAACAATCGTAACGTCTGTACCTTCAAGCAACACCTCGGGTTGCCCCAATGGTACGGTAAACTCACCTACATTAGCGGGTAGCTTTTCCTTCAAGCGGTAGCCGTTCAGGCTTTCCACAATCAGAGCAGGATCATCTGACTGAAGCATGGTATTGTAAAACCCAGCTGCTTGTACCATGTTACGAGGCACTAGTATGTAAATACCCCGTAAACTGTGCAGAATAGCCCCCATCGGTGATCCCGAGTGCCATATTCCTTCCAGGCGATGCCCTCGGGTACGAATAATGAGAGGAGCCCCCTGTCCATTCATGGTTCGGTAGCGGAGTGAGGCCAGATCATCAGTCAGAGTAGCTAGGGCGTAAAAAATGTAGTCTAGATACTGAATTTCAACAATGGGTCGTAGCCCGCGCAAAGCAGCACCAATTCCTTGACCAATAATGGAAGGTTCTCGAATACCCGTATCAGTCACGCGCAAAACTCCATGTTTGGCCTGCAAACCAGCAAAACCCTGATTGACATCACCAATCTTACCTACATCTTCCCCAATGGCGAAGATACGGGAGTCACGAGCTAATGCTTCGTCAAAACAAGCATTCAGCACCTGCCGACCATCTACTATCTTACTTTCATTATCAAAAATCGGGTCAACTATCGGTACGTTTAAGGCTGCCCTTTCAGTCTGGCTGTATAAATGGCTATTGTACCGTGCTTCATTATCTTGGTTATAGGTTGTGAACCACTCGATAAGTTGATTACGCGCCTCATTCTCTTCATTCCGCACGAGGCGGAGGGCTTTCTTGACTAATCGTACTATATCCAGGCGAATAGCCTTAGGGTTCTTCTCAAATTTTTGAATCAATGGTTGAAGAACTGCTCTTTGCGAGCTCTCCTCTGCTGCCGCCTTTACAAGCTGCTTCACCTGACTAATTTCCTGATTGAGTTCGCTACGGTAAGCTTTCCAGGCAGCATCCCGGGCTTGACGAGCGGTTTGCTGAGCTGTTGATTCAATTTCATCCAGGGTTTCTTCCGAGGCGAATCCATTGTTGATGATCCAATCCCGCATTTTCCGATTACAGTCATATTCTTCCTCCCAAGTTAACCGCTTCTGCGACTTGTATCGCTCGTGCGAGCCTGAAGTAGAATGCCCCTGAGGCTGAGTGAGGTCTTCTACATGGATAAGTACTGGTACATGCTGTCTACGAGCTAAGCGAGCCGCCGCCTGATACACCTCACAAAGGCGTTCGTAATCCCACCCTTTCACCGTAACAATTTCCAGACCCGCAGCCTCTTTAGTACGCTGAAACCCTTCCAGAGCTTTCGAAATACTTTGCTTAGTTGTATGATATTCGGAAGGAACAGAAATGCCGTAGCCATCATCCCACACCGAAATGATTAGGGGCACCTGTAAGACTCCCGCTGCATTCACTGTCTCCAAAAACATACCTTCAGAAGTAGAAGCATCACCAATAGTAGCGAAGGTCACTTCGCTGCCATTTACCGAAAAGCGCCCTCTATCATGTAAATCAGGATTTTGTCGATAAAGTTTCGAGGCGTAGGCCATTCCTAGCGAGCGGGGAATCTGACCAGCGGTAGGCGACAGTCCTGCCCCACTGTTATACTGATCAGTCTGAGAGTGGAATTCACCAGTTTGAGGATCAATAAGGCGAGTACCAAAGTGGGAATTCATAGACCGCCCACCTGATGACGGCTCGTGTTCCACACTAGCATGAGCGTAAATTTGAGCAAAAAATTGTCGCAGCGTGATTTGCCCAGTAGCAAACATAAACGTTTGATCGCGATAATATCCTGAGCGAAAATCGCCTTTTTGGAATGCTTTTGCCATTGCAATTTGGGCTATCTCTTTGCCATCACCAAAGACGCCAAACTTAGCTTTGCCCATGAATACTTCCTTTCGACCCAACAAGCTCGTGTAACGACTTTCCCAGGCTATACGGTAGTCGTTTAGAATTTCTTCTATAGATAAATCAAGTTCAATGGGGTTGTTGGTTGTTTTTGCTTCCACTCTTAGGATATTACATTGAATCTACACTGGTTCAGAGGTCTAAAATTGCTCAAAGAAACTGCTTTCAAAAATACGAAAAAAGCTCATTTTTCTCAAATGGACTGTACCCCAATACTCGTACCTTTTCTCTCTCAAGCAATAGTTTCCATCACCTATATAACACCAAAATAAAAGAAATTAATTTGCTAAGTGGCAGATATTTTTTCTCTCTTTTGCGTTTAGGTAAAGATTATCTAATTTTGCCACACTTTTCCGTATGACATTAGTCCGTACCATATTAACTGAGCAATCACGAGTTGTATCTATATTAACGTTGATCCTACTGCTTTGGGTTACCAACGGTGCGGCTATTTATACGTCAAATAATCCTAGCGATATAGCCGCCCAAGAACAGTCGGCTCCAACAGATGATACTAACCAAGACCAAGCTCCTGAGGTAATTCTCTCTAGCTTTCAGGAGGCTGTTATTCCCATCAGCAAAATTCATATTTTATTTATCTGCCATTTTCTCCGGGAATGGATCTTGGTAGAAGATGATCATTTCATTATCTCAACCGATAATCCTCTCACGGCCAACCGCTTCTTTCTAACCCTCTTTCGGCAAATCATTTCGCCTAACGCACCTTAGGACTGACTTTCCAATATTTATATCGAAGGTTCTCTAACAGAGCCTTCACTTCACTCATACTTAAAAAAATTAGTTTAATCATTAACTCTTACTATTATGCGAAACCGAAGTGGTATCGTTATATTGACCGTACTAGTCTCTCTGTTATGTATCTATTATCTATCATTTACAGTGGTTTCAAACCGGGTACAGAAAACAGCAGAGGAGTACGCAACTGATGCAGAAGGCAATATTGATTTTGCCAAAAAGCAAGACTATTTAGACTCGGTGTGGACTGAGCCGGTCTACAACTTATTAGGGGTTGAGTACACTTATGAAGAAGTAAAAGAAACTGAACTCAATTTAGGTCTGGATTTGCGAGGAGGAATGCACGTAGTGCTAGAAGTTTCTCCTACCGAAATTATCCGGGCACTGTCAGGGGATAGCAAAGACGCTGATTTTCTTCAGGCACTTGATCTGGCGCGGGAACGTCGGGTAAACAGTCAAGAACGGTTTACAGCGCTCTTTGCTGACGCTTTTCAAGAAGTAGCCCCTGATAAACAACTAAGTCAGATCTTTTCCAATGCCGCCAACCGAGGCCGAATTAGCCGAAGTTCTACCAATGATGAGGTGATGGAAATTATTGATGAAGAGGTAGAAAACGCTATCGATCGCTCCTTCAACATTCTTCGCACCCGGATTGACCGCTTTGGAACCTCTCAGCCCAACATTCAGCGATTACAAGGCACCGGACGGATTCAGGTGGAGTTACCTGGCGTAGACAACCCTGAACGAGTACGAAAACTACTACAAGGAGTAGCCAAGCTGGAGTTCTTGCAAGTATATAACTCGCCTGAGTTGGGTAGTTCTTTCCAGGAGATTAACAATTTGCTAGTAGCTGAGATGCAAGGTAGCGAGGGAGAATCGCTAGCTGATGCTTTAGCCACTGATGAAGGTGAGGATGATCTCTCTAGCCTGACAGAGACTGAAGACTCAGAAGAAGCACTTACCCAAGATGACACCTCCGAAGTTGCTGGAGAAGATGATCTGGAAGCCCAATTGTCGGGAGCCAATGCTGATTCTACTGCACTAGATTCTATTGTAAACTCTCAGGTTTCGCCACTGTATAGCTTGATTCAAAATGGTTTTGGTGGATTAGCGTACCGAGTAGAAGATACTGCAAAAATCAATGATATCTTTCAACGGGACGACGTACAGTCGTTGCTTCCTCCCGACCTAGATTTAGCTTGGCAAGTAAAGCCTGACGATGAGCAGAATCCAGTGCTGCAACTGTTTACTCTACAACGAGAACGCGGTGGCAAAGCCCCTCTTACTGGAGAAGTAGTAACTAACGCCCGTCAGGATTATGACCAAAATGCCCGCCCCGCAGTAAGTATGCAAATGAATGCGGAAGGAACACGCTTATGGCGGCGGCTAACCGCCAATAGCGTGGGACAGCAAATTGCCATTGTACTCGATAATCGGGTGTATTCAGCTCCAGTAGTGAACGAAGAAATCCCGAGCGGAAACTCTATTATCTCCGGAAACTTCGAGATTCAGGAAGCACAAGACTTAGCGAACATTCTGGAAGCAGGAGCACTACCCGCCCCTACCCGAATTGTAGAAGAAGCTATTGTAGGTCCTACCTTAGGCCGAGTGGCTAGAGAGCAAGGGGTTACTTCTATTTTAGCCGGGCTAGGGCTTGTTGTGATCTTTATGATTATCTACTATGCTAAAGGCGGATTGGTAGCTAACGTAGCCCTACTGTTCAACATCTTTTTCGTACTAGGAATTTTAGCACAGCCAACCATTGGTGCAGCACTTACCTTACCGGGCATCGCTGGTATTGTACTGACTATCGGTATGGCGATTGATGCTAACGTGCTGATTTTTGAACGTATACGGGAGGAGTTACGAAACGGGATGCGACTAAAAGCGGCGATAAAAACGGGATATAACAAAGCCTACAGCTCAATTATTGACTCCAATGCTACAACGTTCTTAACCGCCCTAATTCTTTTCATCTTCGGACAAGGACCCGTACGAGGTTTTGCGGTAACTTTGATGATTGGTATTGTTTGCTCATTCTTCTCGGCCGTGTTTATTACTCGGGTAATTATCGAGTGGATGACTCGCAAGGGCGACGAAAGCAATGTTTCTTTTGCAATGCCCTTCTCAGGAAATCTGCTAAACAACTTGAACTTTGATTTCATGTCGAAGCGAAGAATTGCTTATATCTTTAGTGGTGCTTTTATTGGTCTGGGATTGATTTCACTCATCTCTCAACCTCTTAACTTAGGCGTTGATTTTAAGGGTGGTCGATCTTACGTAGTAACTTTTGATGATACGGTAATACCCTCCGAATTAATGACGTCGCTGTCGGATAATTTCGAAGACAAAGCGGTAGAAGTAAAAACCTTTGGAGCTACTAATGTACTGAAGATTACAACTAGCTATCTGGTAGGTGACGAGTCCGACGAAGCTGATGCGGATGTGCGCCAACGATTGCTAAGTGGCATTGAAGAGTTTACCGGAAGCAGTTTTGTAGAAAATACGGCTGAACTGGGAGAGAGTCAGTTTACTATTTCTAGCTCGTCTAAAGTTGGGGCAACTATTGCCGATGATATTCTGAATGCCTCGCTGGAAGCGATTGTCTTTTCGCTGATCGTGATCTTCCTCTATATCTTAATTCGTTTTCGCAAGTGGCAGTACAGTACCGGGGCAATTATTGCTTTGTTCCACGACGTATTATTCGTGCTAGGGGCTTACGCCATTGCCGGATTGCTCGGATTACGGTACGAGGTAGACCAAGTGTTTATTGCGGCGATGCTTACCATTGTGGGTTACTCGATTAATGATACCGTAATTGTATTTGACCGTATTCGGGAAACACTAGGAATAAAATCTCGACTACCATTAGAGAAAGCAGTCAACGAGTCAGTCAACAATGTAATGAGCCGTACCTTGATTACCTCATTAACCACTTTGTTGGTGGTATTTATTCTACTAGTATTTGGGGGTGAGGTACTACGAGGATTCTCGTTTGCCTTATTTATCGGTATACTAGTGGGTACGTATTCATCGGTATACATTGCATCTCCGGTGGTGGTAGACTTGACTCAGCGTCGAGCCGAAGCACCTGCTCGAAAGCCGCAGAAAGCTTAGCGAAAAATTATATGGATTTCATTCGTTGAGACGCAAAATTTTGCGTCTCTTTTTATTTTCTCTGAAAAATCATTAAATGTTGTTGGGGCAGTAGGTCTTTGTTTTCTACTAATGTAAGTCCTACTGCTTCCAATTCTTTTACTGCCTGGGCTTCAGTCATTTTGTGCCGGGGTTTGATAGGCACCAATGGGTCTTCAGCCCGATATTCCACCAAAGCTACTTTCCCGGTGGGCGATAGAGCTTCAGCAATTGCTGACATCATTTCGTAAGGGTGGGAAAACTCGTGATAGGCATCCACCAGTAGAACCCAATCTACTGAGTTTTTAGGTAGTTTGGGATCTTCAATTGTTCCCAAAATAGTCTCTATGTTTTTAACTTGCTGCTTCTGCTCTTTTTCTTCTATCATTTGCAGCATCTCCGGCTGAATATCTACCGCCAATACTTTTCCCTGCGGTACCAACGGACTCATCCGGAAAGTGAAGTAACCCGAGCCTGCTCCAATATCTGCGACCACATCGTCTGGTTTCAACGCTAGAGCATCAATAAGCAAATCCGTACGCTCCTCTTCTTCTCGCTCCGACCGTTCCAGCCACCCTGCTCCCAAATGTCCCATCACCTGGGCAATATCTCTTCCAAAATAAAATTTCCCTGTGCCATCCGCACTAGTAGGATTACCGAAAGTGTATAGACTATCAGAAGTGTGAGTAGTTGCTGATTGCCTTTGAGGCGACTGGGCACATGCATTAAATAGTATTCCGGCTAAAAAAATAAGGCTGAAACAATGGATTTTCATTTTTAAGTGTTTTTGTTCGTAGTGTTGTGGCTCAATTACTCGACGGTGTACATTGGTTACAGATTTAAAGGGATGTAAGCTCTTAATAAACCCCAATCTGATAAGCCACATGGTGACAAGTCCACCCTCCAAGCCTCATGCCTTTATTCATTACTCGAGCTCTTCAGTTGGATTCCAAAACCGCTGGTCAAAATCCTGAACCTGATCATCTACAACTTTTACTCCTTCTTTCTCTAGTCTTTCCTGCATGGCAGTGGGCGTAGCAAAATGATGCTTTCCCGTTAGCAAGCCAATCCTATTCACTACTCGGTGAGCAGGAACTTTGGGGTCAGTGTGCGCTTGGTTCATTGCCCAGCCTACCATACGGGCACTACCTTTGGCTCCCAAATAATGAGCGATGGTTCCGTAGCTAGTAACTCGACCGGGCGGAATGAGTTTTACTACGGCGTATACATCTTCAAAAAAACTGTATTGGTCTTTCTTAGCCATTTAATCCTTGTTTTACTGAAAAATTCGCAAAATATAGCACATCCCTATCACGTTAGCCAATCAGGTTTCGTTATATTAAAACTACGAACAATTACGGTGTATGTATAAACAGCTTTTCTTCCCTCTGGGGTTTCTATTGGTATGCCTATTGACCGGATGCGCTACGTCAAAAAAGACAACTACTCGCCGATCGGTTTCTCCTCCCCCATCCCAACCGACAACCAAATTACCCGAAACACCTAAGCGAATTACCCGCATCAATCGGTTAGATGCCAAGCAGAAAAAAATAATTAGTACCGCTCGTTCTTTTGCCGGAACACCTTACCGCTGGGGGGGTACTACCCGGGGCGGTATGGATTGTTCAGGTTTATTGATGATTTCGTTTCAGGAAGCCGGAATTAACCTGCCCCGTACATCAGCCGAACAGAGTAAGTTTGGACGATTGGTGAGTATTCGCGAGTTGCGCCCCGGTGACTTGGTGTTTTTTGCGACTAAAAGAAAAAATAGCCGTAAAGTCACCCACGCCGGACTAGTAACTGAAGTTAGAGGAAAAAATAACATACAGTTTATTCACGCCTCTACCAAGTTGGGTGTGGTTGAGAGCAATATTTTTTCTGACTATTACCGACGAGCTTTCGTAAAAGCCCGTCGCCCCTTTTGATTTTACTGCAATTTATCTAGTTTTGCAGCCTGCAAAATTGGGGAATTAGCTCAGTTGGCTAGAGCGCTACACTGGCAGTGTAGAGGTCATCGGTTCGAATCCGTTATTCTCCACTACTCTTTTAAAGCATGAGATGAGAGCCAGATCGCCCGACGACCCGGTTATCATTTCAACTTTTATATTTTCCCAAAGAGTTTGTCTACCCTCTGACATTACCTTCCTGACTTATCCAAAAAGAGGCTATATCGGTTACCTGAGCTACTACACTAACTACTAACCCATAGTACTTCTCTAAACTAAAGATGATATTCTATGGCTGTTGTATGTAAAGTGCAAGATAATGCTCGCTTAGCTGAGCAAAATCCTAGCGTTGAATTAAAACACGATCAATTCTTTAATCAACTATTTGAACAGGAGTATAGCCATCTGGAACAGCAGGGGCATACCTACCTGGATTATACAGGCGGAGGAATTTACGGGGCATCCCAATTGCAAAAGCATTTTGAACTGCTGAAACAGAATACTTTCGGTAATCCGCATTCCACTAACCCGACCTCACAACATGCTACTAATTTGGTAAAAGATACTCGCAAGGCGATAATTGAGTACTTCAGTGCCTACGATTATTACTGTATTTTTACCCAAAACGCCTCAAGTGCTATCAAGATCGTCGGTGAATGTTACCCGTTCAATGAAAAGAGTCAGCTCTTGCTTTTGGCTGATAACCATAACTCCGTTAATGGTCTCAGAAGCTACTGCTGTAATAAAGGTGGAACATACGAATACACCGATCTTCAGGAAGACTTAACTATTAACAGGCTTCAGCTTCGCACTCAGTTAACACAACCCAATAATACGCACCAGCGACTATTTGCCTTTCCTGCTCAATCTAATGTATCGGGTGTAAAGCATAATCTAGATTGGATACCACTCGCCCAACGAGAAGGTTGGGATGTTTTGCTCGATGCAGCCGCCTTTGTACCGACTTCACCGCTTGATTTATCTATCATCCAACCCGATTTCGTCAGTCTTTCGTTTTATAAAATGTTTGGCTACCCCACCGGAATTGGTTGCTTGCTAGTGAAGAAACCGAAGTTTGATAAACTGATAAAACCCTGGTTTGCCGGGGGAACGGTAAGACTGGCTTCGGTTAGAACTAACCGCCATTTTCTCGCCGACAACCACGAGCGATTTGAAAACGGCACCGTTGATTATCTTTCTATCCCAGCAGTAAAAATCGGACTTGACTTTATCAATCAAATCGGCATAGAGCGAATTAATAGCCGGATTGCGTCTTTAAGCGAATACCTTTACTGCGAGCTTCAGAAAATACGCCATATTACAGGGCAATCCGTAGTGCAGATGTACGGTCCTGAAAACCGAAAAGAAGTCGGTGGAACCATAACGATGAACTTTTACGATGCCCTGAGGAAACGGTACCACTTTCAATCTATTGAAGATCAAGCTAACAAACGATCAATCTCAATTCGCTCGGGCTGCTTCTGTAATCCGGGAATTGACGAAACTCAGCAAAATATTTATACCACCGAGCTAGAAGATTACTTTGTCTCTCATCAAGAAAGTAGTTACCAAGAAATTGCCACCCAGTTAGGACATGTCCGTGGAGCAGTGAGAATCTCAGTCGGCGTCGCTACTCGAAAAAAAGATTTAGATTACTTTTTGGACTTTGTGCGCTTGTTTAAGAATAAAACTCAGTGAAGTCTTCACCTATTTGTGTGGATTGAGATAACACTTGCTTAAACCTCCCGTATTTAAAGAAAGTCAACTAAAGTGCTCAGCATATTATGTTGGCATAAACCTTTCCCAAATGATGATCTTTTTAGAGCATGACCACCCAGTTTCTTAAGAAAATTTACGCTACCCACCAAGTCTGCACTACCTGCCCTTCACCCATTGAGGTAGCTGCTTTCTTTGATAGATTAATAGGGGCGCTCTTTGCTGACTTTACCCAGTTGGCGCATCTATCAGAAACAGAATTTATGGAGCTGATGGAGCAACTGCAAAAAGACCTTGATCGGCTGTTGCAACAAAGTCCTTCTCAACTAGGTAAGGTATCACAAGTGACGCAGGCATTTTTTGACGCTATTCCCGCGTTACACGATGCCATTCAAGATGATGTCACCGGAATTTACGAAGGCGACCCAGCGGCTAAAGATCGCAGCCAGGTAATTCGTTCGTACCCAGGTTTTTACGCGATTGCCGCTTATCGCTTTGCCCATCAATTACATCTTCTAGGTGTAGAAGATTTGCCTCGCATCATTACCGAATATGCCCACAGTAAAACGGGTATTGATATTCATCCGTCGGCTAAAATTGGCTCTCACTTTTGCATTGACCACGGTACGGGAATCGTGGTAGGGGCTACGACAATCATCGGTAATCACGTTAAAATTTATCAGAACGTTACTCTGGGGGCTCTAAGTGTGAATAAGGAAGACGCCGCAATTAAACGACATCCAACCATTGAAGACCATGTGATTATTTACTCGGGAGCCACTATTCTGGGCGGTAAAACCGTAATCGGACAAGACAGCGTTATTGGTGGCAACGTTTGGCTCACTCGCAGTGTACCACCTAAATCCAAGATCTATTATCAATCAAGGATGTATAACGATGCTGATCAGGATACTGATCTTATCATTCATAAAATCAGTTAGCTTATTTTTCGCCTACTTTCTCTTCTATACCATTTATGAAATTCGTTGATCTCATCGGGAATACTCCTCTAGTAGAATTACAAAATATTCCTAAAAAGAAGAATGTGACCTTATTGGGTAAACTAGAGGGAAACAACCCCGGAGGCAGTGTAAAAGACCGGGCGGCCTACGGCATGATTAGGGGCGCACTGGATCGGGGAGATATTAAAGTGGGCGACCAGTTAGTGGAAGCGACCAGTGGTAACACCGGAATCGCCTTAGCAATGATTGCCCGAGTTCTGGGGCTGAATATGACGCTCATTATGCCGGATAATTCTACTCGAGAGCGAGTGCTGGCTATGGAAGCTTATGGAGCTAAAGTTATCTTAACGCCTGCCGAAAAAACCATTGAGTACTCCCGTGAGCTAGCCGAACAGATGTCTGCCGACGAAGGTTATTTTATGCTCAATCAGTTTGCTAATCCTGACAATTATAAAGCCCATTATCGCACTACCGGTCCCGAAATTTGGCAAGACACTAAGGGGCAGGTAACCCATTTTGTGTCGGCTATGGGCACTACGGGTACTATCATGGGCGTGTCTCGCTATTTGAAAGAACAAAATCCGGCAGTACAGATTGTAGGCACTCAACCTACCGATGGATCGCGTATTCCGGGTATTCGCCGTTGGAGTCCGGAGTTTTTACCCAAGATTTTTGAGCCGGAACGCGTTGACCGGGTAATTGACGTGAGCGAAGAAGAGGCTCGCGCTCATACCAAACGACTGGCAAAGGAAGAAGGAATATTATCAGGAATGAGTAGTGGCGGTGCTCTCTATGCCGCTTTACAAATAGCTGAAGAAATTGATTCGGGAGTAATCGTACACATTATTTGCGACCGCGGCGACCGTTACCTCAGTTCTGATTTATTCACCTAGTTATCTTCATACTGGTAACGAACGGCTTTGGCCTTCAGTATCAATGCAGTAGTTGCTTCTGAGTGTTCTACATCTATATCGTGAAAGACAATTGCATCGGCACCGGCTACCCTTGCTCGATCAATCATGGCTTGCTGAATTTTTTCTTGACTAGCTATCGCTCCTCCACTATTGGCTAATGTTCCAATAATCTCGTAGGGCTGACTGATTTTGTTTTCATCAAAGTAAACCTCAATCTCCTGAGGTGTATAAGGTGGGTAGGTTTCCCCCGAGTAAAATATGCGAGGCGTACAACAGACTATTGCAAACATTGTGAGTGATAATAAGAGAAACTTCATGGCACTAATGGTTAGGTAAAAAATGTTGTACCAGAGATAGATCAAATCTAGTGCCAACCAAGTATTTGCTTTTGTTGTTTTAAACAAAACAACTTTGTATCTACGTGGTACTAAAGCTTAGAACAAACCCTTCTCAACCACGTTCTTCAGATTATGATAGGATATCGATTTTCAGAATATACTCCTGATCCTCAGCAAGAAGGCCAAAGTACTTTTGACCAGCTGCTGAAGATTTTCATGGAACTGATGGTCATCACCTCAGGTGATGTTTCTGAAACCTTGCAGTGGATGACCAGCCTGGACAACCAGTACGGAATTACCAATGACGAGTACGGTATGGGCGATTTCATCCAAGACTTGAAAGACAAAGGCTACATCACTGATGAAAACCCGGAAGGAAAATTTGAGGTAACGGCTAAGACCGAGCGAAATATCCGGCGCAGTGCCCTGGAAGAAATCTTTGGTAAGCTCAAAAAATCAGGCAAGGGCGACCATAAAACTCCCTATAGCGGATTTGGCGATGAACCTAGTACTGACCGTCGCGACTATCAGTTTGGCGATACGCTGGAGCAAATTGCCATGACTGATTCTATTCGTAATGCTCAGATCAATCATGGTCTAGGGGATTTTACGCTCACGGAAGGCGACTTGGAGGTAAACGATACTGAGTACAAAACCCAGACCTCCACCGTGCTGATGATTGACATCTCGCACTCCATGATTCTCTACGGCGAAGATCGAATTACCCCCGCTAAGAAAGTAGCGATGGCTCTAGCCGAGCTGATCACCACTAAGTATCGTAAGGACACACTGGACATTATCGTCTTTGGTAACGATGCTTGGCAAATTCAAATTAAAGATTTACCCTATTTGCAAGTCGGCCCCTACCACACGAACACTGTGGCCGGACTGGAACTGGCAATGGATATTTTGCGTCGCCGGAAAACCGCCAATAAGCAAATTTTCATGATTACCGATGGCAAGCCTACCTGCCTGAAGCAAGGCATCAAGTACTACAAAAACAGCTTTGGACTGGATAGCAAAATCCTGAATAAAACCCTAAACCTGGGAGCACAATGCCGCCGACTGGGCATTCCAGTTACCACTTTTATGATTGCCTCCGACCCCTACCTAAAACAATTTGTTCAGAAGTTTACCCAGGTAAACAACGGCAATGCCTACTACAGCAGCCTGAAAGGGCTAGGTCACCTCATTTTTGAAGACTACCGCCGCAATCGTCGGAAAAACTTCAAACAATAACAATAATGATTAATGTTTAATGATGGATGATTAGTTTCTTCTTAGTCATCCAGGCGGCGGCCGCAATCATTACTCATTCATTGAGTCATTTAACAATAGAGAAATTCAACCATACTTCATGAACTACCAAGATATACCCTCTGATAAGCTGACTAAAATTCATACGCTTGGTGAGCTAAAAGCCAGCGGTTATCAGCCCAAATCAGTAAAGCAAGAGTTACGCGATAATCTCATTCAGCGACTTCAGAATAAAGAATCCGTTTTTGAAGGCATTTGGGGCTACGAAGAGTCTGTAATTCCGGATACGGAACGAGCACTACTTTCTATGCACAATATTATTTTTCTTGGGCTACGCGGTCAGGCTAAAACCCGAATGGCCAGGATGATGGTAGAACTGTTGGATGAATATATTCCAGTCATCAAAGATGCTGAACTGAATGATGACCCTCTACAGCCTCTTTCACACTACGGAAAAGCTACAGTGGAAGAACATGGTGACAAAACCCCTATCGATTGGGTACACCGTTCTGAACGCTACACTGAAAAACTAGCCACACCGGATGTTTCGGTGGCTGATTTGATCGGAGACACTGATCCTATCAAAGCCGCTTCTCTGAAGTTACCTTACTCTGATGAGCGGGTGATTCATTATGGGTTAGTACCACGCTCGCATCGAGGCATTTTTGTGATTAACGAGTTACCCGACTTACAAGCCCGGATTCAGGTGGCTTTATTCAATATTTTACAAGAGGGCGATATTCAGATTCGTGGATTCCGGGTACGTTTGCCGTTGGATATTCAGTTCGTCTTCACTGCAAATCCTGAAGACTATACCAACCGAGGCAGTATCGTAACTCCGCTCAAAGATCGGATTGATAGCCAAATCATCACCCACTACCCTCGTTCTATTGACATTGGGCGCAAGATTACCGATCAGGAAGCCAACGTAAAAGAACCGCAGCAGAAAATTACGCTCACCGAACTAGCCAAAGACTTGGTTGAGCAAATTGCTTTTGAAGCCCGAGATAGCGAATACGTGGATGAGAAAAGTGGGGTTTCGGCTCGTTTAACCATTTCTGCTTATGAGAATTTGTTAAGCTCCGCTGAACGCCGAATGCTCATCAATAGTGAGAAGAATACCCTTATTCGCGTATCTGATTTTGTGGGTGTCATTCCGTCTATCACTGGAAAGGTAGAGTTGGTATACGAAGGCGAGCAGGAAGGCCCAGGCATTGTAGCCCATAACTTGGTGGGTAAAGCCATTCGTACTCAGTTTGTAGAATACTTTCCAAATCCGGAGGACAAGCGTAAGCAAAAGGAGCGCAACCCCTACCGGAAAATCGTTAACTGGTTTGGCGAGGGCAACGAAGTGGATCTACTAACCGATCTAAGCAATAGTGAATATAAAAAACTGCTAAAAAGCGTGCCGGGACTAGAGAACCTAGTTGACGAATATCATAAAGGGCTAAATGAGTCTGAGAAACTATTTATGATGGAGTTTGCCTTGCATGGCCTAGCCGAATACAGCCAGTTGAGCAAAAAGCAGCTTACCTCTGGTACTCAGTTCAAAGACTTACTCAGCAGTATGTTTTCCATGTCGGACTACGACGAGGAAGACGACGATTAATAATCAATTGATAGGTGAAAGTTGATAATGGATAGTTAATACCAACAAAGTTACACATTTCTTTAACCGTCAACTTTCCCTTATCAATTATCAACTGATGAAGGATGTTGTTACAGGAAATCCGCCGGCTAGTAGAGCAGGGCGAAGGTGAAACAGTAGAATTCAAGCGAAAAGTGGCTCACCCAGATAAAATCGTCCGGGAGATTGTGGCTTTTGCTAATACTCACGGCGGAAATCTGCTAATTGGGGTGGATGATGACAGGAGCATTCCGGGAATTAAGTTTGCCGAAGAAGAAATCTTTGCCCTGGAGCAGGCGATTCAACGTTGGTGCCGTCCGCACATTAACTACCACTATGAAATAGTTCCTCTCAATCAAAAACGGGCGGTAGTTAATTACATCATCCCAGCTAGCCTCCGCAAACCACACATAGTACTAAACAGTGCCCTGAAGTTCGCTGAGAATGGTAATTCTGACAGCCAAAACAATACAGAAAAGAAAGCAGCTAAACCTCAACGCAAAGGCACAGCCTACGTTCGTTACCAAGATCAAAGCCTACAGGCTAGCACTGAGATGTGGCAGATTATGAAGCAAGGTCGTCGCAACCGGGATATTCACTTTACCTACGGCGACAAAGAACGCTTACTGATGCAGTACTTAGAGCAGCACCGCAAAATTACGCTACAGGACTTTTCTGCTGTTGCTCAACTACCCCGCCGGGTAGCATCTCGCACCTTGGTACGACTGGTGCTAGCCAACGTCCTCACGATCATTCCTAAGGAAAAGGAAGATGTGTATATCCGCAACTTTTCCTGATTATTTCCCTATATTTGTTGCCCTCTTTTGAATAAGATCACCACCTGTGGGTGCCCATGTAAGTTAAAATTTTTTCTATGCCACGAAGTAAAAAAAATACTATCCCCGCCACTGAGGAAAAGAAAATTTTTGTTTTGGATACTTCCGTTATTCTGTACTCTCATGATTCTATCATGAATTTTGATGAGCACGATGTCGGCATACCCATCACCGTACTAGAAGAATTGGATCAGTTCAAAAAAGGCAGCGATACTCGCAACTTCGAGGCTAGAGAATTCATACGCTTGCTCGATTCGCTCTCTGAAAAACACACCTTGCAAGATTGGATTCCGCTGAATGGTCGTTCCCGAGGCAGTTTTAAGGTAGTGATGAGCAACGAGAGTAAAATCAACGCGGAAGAAGTGTTTGATGAACGCAAGCCTGACCACAAAATTCTGAATGCAGCTCTCACATTGAGCGATGCTTACCCCGACCGTAAAATCATTCTGGTTACTAAAGATATTAACCTTCGCTTGAAAGCCAAGTCGCTCAATCTAGTAGCTCAGGATTACGAAACTGGAAAAGTGAAGCACGTAGACGACCTGGATCAGGGGACTACCGTGCTAGAGCGGGTGAACAGTCAGAAAATCTCGAACATGTACAAAGATGGCTTCTGTGAAGTGGAAGACATCCGAGGGGTAAAAGATGTAAAAGCCAATCAGTATTATATTCTGAAAAGCTCTAAAAACTCGGCTCTGAGTTATTATAATCCGGAAACGGAGAAGATGGAAAAGGTAGAAAAGCGCACTGCTTACGGAATCCGCCCGAAGAATGCTGAGCAGACTTTTGCCTTACACGCCATCACCAATCCTAATGTTAGATTAGTAACAGTTCAGGGAGTGGCGGGGACTGGTAAAACCCTACTGGCATTAGCTGGTGCTCTGGAGCAGCGTCGGGAGTTTAAGCAAATCTATCTGGCTCGACCAATTGTACCTCTCAGTAACAAAGATATTGGCTATTTACCCGGTGACATTAAGTCGAAGTTGAACCCATATATGGAACCGCTGTGGGATAATTTGAAATTTATCCAGAACCAGTTTAATGAGAACGATAAAGATTTCACCCGCATCACTGAGATGGTGAACAAGGAGAAGCTGGTGATTACTCCACTGGCGTATATCCGGGGGCGTAGCCTGTCTAATATTTTCTTTATCGTGGACGAAGCCCAGAACCTAACCCCCCACGAAGTGAAAACCATCATTACCCGGGCGGGTGAAAACTGTAAGATTGTATTTACAGGCGACGTCTATCAGATTGATACCCCTTACCTCGACTCTCAAAGTAATGGTCTCTCGTACCTGATTGACCGCATTGCCCAACATCCACTTTACGCCCATGTCACCTTAGTTCGGGGTGAGCGTTCTGAGCTGGCAAATCTCGCGAATGAGTTGTTGTAATTAACCTATAAACCTCGATAATACTGTAGTGAGCTAAGAATATCTTCGGCCGATACTGAAACATCGTAGCGAGCTTTACCAATTTTGTCTAACAAGGTGCAAAGCATGTTGCCTTGTTGATTCTTTTTATCCTGCTTCGCCAGTTGGGTAATTTCTTCTAGTGAAGTCGTAGGAATACTAACCTTTCCGAAGATAGCCAGTATGAAATCTTCTATCTCTTCGGCCTCTTCCGGACTAAGCGAAGCGTACTTCACCGAAAGTTGCGCCTCAGTAATCATTCCAATGGCGATTGCTTCGCCGTGCAGCAGCGGAGTTTCTGATTCCAGAAAATGGCTTTCTACCGCGTGACCGACTGTATGCCCAAAATTCAAAATCTTCCGCAGACCACCCTCCCGAAAGTCCTGATCTACTACCCAAGATTTCACCTGCACCGAATGACGAATATGCTCAGTCCAAGGCTGATGCACTAGCGACGCACCACGTAATTCATTCCAATATACTTGATCGTGAATAAGCGCGTGCTTAATTACTTCGGCAAAGCCCGATCGCAATTCTTGCTCCGGCAACGTCTTTAAGAAGGTCGCATCAATCAGCACTTGTTGAGGTTCCTGAAACAGACCGATATGATTTTTAAACCCTCGGAAATCAATACCCAGCTTACCGCCTACTGAGGCATCTACCTGAGCTAACAGGGTGGTGGGAATATTCACGAATGAGATACCTCGCTTGTAGGTAGCCGCGCAAAAGCCCCCCATATCACCGATTACACCACCTCCAAGGTTAATCAACAAAGCCTTACGATCGAAGTGCTGCTCAGTAAGCTGCGCCCAGATATGCGCGCAGGTATCCAAGTTTTTATTTAACTCCCCACTCTTAATTTCAACCAGCGTGTACTCGGGCGGTAACACTTCCTGAATTAATGGTAAACAATGTTGTCGAGTATTCTCATCAACCAGTACGGCAACCTGAGAGAAGCTGCTTTTAGACAGCAGGTCAGCGAGCGTTCCAGCGATGTTTTTAGTGATGATTACGTTATCAACGGGCATAAATTATTTGTGTGTTTATGTGTTCAGGTCGTAATTTAATAGGAATGCTTGAACACCAATTCCACGGTGGCCTGAGCACCCGAACACCTTCTAAGACTCTACCCGTAGACCTGATTCGGTTTCACTTTCGTCGGGCAGGTTATCCATTACTTCGGTTTGCTTGCGGATAGATTCTACATGCAGCACATTGAATAGATCAATAATAAACCGCTCGCGTAGGTTTGTGTCTTTCGCCCATTCTTTACGTGACTCAAACACCCGATTCCAACGGTCGAGTTGAAAGGCAGCTACATTATTTTTCTTCTTCCACACTCCAATCTGGGCTACCAAATCTAAGCGTTGCGCCAGTAGCTCTATCATCTCCCGATCGGCGTGGTCAATCTGAGTGCGTAGCTCTTCCAAGTGGGTAATGTACTCAATATCTTCAGATGAGGCCTGACGGATTCGCAGATTGCGGATAATCTCACCCAGCGACTGAGGGGTTACTTGCTGACGGGCATCGCTCCAAGCCTTTTCCGGGTCGCGGTGGGTTTCAATAATCAGTCCTTCAAAGTTCAAATCCATCGCAATCTGGCAAGCCTCGGCAATATCTTCCCGCTTGCCCATAATATGGCTAGGGTCGCAAACCATCGGCAAATCCGGTAGCTGCCGCTTCATCTCAATCGGTAACTGCCACATGGGTACATTACGGAATCGGGTTTTCTGATAAGTAGAGAAGCCCCGGTGAATGGCTCCTAGCTTAGTAACTCCGGCTTGGTTAAGCCGCTCTAACGCACCCATCCACAATGCCAAATCAGGGTTGATGGGATTTTTTACTAGCACGGGCACATCGCAACCACGTAGTGCATCAGCAATCTCCTGTACAATAAACGGGCTTACGGTGCTGCGTGCGCCTACCCACAGTACATCTATACCATAGTGCAAGGCTTCTTCTACGTGCATAGCATTAGCCACCTCGGTAGAAAACTGCACCCCCAAGTCTTTCTTAATATCCTGAATCCACTGCAAGGCTTCTTGTCCAATTCCTTCAAAAGTATTAGGACGGGTACGGGGCTTCCACACTCCGGCTCGCATTAGGGTTACCCCTTGCTCCTTAACTGCTTTTACGGTATCGTAAAGCTGTTCTTCCGTTTCGGCACTACACGGCCCGGCGATAATAAGCGGGTCGGTTTTGCCAACACCCCACTGCTGTAATTCGGTAAGTTTCATAAGGCTTGAAAACAAATATGCTTACTAAAATAGTTTATATGGTGCGGATAATTAGCTTGCACCTAGTTACATTAATACGTTATGGATTACGTTTTCACCGAAGCTACTCCGGTTTCATTTGATAATACTGCAATTGCCTTTTCGTACAAATCTGACCAAGACTTGCGGAAAACATACTGGCTGTTTAAGGCCGTAGGCAACCCCTTCCTGACCAACGTGGGCACAAAGTTGGTAAAAATCGCTTTGAAATTAAAACTCCCTATCCATAGTGTACTAAAACATACCTTATTTCAGCAATTCTGCGGCGGAGAAACAATTGCAGACTCGAATGAGACTATTCAAATGCTGGCTTCGCACAACGTGAAGACTATTTTAGACTACTCAGTAGAAGTGACCAAAAACGAGGAAGGTTTTGAACACACTACCGCCGAACTACTACGGGTAATTGAAGCCGCTAAAAACAATCCCGATATGCCTTTTTGTGCCTTCAAGATGACGGGGATTATGCAGTTTGAGTTAATGGAGAAGGCACAGGCCGGAAAAGCACTATCTGCCGAGCAGGAAGCAGCCTTCAATCGGGGGAAAGCTCGTTTAGAACGTCTCTGCGAAGCTTCTCACCAAGCTGATGTAGGTATCTTTATCGACGGTGAGGAGTCATGGATACAAGAGGTGATTGATGATCTAGCCGATGAGATGATGCAACGCTTCAACCAGGAAAAGGTGATTGTGTACAATACCTACCAGATGTACCGCCACAAGATGCTGGACAATCTAAAAGCAGCCTACCGACGGGCAGTGACCCATCAGTATTTTCTGGGAGTAAAACTGGTGCGGGGTGCCTACATGGAAAAGGAGCGAGAGCGGGCGGAAGAACTCGGTTACCACGACCCTATTCAGCAGAACAAGGAGGCCACTGATGAAGATTACAATCGGGCAGTGCTGTATTGCCTTAACCATAAGCAACGCATCTCGCTTTGTTCGGGCTCGCATAATGAGTACAGTAATTATTATCTCGCTATGCTAATGGAGAAGCACTCCATGAAGCCTAATGATCCTCGCGTATACTTCGCCCAGCTCTATGGCATGAGTGACAATATATCGTTTAATCTATCACGAGACGGTTTCAATGTAGCCAAATACTTACCTTATGGTCCCTTGGAAGCCGTAATGCCTTACCTTTTCCGCCGTGCCGAAGAGAACACCTCCGTCCGCGGCCAAAGCAGCCGTGAACTCACCCTAGTAACCCGAGAGCTAAAGCGTAGAAAACGAACTTAATTCTGGTCACCGTGACACAGATCTCTTTCGAGTAATCTCATAAAAAGATTCAGACAGGGAGGTGAAAGTGGATAGGGTGAGAACCGGAAGGCACGAGGGGATGTTATAGCCGTATTGTGCGGTACTAGCAAGCTGAATATGAATTTAAAAAGCCAAACCGTATTAATCATTGGTGGTGCTACAGGCATGGGGTTTGCCACTGCTACGCTGGTTGAAAAGCTAGGGGGAAAAGTGATTATTGCGGGACATAACGAAGAGAAGAATGCGCTTGCGTTGGAAAAATTATCGGAAAGCGCAGAGAGCAGATACGTTGACGTTGTTGACCCTGATTCTATAGAGGAGTTATTCAACTCTCTAGATAATTTACACCATGTTTTTATAACTGCTGCACCCGGCGGTACCGGCGATTTCCTTGAAGCACCGTTAGAAATCAAAGAAACATACATTTACGGTAAGTTTTGGAGCTTGTTTATGATCTCCAAATCGGCGGTAAAGAAAATTGATCAGCACGGTTCAATAACTTTTATTACCGGAGGGTTCGCCACAAAACCTACTAAAGGAACCGTATTAGTTACTGCTGCTTTCAATGCTGTTGAAGGCTTTGCTAAAGCCCTGACGGTTGAAATGGCTCCAATACGCTTCAATGTTATCAGACCAGGATTCATTGATAGTGGGTTTTGGGATTACATGGAAGAGTCGGAACGAAACCAACTCTTTGAAGAAAATAAAAAGAAGATTGCTGTGAACCGATTAGGAAAATCAGAAGATATTGCTGAAATGGCAGCCTCGATAATGATGAACTCATTTATTAATGGACAAGTAATAGAAGTTGACGGCGGGCAACTTCCATAATGATAGCATATAACAATTATTTCAACCATTAAAGTCTTACACTTATGAAATCCTTATTGTATACCCTAGCGTTCTGTTTCTTCGTCAGTGCAGTCTCAGCCCAGCAGTACTTTGGCGAGAAGATTACTGATGAAAATGCTGTTACCGCTACTGAATTGCCAACCGCGCTAGATAGCGAAAGTAGCGTACAAACCAAAGTACGCGGTGAGGTAACCGGAGTATGCCAAGCTAAAGGCTGCTGGATGACCGTAAACGTAGGCAACAATCAGGAAATGATGGTGCGCTTCAAAGACTACGGCTTCTTTGTACCGAAGGATATCACCGGGCAAACCGTCGTTATTGCTGGCGAAGCATTGGTAGAAACGGTGTCGGTAGACGATCAGCGTCACCTAGCCGAAGATGCCGGACAATCGGAAGAAGAAATCAATCAAATTACCGAACCTAAAACGCAACTTTCGTTTGTAGCTGATGGAGTGATTGTGGTGGAGTAGCCCGTGGCATTCTATTCTTAATAGTTATTAAATTATCCACTCTAGTTTAGCTGATAAGCTAACGACAGTTGGAATACGCGGTTCTGCGATTGAAAGTCATTTAGCGGGTCTTGTGAGTCTACCCATCGGTAATTATCAGGTGCTACTTCTCTCACTCCATATACGTATCTAAGTTCAATCTCTATTTTTGAGATAATACGATATCCTATCCCTGCTACTAATCCAATATCAAACGGTTCATTCCACGTAAGACTTACATCGTTACTTTCTGAACCAAATCTTGATCGGGCTGCGATCAGATAGCCGATTTCAGGGCCTAAGACTACAAAGAAATTTTCAGTTGGTGAGTAGCCTCCCAGTATTGGTAGAGTGAGATAATGCAGATGCAGACTAAACGCATCGGGCACCCCTCCTACGGTGACCGGAGAAGCCTCTGCTTGAAAGCCTTTGTTGGCATACAAAAGTTCTATCCTAGAAAAAACTCGTTTAGTCACTTGTTGCATTCCGTAAAACCCAGCTTGATAAGACAAACGATGTTGCTCATTGTTAACTCCAGGTTGCTTCAGAGCCATATTTACTAAACTTCCTCCTCCTTTAATACCGTAGTGAAACTGCGCCAAGGCAGATTGAGCGACTAATAATACTGCGATTGAAATGAAGAATAGCTTCATAGTTGTTGTGTTGATAGTAGAGAAAATTACGCTTTTATAAAGAACGATTTTGATAGAAAGTGATTGCTTTATTGCGCTAGGTTTTTACTTACAAAAGCAAACTAAATTGTTGGTTATGCGCTATATTTGCAGCCTGATTACACCACCAACATTAACCTCGCACTCATGATTATTGGAGTACCTAAGGAAATTAAGAATCACGAAAATAGAGTAGCATTAACCCCTTCCGGTGCCAAGGAACTTACCAAAGTAGGTCATACCGTCTACATACAGCAAACCGCCGGCGAAGGTAGTGGCTTTCTTGACCAGGAGTACCAGGACGCAGGAGCCGAAATTCTGCCTTCTATTGAGGCAGTGTATGAATCAGCCGAGATGATTGTGAAGGTGAAAGAACCCATTGCTCCCGAATACGATCTGGTTCGCAAAGATCAGTTGGTTTTTACCTACTTCCACTTCGCCTCCAGCGAGGCTCTTACCCGCGCTATGATAAAGAGCGGAGCCATTTGCCTGGCCTACGAAACTGTTGAGCTACCGGACCGCAGTTTACCATTGTTGGTTCCTATGTCGGAAGTAGCCGGGCGGATGTCCATTCAGGAAGGAGCCAAGTACTTGGAAAAGCCGATGCAAGGACGAGGAATTCTACTAGGTGGAGTACCCGGCGTACGTCCGGCGAAGGTGCTTATTTTGGGCGGAGGCATTGTGGGTACCAACGCGGCTAAAATGGCAGCTGGTTTGGGGGGTGATGTTACTGTAATGGACATTAACCTAGATCGCCTTCGTTATCTGGATGATATTCTTCCAGCCAACGTCGATACCTTCATGTCAAGTGAGTACAACATCCGCTCACTCATCAGCACGCACGACCTGATTGTAGGGGCAGTGCTCATTCCAGGTGCTAAAGCTCCCAAGCTAATTACTCGCGATATGCTAAAGGAAATGAGACCAGGCACCGTATTGGTAGACGTAGCCGTTGACCAAGGTGGTTGTATCGAGACCTGCAAGCCTACCACTCACGAGAGCCCTACCTACGTGATTGACAATGTACTGCACTACTGCGTAGCCAACATGCCGGGGGCAGTTCCGTACACTTCTACCCTCGCCCTCACGAATGCTACCTTACCGTACGCTCTACAGTTAGCAAAACTAGGTTGGAAGCAAGCCTGTCGGCAGTCTAATCCACTTAAGCTAGGCCTGAATGTAGTACAGGGTGATGTAGTTTACCAAAGTGTTGCTGAGGCTTTTGATCTGCCACATGTAGCGGTGGAGAAGTATCTTCAAGACTAGCCTGTAAGGTAGCATTAGGCAAAGACACAGCTTTGCTGGATCATGTTCCTTCATAATTGGGCATAAAAAAACCGGAAACTGTATTTCCGGCCTTATTTCGCGTATGAAGAGTATAATTAATTATTAGCAAAGCTTGTTGATAAAAGACTCATCCATCTTAATGAGCATGGTAGGAGCAAAGTGCTTCATATCGAACCGATCGAAACGCTCAGCTAAGGTCTTTATCTTATTGTACTTATCGCGCTTCACATCCGAAACTGAGATTTTCAGAATCTTAGTGAAGATAACAATAGACTCACAGTTATCCTTACCCAGTAGCCGTATCTGGCGCTGTATGCTATTCGTTAACTGATTAAATAAATCGTAGTCATTCATCAAGCAGTACTGAAGTGCTAGTACCGCTTTCACCTCTAGCTGAGCGTACGGGTATTTCTTAAGGCTTAGTTCATTCAGTAGATTATTAATCCATCGAGCCGATTCATTGTACTCTCCTGCGTAGTAGCAAGCAAGTGCCCGGTACATTATGTACGTAACATATTTTGGTACATCCTCCAGATCGCCCTCATAATCATGGAAGAGCATTTTATTTTCTTCATAGAGCGTATCTTCATTACCCATTCGGTGAGATCGCTCAATCTTAGAGATTAAGTACTGAGCCGGATACGTATGTAGACTATAATTAGTCAGCAATGTATCTACAGCATCATTTACTTCTTCGTAATAGTCTTCTGCTTTACGATATACTTTATAGTGATTGTAATATTCTAAACGCAACAGTTCGTACACCAACTGAAGGTGGTGGTAGATAGAATCCAAGTAGTAGTTGCTAAGAATTTCCTGCATCTTATCCAGAATATCCTCAATGGGCTCGTGCGTATTATTGTCAAACGACTCACCTTCTACAAACAAACGATGGAAGATATTTAAGCAGCTCTGGTAAATGTATAGTCGGTGCGAGTCGTACAAGTTACAGAGGTTATTCATCTCATCAGTCAGAAGCGAAAGCTCCAACTGAGTTGTCTCATCCCGTGACATAGTATAGTCACCGTATTTTTTGAAGTACTGACACAATAGCTCCTCGGCTTTATCTACTGCCAGAGTATACGCCACGTGCTTGTTATACAATTGTGAGTAGGTGAAGTGATCAGGAGTATTGATATGTAGCTTGCGGAGCGTCTTGTAAATAGTAGTAAGCTCACTGGGTAAATCGTAGTCAAGCAACTCTTTCTCAATCTTCTTCAAGGTAGCAATAGCGATGGCGCGTTTCTTGGTAAAAATTACCTCATTAATATTAGCTACCTTTTTGATTAAATCAGTACGAGGGTTCTCCATCTGCTGAAGCAAATATTCCTCGATTTTCTGATTAAGACGAGAGCGTAATGTATAGTAAGCGTTGGTGTTAACTCCTAGTTCATCCATAATCTTATTATCAGATAATGAACGCTCGCGCATGGCTTTAAGTAGGTATGCTGACTTCTCCGCACTGTTCTCAATCAACGACTCATGAATGGATGTATAATCGGAGTCGGATAACTGCTTAATTATGTTTTTAAGTTTCGCCATCGTAAATTTTGATAGTTGCTTAAACGCTATTCTTGATTTTATTCTAACAATATTAAGTAAATTTTGCTACTATTAATAGTTTTCAGGAATTAGTATAAAATTGGAACACAACGGATTAAGTAATAATTATGATAAGGTTCAGCAAAAAATCCCCAGAATGACAAGGTGTAACGCAAGTAATTTATTACTTAGCTTAAACAAAGTATAAACATTCCAATAAATAAAATATTATTTAGGTTTTGCATCACTTATCTGCTCGATGTAATAATTTTCGGATAGAGCAATAAAATTGATTCAATAATAGAGGGTGTTATCAAAGAGGAATCTACAATTTCTAGGCTATACTAAATTAACACTCAATATATTATTCCAAAAAGTATTTTTCTTATCAAGAATATGAAATACAAAAAACTGGTGTTTCGCACTTTTAAGGAAGAATACTGCACAAAGCACTTCCTTTTTACCCTGTAATGTATCCTCCGGCTACTATGGTAAAGGTCATTATGTCTGATCAAGGGCGCTAAAAAGTATTAGTTATGCTGAATTTACAGAGCTTAATCTATTCGCCAGGGCGGATTTTTCCGATTATCGCCTCCGTAGAATAAAATAAGTTGATTATTATCCGGGTCTTTCAGCCGGGCTTCACGCCAGAGCCATCGTTTATCATTCGGTAATTCTTCAAAAGTCACACCTACAGTTATCAACTCATCTACTAGTGTATCTAGGTTGTCGCACTCAAAATATACGTAGATGCCTTCTCCGGTTGGTAGCTTCTCTACCTGATGAATAGAGAAAGTAGCATCACCGTCAGGGCACTCGAACCGGGCGTAGTGGGGTAGCGATTCGACAATGAGTTTAAGACCCAACTGCTGATAAAAAGGAATTGACTTACTTAGATCTAATGAGGGTACTGTTACTTGGTTGAGATTCATGCGTTCTTTTTTGTTATATACTTTAATCTCGAGAAGATATAGTTTGTACCTTGTAAAAACAACGTTCGGAACGTATGCGTGAATATCTTTCAACAATACAAACCTGGCTAGAACAGAGTAATACTTTAGCCCTGGCGCGAGTCATAAAAACCTGGGGCTCTTCGCCCCGCCCGGTAGGCTCGGTTATGTTGATTAATCAAGAAGGCAAAATGGCTGGTTCGGTAAGCGGAGGCTGCGTAGAAGGAGCAGTAGTGAAACAAGTGCCGAAAGTATTACAGGAAAGTACGCCAGCAACCCTAGACTTTGGCGTGAGTAATGAAGAGGCCTGGTCGGTAGGGCTTTCTTGCGGAGGACGTCTGGGTGTATTTCTTCAACCCATCACTTTCTCAGAAGGTAGTATCTGGCAACATCTGCTCACAAACATAGAAGAAAATAAGATTTCTACCCTAGTAACCCTACTAGAAGAAGGCACTAACGTTAATACATTAATTGACGAAGCCGGCCAAAGCTGGGGTAGGGAAATCCCTTCGGAAGTACTGGAAGAGGCGCGAACTGCGTATACCCAACGTGCTCACCGTACTATTACTCACGAAGAGAAGACCTACTTCATTCAGATATTCCCGCGGAAGAGCGTGTTGCTGATTGTAGGAGCGGCTCATATTACGGTAGACTTAGTGGCATTAGGAAATCAGTTTGGTTTTGAGACAGTAGTTATTGATCCCCGAGGCTACTTCACCCAAAACACTTCTTTTCCCGATCCGCCCGCTCAAATTCTAGAAGCCTATCCTTCTGAGGTATTACATGAGTTTCCGCTAGATGCTTACACTTTCTGTGCGGTTTTATCGCACGATCCTAAGATTGATGATAATGCCCTGGAAATTCTACTTCCTTCTGAGGTAGGTTACATTGGGGCACTAGGTAGTAGAAAGACCCACGCTAAACGGGTGAACCGCCTGTTAGAGCTGGGAATAGAACAATCGCTGATTGATCGTATTCACTCTCCTATCGGCGTAGCCATCAATGCAAAGTCGGCGAAGGAAATTGCCTTATCCATTATGAGCGAGATTGTTCAGGTGAAAAACCAATTTTGATGCAGTGAAACGACTATTTCTTTGCCTACTCTTTTTAGTTGTATTTCAAATAAGTGGAAACGCTCAGTCAGCGTATGAACTACCTGAATCGGTAAAGAAAATATTGTTTCTGGGAAATAGTATTACGTGGAGTGGTGAGTACGTGGACTATATAGAGACGTATTTCAGAGCGGTTAAGCCCGAGTATTCACTTGAATTTATCAATGCGGGCTTACCTAGCGAAACGGTATCTGGTCTATCTGAACCCAACCATGCCGATGGCAAATTTCCGCGCCCCGATTTGCACGAACGTTTATCGCGGGTACTAACGGCAATAGAACCTGATCTGGTGATTGCCTGCTACGGCATGAACGACGGAATATATTTACCGTTTGACGAAACTCGGTTTGGCAAATTTAAAGAAGGCATCGTCTGGCTGCACGATGAAGTTGTAAAGCAAGGCATCCCGATTATCCACGCAACTCCCCCGGTATTTGACGAACGAAAAGGAGCCGCCTACGCCAACGTACTAGACATCTACTCGGACTGGCTAATCAGCAAAAGATACACCTCCAACTGGGATGTAATTGACATTCACTGGCCCATGCGGAAGTACCTGGAAGGAAAGCGGCTTACCGACGCTGCTTTCGTTTTGGCCGAGGACGGGGTCCACCCTGGCTCTACCGGACACTGGCTGATGGCCAAGGAAATATTATTGTTTCTGGGAGAACAGGCGGTATCATCAGCCAACAGTATTGAAGAAGCATTATCGTCTTTCCAAAACGTCGATAAGCTTTTATCGTTGGTAAGTGAACGCCAGGAAATTCTAAGAAACGCCTGGCTAACGTACATCGGCCACCAACGACCAGGCTTGCCCAAGGGATTACCCATTGATGAAGCTAAAGAAAAGGTGGTAGCGATTGATAGAGAGATTGCTGAGTTACTAAACTAGCAAGTGGTATAAAGAAAGCCTTTCGCGAAAAAGATGGTAACTACCTTTAAAGGGTGTACGAATAAAGTACATTTTATCTTGCCGGATCTGTTCCGTCGGGGCGTTCCACGCTGGACGCCGACCGGAATTCGGTTCCCTCATCCGGGGAAATACTTTCCTCTTTGTATTGACTCGGGTTCAATGTTCTCCGTTAAAAAGTAATAGACTCTTTATTAAAGTTTGTATATTGGAACGTAAGGCCATTAGTGGCTATTACACTTAAATGATGCCAGCTTAGAAAAAGAGCATTGCCTATAGAAAAAATAACGGCAATATCTCCGTTACCCGCCAATATCAGCCGGATAACGGAGACTAGTTGATGTTACACGGTTGTTGTGCTTAATTAAAATGAATCGAACCAAAAATATAGACGACACCTGTGAATTAATTAAAGAGTCACTAAACGACACTTTGAATAAAAAAGGTTATGAATTTGCAAATCAAGAATATCATAAGGGGGCTTTTGGTTCTCGATTTTTTGTTTGGGTAAACAGAAACGACAAGCATTGTTTTCGATTGATATGGGACGGAAAAGATTCTTGGTTTGTACTTGAAGAATCACCATATATGGATGAATGTGAAAAGGTCGCTTGGGCTGATGTAACAGTCGTTCCGTTCGACTCAAATGTTGATAACTCAGCTTATAGAACAGAATTGATTAACAGTATTATAGAAGAAATTGGATGATTAAAATTGAAGGTTCATATATTCAGTATGCTGCTGGATTTGACAAGGATAATGTCACAAGTTCAGACATTGATAAAGCTTTAATTGATTTGACTAATATGGACGATGAGCACGGTGCTTTTTGGGTTGGAGTATATGGAGCTGATACTGATGAATTTGTTCTCGAGTTTCATAAAAGTTTGACACTTTTTGGGAACTTTGGAGAAGTCGAAAGCTACAAAATCAATCTTGATAAGAAGGAATCAGCAAAAGAATATTTCAATCTGCTTATGAATGGAGAGATTGACAAATTAAAAGAAAAATTAAAAAAGAACTAAGCACAACAAAACCTATACGCAATACCCTGCGGGATACTGCGCATAGCCAAAACGTTAGCCATAATTCAAAAAATTAGAAAATAACCTACATTACTATTCATCTGAAGGTTGTTATATTATTTCCCTTGGCATTGCTTAGCAAAGAATGAAAACTGTTTTAGTTGGATGTGATTCCTTAACTTCACATCTAAACTATTAGCATTTTGATCATGAGAAAGACTTTGATATTAACACTGTGTGGCACCTTCATTTTCACGCTTGGAATCTGCCAATCAAAAGTAATGACAGCGGAGCAGCTCATTGAATTAAACAGAGTTTCTGCAGTGGGCTTAAGCCAGGATGGGAAGCAAGTGATTTACCGAACATCAACCTTTGATTTAGAGACAAATGAACGCTCAAGTAAAACCTATTCCGTTTCGGTTGATGGTGAAGATCATACTTCCTTGGCTGAAGTTGGGGATCGGGTGAAGGATAAAAATGTGTCCCCAGACGGAAAATGGAAATTAGTGGCCAAGGATGTAAAAATCCAGAACGTCAGTGGTACTGATCACTATAATGATGTCCCTAATTCAAATGTCTTCATATATGATCAACTAAACTACCGACACTGGGACACTTGGGAAGATGGCTCCTATAGTCATGTATTTATACAATCGGCAACCGATACCCTGGATAATGGAATTGACTTGATGGAAGGAAAGCCATTTGATTGTCCGCAAAAACCATTTGGTGGGGACGAAGATTATATCTGGAGTCCCGATTCCAAAAAGGTGTTGTACGTTACTAAGAAATTAGCGGGTACCGAATATGCTGTCAGCACCAATTCAGATATCTACGAGTACAACCTGGAAACCAAGCAAACCACTAACCTTACCGAGGGTAATAAAGGCTATGATACGCACCCTGCATTTTCCTCCCAAGGCACTCTCGCTTGGTTGCAAATGGAACGAGATGGTTATGAATCTGATAAAAATGATATTATCGTCCGGCTACCAGAAGGAGATGTGAACCTTACTGAGGATTGGGACGGTACTGTCAATGGATTTATTTGGAGTGAAGATGGTTCCAAAATTTATTTTAACGCTCCAGTAGGTGGAACAGTCCATGCATTTCAAATCGATGTTCCGGTTGGTAAGCAAGCCCAAGCAAAGCCTACACAAATTTCTAATGGCCAATTTGATATAAATGGCATTATAGGTCAAAGCGGAGATCACCTAGTGGTGTACAGAATGGATATGAATCATGCCACTGAGATTTATAACCTGAATATCGAAACGGGTGCAATGAAACAGTTATCTCAAGCGAATGATGAAATCTACGAAGACATCAAAATGTCTAAGATAGAAAAGAGAATGGTCAAGACCACTGATGGAAAAGATATGGTTACGTGGGTGATCTATCCACCAGACTTTGACCCCACTAAAAAATATCCCACCCTTCTTTATTGTCAAGGTGGACCCCAAGGGGCTTTATCTCAATTTTATTCTTTTAGGTGGAACTTTCAAATTATGGCGGCGAATGGCTACATCGTAGTCGCCCCCAACCGAAGAGGTATGCCCGGTTACGGTGTCGAGTGGAATGAACAAATCTCAAAAGATTATGGTGGACAAAATATGAAGGATTACCTTTCTGCCATTGATGATGTTGCCAAAGAGTCCTATGTAGATACCGATAGATTGGGTTGCGTGGGAGCTAGTTATGGCGGATACTCTGTTTTTTACTTAGCTTCCCGACATGAAGGCAGATTTAAATCATTCATTTCTCACGATGGTATTTTCAATTGGAGATCCATGTACGGAACCACCGAAGAGTTATTCTTTGTGAACTGGGATTTGGGTGGTGCCTATTGGGATAAAGACAATGCTGCTGCTCAAAAGACGTATTCTGAATTTAATCCGATCAATTTTGTCGATAAATGGGATACGCCCATCCTGATTATTCAAGGAGGAAAAGATTTTAGAGTGCCCATTGGCCAGGGATTAGAAGCTTTTCAGGCAGCTCAACTGCAAGGGATCAAATCAAAGCTTTTATATTTCCCGGAAGAAAACCACTGGGTACTTTCCGCCCAAAACAGCTTAGTCTGGCAAAGAGAATTCTTTAAGTGGTTAGAGGAGACAGTTAAGAGCGTTGAAATAAATAGCGGTAAATAGGCCAGTTTACTATTCGTTGTAATAGTTCTCTGAACAGAAACTGAGCATAACAACTTTGGCTATCACTGTTTGTGATTGAATGTTCCCTACGGTCATGCTCCGCATATAATTCACCCTTAGAAGCAAAAAAAGACAAACTCTACTGAACCTACCCTTTCATTCTTCCTTAGAGTTTGTATATTGAGTCGTAAGCTCATTGTTAGCTATTACACTTAAATCATGTCGGCTTAAGAGTATTACTTATAGAAAAAGTAATGGGGATACCGTGGAATACAATACAAGGATTTGCAGGTGCTACAGGAATTGGTGCTATTTGCATATTGGGATTTTACCTCATTATTGATGGATCAAATTCTAAGATATACCATTATTTAAACACCTATGCTAAAACTCCTTCTTGGACTTTATTAGCTTCCATTCCATCCTTAGCTATCGCTTATATTGTAGGGCTATATGCAATCTTCCTCTCTTCATCGATATCTTCTTTCGCGTTTGGAACACCCGACATAGATCAAGTTGAGCGAATCATGATTGTTTCACAAACCAAAAATGACCTACTTCTTAAACATTTATTTTCCCTTGATCAAAAAGCTGAACTACTCAATGGGAGTTCATTAGCTTTCTTATTAATTGGGATAGGGAGTTTCTTCAAAATAAAAAATCTACCAAATTTAAAAACGGTAATTAGGATCTGTGGAATTATTGCGATTAGCATTAGCATATCTGTTTTCTGCTTTGGTAATATTGCCTCAATTGACACTCAATATTTTGTAAAAAAAATACAATCAAGTATCCAATTAATAAAGAAATAGTTATGGACAATTTCATTGTTGCTCTGATAGGAAAGAATGTTGAAGTAGAATACGAAAATGCGGGTAGTACTAAATCAACCGAGAATGGTAAACTGCTATCATTAGATTCAAGCGGTTATGTTATTATTGAAAGAAATGGAAAAAAAATCTATCTGAACAAAGAGAAGGTTCATGTGATTTCAGAAAAGAACTAACAAATAATAGGCTCCATGAGCACACGTGCCTTGAGCAAAAATTAGTGAGAGCAGCAACTTTGAATTAAATAAGAAAAATATACTCAATGAGTTTATTTGATCATTAGAAGAAAATAAATGAACCAAGAAGAAAAATTAGCATCTCTTAGAGATAACACCTTGGCTTCTATTGCAGAGTTTTTACTTGATGAAACTTTTCAAAATAGTACAATACTCAAAGAAGGAATATTAGAATTAATAAATCTTCTTTCTGATTACTTTGAAGAGGGAAATCATCTGTTTCCAGAAGTTTTGGTAACAAATAATTCAGGTGAGTTTTTCAAGACTATTTCTAATAGAGAAGTATTAATTGCAGAAGAGGAGCTAGCAGTATCTAAATTTAAAAAAATCATTAAATTATGTGCCCCTTTAGCAGTTGGAAGTTGGATTATTTTCATTGAGGTGAATAAAAATAGAATGAAGTACGGTTTAGTTGATGCAGAAATGACTGAAACAAGCCCATCAATTTACGAACAAACAGTAGGGGAATTAAAAGTGGAACTTAATGGCATTAATATAGCCTATTTGAAAAATATTGGTAGTAAGACAGTTGAGCTTACTGGACTAAAGAAAAAACTCATAGTTTCCTTAACTTTGGATAAAATCCTCACTACGAGCAACAATGAGATAAATCAAATTTCTCAGGCAATAACTCGAGAATGTGATGAGGAATTTAAAACCCAAATTACGACATTTATCGACAAAACTATTAAGAGTGCCATCAAACAAGGCCATGGGAATTTAATAGGTATTGTTGCAGATGATAAAGAAATAATAAACCAACTAAAAATAAAGCTACCAGACGGAGTTTACCTCAAAACACCTATTGATATCGCTGACTATGTAGTCTATACAGAAAAAGAAAAAACCAATGAGTCATCTGTTTCATTAACGGCTTTCGGTAAGGTTATGATTTCAATGTTAAATCATGACGGAATCGCTGTGATTACAGATAAAGCAAAGATTCTTGGATATCATATGTTTATAGAACCAATTGTTAAAGAAGATGGTGAACAGCCAATTGGGGGCGCAAGGACTCGTGCATATCAATCAATGGTTAATTCTAAATTATTTTCAGCTTGTTTTTATAAATCACAAGATGGAAATACTAAAATATGGGAAAGAAAATGAGCGAAATACAACTTTGGCAAGGACCGGACGGGATAAAAATCCCTGCAAATGTAAATGACACAAACGATATCGTCTCTTATGCAAACTATTTGTCCGAAAAACAAAGAAATCAAATTGTTGCTGCTTTTCAGATTGAGGCCTATGATATGGCTGCTGAATATGCTTGGAAGAAGGCAATGGTAAAGCTAAAAGAAACCATTTCTACCTTAGGAATGAAGTTTATAGGTGAAATGTTAGGGAGGAATGATATAGACGAATTTTCTACTATAGATACCGCACTGACAGACTATACTACAATCCAATTAGCTGAACAGCTTGGTGTTATTGGATCAACCGCCTCTCTCAAACTAAAACAAGCTAACGAATTAATTACTCATTATTTTTCAAAAGACGCATCTGAAGAAATAGATAATTTATCTGCTGTTCAAATAATAAAATCAAGTGTACAGTACATACTCGGAGAGGAAGATGTCTCGATAGCTATTGAATTTTCCCAGTTTAGAGAACGATTACTAAGTGAGACTCTTTCATTAAAAGACCCTCAAATTGAACAACTAATAAATTCACCACTTTTTTATTTAAGAACAGTGATGTCAATATTGTTAGGATCTATCAAGAATGATAAGGGAGCCAAATTGGAACATTCGCTAGCGAATCTCAACTTATTGATAGAAAGTATTTGGCCAAATTTAGGAGAAAATGACAAATGGAACATAGGTACTGCATACCGTGATGTAACTGCAGCAGGAAATACAACTGCATCATCGGGACTTAAGAATGCGCTACTAAAAATTGGAGGATTTGATTTTGTACCAGAAAATTTAAGATCTGTAACATTCAAAAAGGCTGCCGCAGCTGTAATTGAAACACATTTTGCATTTAACAATTTCTATAACGAACCATCAGTAGTAAGAAAACTTGCGAGTTTAGGTAGCACGATACCTTCTCCAGCATTAATTGATTGTATGCAAGCATATTTAGCAGTGTATCTTGGAAATAGTTATGGCGTTTCTAATAGTGCTGCTGAAATAGCTAAAGAAAAATTATCAAAAATATCAAGAGAACGTTGGTACTATTACTTTGAAAAAGTAATTCAAGATGACGAAATTGTTCTTGCAAAGATCTATGGGAGAAGAAGAGTCGAAAGGTTTAAAGGCCTTTTAATATCAAATTCTTATGATGATTTCCTTGATTTACCTAAGGACAACCAACAGTTGTATAATGCGATTATTGAGGGTAATGTATCAAGAGCACAAAGTATAAGTCTGACTCTGGGAATTAGAATAAAAAAGAAATAATAACTTTCACTAACAAAATGTATGATGCATGCTGAAGTGAAAAAAAAGGACAAACCCAACCGAGCCTGCCCTTTCATTCATAAATACTTTAGCAATTACATCAACCCATATTAATATCCCGCTGGGCGAAGGGTTGATCGTAGAGGCGTTTTCCGGTAGCTTGGTACAAGGCATTGGCTAAAGCTCCCATCACTGGCGGTAACGAAGGTTCTCCTAGTCCGGTAGGATCAATGCCGTTTTCTACAAAGAAGGTTTCAATCTCTACGGGTGCTTCCTTGCTGCGGATGAGGCGGTACTTATCGTAGTTGCTCTGATCGGGCTTACCATCGGTGAAGGTAACCGCTCCGTAGAGGGCGTGGCCAATACCGTCAATGATACCACCTTCTACCTGGTTAATCGCCCCTTCGGGGTTCACCACAATGCCGCAGTCTACGGCACACCATACTTTCTGTACTTTAGGTTTATCACCCTCCATCACTACGTCTACCACCTGAGCTACGTAAGAATTGTGACAGTAGTAAGCGGATACTCCGCGGTGTACGCCCGGCATCTCCTGTCCCCAACCCGATTTTTCTTTCACTTCTTTCAGCACCCCAGCGTAACGCTCAGCATCATAATCATTATCTTCACCTACCGGATCGTTAATGGCTCGCTCAAATAACTCCAAGCGGAAATCAATCGGATCTTTTCCAGCGGCTTCGGCTACTTCATCCAGGAAAGATTGCTCGGCTCCGGCCACAAAGTTAGAGCGAGGAGCCCGCCAGGCTCCGGTAGATATATTGGATTCAACGTTATGATTTTCCGCTAGATAGTTATCAACCGACCCGGCTGGATAGCGATTAGCAAATAGTGGTCCGCCCTGAATACCTGCTCCTCGAGCGTGGAAGCCAACCAGATTGTTGTCACTATCTAATGCCGCCCGGTAGGTAATTTTATAAGCCGGGCGATAGGTACCCTGCGTCATATCATCTTCACGGGTATAAACCAGTTTAATAAGAGCATTAGCTTTCTGAGAAATAGCTGCCGCTTCCAATCCAAAGTTTCCGTAGAGGCGACGGCCAAAGCCTCCGCCCATGCGAGTCATATCAATACTTACTTTCTCTTCCGACATTCCCAGCAAATCAGCAACGCTCTTTCGCATATTTTCTGGGGTCTGGATGGGCCCAACCAATTCAGCTTTCTCAGAAGTGACGTGAGCGAAGAAATTCATCGGCTCCATGGTATTATGCGGTAGGAAGGGCGCGCTATAAGTTCGCTCAATTACCTTAGCCGCATTGCGGAACGCGGCATCCGGGTCACCATCTTTACGAGCTGGCTCATCGGTCTTTTTCGTTACGGCTTCCGCTAGGGCTGCTTCATGGTCTTGGGAGTTCTCACCGGGCGTTTCCTGTTCCCAATTTACTTTTATCGCTTTCTTAGCTTTCATCACGGGCCAGGTGCCTTCGCCTATTACAGCAATCAGTTCGGGAAAGGCATTGGTATCCGACCACGTTCTGCCTTCTTCAGACGGGGCCGTTTGTACTTTAAACACATCTTTGATACCGGGCATAGCTAAAGCTTCACTAGCATCAAAGTCTCCAATCTTCATACCGAAAGCCGGAGGATGGATAATCATCGCCGTCATCATCCCGTCTCGCTTAATGTCCAATCCAAATAGAGGTTTACCAGAGACGATTCCCGGCCCATCTACGTTCTTGGTGGGTTGACCAATGATTTTAAAATCTTTCGGATCTTTCAGCTCAATTTCTTCAGGCACTTCCAAACCCGCTGCTGTAGTGGCAATTTCACCGTAGCCGATAGATTTATCAGAACCTGTGTGAGAGATCGTTCCATTGGTAGTAGAAAGTTCGCCTACGGGTACGCCCCACTGTTGGGCCGCCGCTTCCATAAGCACCCGACGGGCCGAAGCTCCCGCCATCCGAAGGCTTTGCCATCCTTGCCGGATTGACTGGCTTCCACCCGCTAACTGGCGAGTGTATTTTTCAGTATTCAAAGGAGCTTGCTTCACAGTTACATCTTTCCAGTCCACGTCTAACTCTTCCGCTACAATCATTGGCATCGCGGTTTTCACGTTCTGCCCAATCTCGGGGTTAGGCGACATAATGGTCACTGCCCCATTATCACCAATTTTGATGAAGGCGTTTACGTCAAACCATTCCTTGGGCACATCAGCCATCTCGTTACCCGCCGGTTGGCAGGAGGTTAACCAGTTAAAGCCGATCATCATACCACCTCCAGCAGCGGAGGAAACTTTTAAAAAAGATCGTCGGTTAAATTGCGTTTTTATTAAAGTCATGATAGTCTCGTTTGAATTGGAAGATTGAAAAATTGCAGATTGAAAAATTTAGCTAAATGAAGAATAGCAAGTACCCATTTTTCAATTTGCAATCTGTAATTTTTAATTAGCATCAGCTCAGCTTTTCAGAGGCAGTGCGGATAGCGGCTTTGATGCGAACGTAAGTACCGCAGCGACAAATATTACCGTTCATAGCATCTTCAATATCTTTATCCGAAGGGTTAGGATTTTTAGATAAGAGGGAAGCCGCGTTCATCATCTGCCCAGCCTGACAATAACCGCACTGAGCTACATCGTGCTCCAACCACGCCTGCTGTACCGCGTGATTAGCGTCTTCGGATAATCCTTCAATAGTGGTGATTTTTGATTCACCCACACTACTGACGGGCACCGAGCAAGAGCGAACAGCCGTGCCATTGAGATGCACTGTGCAAGCACCGCACTGGGCAATGCCACAGCCGAATTTGGTGCCTACTAAATCTAAGTTGTCGCGAAGTACCCAGAGTACAGGAGTATCCGGATCAACATCTACCTGATGCTGTTTTCCGTTTACATTAATGGTAAAAGCTGCCATAGGAAATGGTTTAGGGAGTGACTATCTTAAAGAGTCATAATTTACCAAAGTTCGGGCAAGTATGCGAGTCTCGATGGGGGGAAATTTGAGTATTAACAACTAGCTAGCTGAGCTAATTAGCTATTTAGAAGATATTTTTGAATAAATCAGTTAATGAACGAGCTTACTCAATTTATAAACCGCTATCTGCACACAGCACAGCTTGATGAACGAGAGATAAATACGTTAACAAATTATTTCTCATTCACGAATTTTAAGAAGGGCGACCGACCAATCAGGCAGACCTATCATCATGATTTTGCTTACTATATTATTCAGGGAGCCGCCCGTAGTTATTATTCTAAAGATCATCTGGAAGTAAATACCTGGTTTGCCTTTGAACAGGAAATAGTGGCTTCATTTCAGAACTACCGGGGAAAAGCTTCGATGGAGACTACCGAATTTCTAGAAGACAGCCAGTGTATTAAAATAGACTTGCATAAAATAGCCAAGCAAGCCGAGACTAGTAATGTCACCAACACCTTTATGCGGCGGATTATTGAGGAGTATACCGAGTTTCTGGAAGAGCGTCTTTATCGTTTGCAGTTTAGCGAAGGAATGGAACGCTATACCTACATTTTACAAAATGAACCGGAACTCATTCAGCGGGTACCGCTTACCTTCCTGGCTTCGTACCTGGGCATGAGCCGGGAAACTTTGAGTCGATTACGCGCCAGAATCGCTTTGTGACATAGGTCAAATGATTTGTAAGCATAGAGCAGAATCTTTGTGAAAAAAGATTTCTATGCAAAGGCAAACATTCTTACGACTATGCACCTTGGGTTTAGGCTCGGCTTTCTTACCCAACCTATCCTACACTAAGCACCGTAGCTCTGGTAAAAAAGTAATTATTGTTGGGGCGGGTATGGCGGGAGCTTCCGCAGCTCGTACCCTATCCGACGTTGGTTTTGAAGTACAAGTACTGGAAGCCAGAAACCGAGTAGGTGGCCGAATACATACGTTTAAAGACTGGGGGGTGAATCTGGAATTAGGAGCTAATTGGATACACAGCGCTAGTCATCCTGACAATTATATCGATACTTTAGCTACCCAGGCCAAAGTGGCTACCCAAGAGACTAATTATGGCAAGTTTAAACTTTATGATAGTCAGGGGAGGAAAATAGGTCGGCTCCGGACACAGCTCTCGATGATAAAGTTTGAGAAGCAACTTGCCAGAGAAGCAGAACTGTTAGCTGCCAGCGACAGTGATATTTCCTTTTTAGAACTGGCAACAAGGTCTTATACGAGCAGTGGCAACAAGCAGGAGGTCATTAACCGGTTGATTCGAGGCTCTTACGCCAACAACTTCTCCGATGATTTATCGGAGGTATCTGCTAAGTACTATACTCTAGAATACGAAGATTACTCCGATCGCACTGATTATTTGGTCACCGGGGGATATGATACCATTGTGAAGTCGCTACTGAGCGGAATTAATGTGGAGTTTCAATCAGAAGTGAAAGAAATACGTATCACTGGCAATGAGGTTGTGACGATAACAGATAATGAGACGTACCAATCTGATCATATTATTCTGACTGTTCCGCTCAGCATTTTGCAGCAAGGGAAAATCTTATTTAATCCAACCTTACCTGACTATAAACAGCAGGCTTTCTCCCGTATCAGCATGGGTCTGTTTAACAAAGTATTTATGGAGTTTGAAGAAAATTTTTGGCCAGGAAATACTGACTTTTTAGTTTTCCAACACGAAACCCTAGCCCATTTTGGTATTGCCGTTAACTACCACCACTACCGTAAGCGACCTATCCTGATTGCTATGCCCGTTGCTGAATCAGCCCGGTGGATTGAGACTGAACCAGATCATGTAATTCAGCAAACCTGGCTGAATATTCTTAGCAAAGCGTTTCCTCGAAAAAACGTTAATTTGAAAAGGGTGAAAGTTACCCGATGGGGACAAGATGTCTATTCGTTAGGTTCTTACTCGTACGTACCCGTAGGTTCTCAAGCTAAGGATTTTGAGGCAATCGCTTGTCCGGTAGGCAGAATCCATTTTGCCGGTGAAGCTACCTTATCGGCTCACCATGCTACCGTGCATGGAGCTTATCTTACGGGTATTCGGGAAGCTAACCGAATTATGGGCTACTAAAAAATAATTGCAAGTTTTTGATAATCAAAAAGTTATTCATAATTATTTTCTAGAACAGAATGCGGATACTATAATCTTTCGGATAAAGTAAAACAACGAACTGGCTCATGCGTATACCCTATTTTTACTTCTGCTCTACTCAATCTTATCATGACCACTCCGCAACGTATTTCGTGGCTGGTAATTGCCTCATTTGCTACGCTATATCTCGTATGGGGTTCTACCTACTTAGCCGTGAAATACGCTGTAGAAAGTTTCCCACCCTTTCTCATGTGTGCTGCTCGGTTTATTGCTGCGGGTAGCATTCTGTACGCTTTCGGTTTATTCCAGCGATGGCCCCGACCCACGCTGGCTCAGTGGAAATACGCCTTACTGATGGGCATGCTCTTCATGGGCAGCATGAGTAGCGTAGCTTGGGCTGAGCAGTACGTAGACTCTAGTTTAGCTGCTTTGATTATTACTTCTGAGCCAGTGCTTATCGTACTAATACTATGGACTCTTAAAAAACGACCGCCCGGTTTACAACGTTTGGTGGGGTTAGCATTGGGAGCTACCGGAATGCTAGTGTTAGTTGGTCCCTCATTAGGAGAGATAGGGGAAAGTCGATCTGGGGCGATTTTTATTATCTTTTTATCAGCTTTAGCGTGGTCGATTGGCTCGGTTTATCCCGCTCATAATAAGTTGCCATCATTACCAACGCAGAGTATTGCCATGCAGATGCTCATTAGTGGCGTAGTACTACTTGGGCTTAGTAGCATCACTGAGAACTGGACCACATTTTCTGTATCAGCAGTTGAACCAGTGGCTTGGGTTTCTTGGGGATTTCTAGTGCTTTTTGGGTCTGTTTTAGCTTTCTCCGCTTTCAACTATTTACTCCGAGTAGAATCTCCCGATAAGGTGGCAACGTTCGCCTACGTCAATCCGGTGATTGCGGTGCTGCTGGGTTGGCTATTTCGGGGTGAGATTCTGACGATGACAACGGGCATCGCTGCGGCTCTGCTGATAACGGGAGTGTTCCTAATCTCCACTCGGCGAGCATTGATTACTTTTCCGTCACGGTGGCGCCGATTAGCGAAAAAGAATGCTTAACCTCACAAATCAAGTGTAAAAAAAACTAATTTTGCCGATTGATTTGTTACAACATATAGGAAAGTTGGATAGCGATGCTGGAATTTGAATTACACACCTTGCCGAATGGTATTCGGATTGCCCATAAACAAGCCACTCACACCAAAGTAGTTCACTGCGGCTTTATTCTAGATATTGGTAGCCGCGACGAACAGCCGGAACAGCACGGTCTGGCTCATTTCTGGGAACACATGGCTTTCAAGGGAACGCATAAGCGGAAAGCTTACCATATTCTGAATCGGGTAGACTCGGTGGGTGGTGAACTAAACGCTTACACTACCAAAGAAAAAATCTGCTTCTACGCCTCAGTGCTCGACCGGCACTTCGAGAATGCTTTAGAACTGTTAGCCGACATTACCTTTGATTCTATTTTTCCTGAAAAACAGATCGAACGAGAGCGGGGCGTCATTCTGGAAGAAATGGCAATGTACTACGACTCGCCCGAAGACGCCATTCAGGATGAATTCGACACAGTAGTATTCGGGGAGCACCCTCTGGGAAAAAATATCTTGGGGACCAACGAGAGTATTCGTCGCTTTCACCGGGAGGACTTTCAGCAGTTCTTGCAGGAAAACATGAATACCGAAAAGTTGATCTTTAGCTGTGTAGGTAATCTTCCGACCAAGAAAGTTTTTCGCCTAGCCGAAAAGTATTTGACTTCAGTCCCTCCACTGGCAGGGAAGGGGTATCGATTACCGTTCGGTAACCAAAATCCTCAACAAGAAACTAAGACTCGTTCACTTACTCAAGCACAATGCGCCATTGGCCGAACGGCTTACCCTGTAGGCGACGACCACAGTTTACCCTTCTTTATGTTGACCAATCTGTTAGGTGGCCCTAGTATGAATACTCGCCTAAGTATGGCACTACGCGAAAAACACGGTTTAGTCTATTCTATCGATGCTGAGTATCAATCATACACTGATACCGGACTATTTGCTATTTACTTCGGTACCGAGCCCCGGCAACTGAACCGCGCGATCAGCTATACTATGAAAGAATTAAAATCGCTACGTGAGAAACCACTGGGTACAATGCAACTGCACCGAGCCAAGGAGCAACTGATGGGACAAATGGCGATGAACAGTGAAAATAACCAAAGTTTGATGCTGGCGATGGGTCGCAGTCTGCTTGATCAGTACGAGTTGGAGAATCTGGAAACCCTGCACCAAAAGATTAGCGCGATTACAGCGGCGCAACTACAAGAAATTGCTCAGGAAATGTTTCAGGAAGATGCACTGAGCACACTGGCGTATGTTCCAGGGAGTTGAACGGGATCTTCGGTGATAAAAACAGCAACTCTCTTCAAAAATTAACTAGGTATCCTAGCGATCCGACAATCGCATTATTCTGGAGGATGCTGGGAATAGCCGTCCGGTTACGGTCGAGTATACTGTTTAGCCCCAGACTGTACGTTCCTTCTACTTGAAACGTGCCTACCTTGGTTACTACGGCTATTCCCGCTCCACCTCGTATTCCCAAATCATATTGGTTTTCCTCCGGTACTAGATATTCGTAAGTAATTTCATTGGGGTCTACCGTTGGCGCAGTTTCAGTACTACTCGATAAAAGAAGACCGCCATATATTCCCAGCGTAGCAAAAATTCGCAGGTTACGCTTGCCAAAGTAGCCATGGGCAAGTACCGGCACTTCTAGGTATTCTAGGTTTACCCGATAAAAGCGGCTCGGATCAAGTCTCCTTATTCCTTCTGAGTCTACGGTAAAAAACCCTTCTTCCCAGCCCTTCTCTACATAGTTAGCCTCAATTTGTAATCCGAAGTTTTTTTCAGTCATATAACGAACTATACCTCCGTAGGCCACTCCTTGTATAAAATTTAACCGAGGTCGCTGGCGGGTAATAGGCTGTTCATCACTAGCCGATATAGACGAAAAGGAAGCTCCTCCTTTTACTCCGATACTCCACTTTTTGTAAGTAGCCAGGCTATCTTGAGCCTGGATTGCTTGAGCATAAATCAGAAATCCGGCGAGTAAAACGATTGTTCTCATTGAGCGTGATCTAGGTTCCCAAAAATAACGCCCGCCGAGTGATCGTATTGAGCTCCGGTAACTGATTGTAGACAATTTATTTCATTACGTACCCGAAGCACTCCCAGAAAAGCAAATACCAAGGCTTCTTTAAAGGCAACCGTCTTTTTATCAGGTACCACTAGTTCTACAGTTTCCGAGCAGTTTTTTCGGATAGTATCCATAAAATAGACATTAAATGCTCCTCCACCCGTCACCAGCACCCGGAATGTTCCTGTCTTCTCATCAGCAAAAGTGTTTACATCCTTAGCAACCTGATAGGCAGCGTGATGTAGGGCAGTAGTAATAGCATCGGCTATGGAAAGATTTTCCTGCTCCAGTGGCTGAATAATTTCCTGATGCACCCACTCGTATCCTAATGACTTAGGAAAGGGTTGCCGATAGTATGGTAACTGGTTTAGTGAGGCTAGTAAAGACTGATTAGGTTCGCCCTGCTGGGCGATTTGCCCACCTACATCGTAGGATTGTCCAAGCTGCTGAGCAAAGTAGTTCATCACCATATTAGCTGTGCCAATATCATAGGCAATACGTTTGCCTTGCCATTGAGTAGAAAGGTTAGCAATGCCCCCCAGGTTCAGACAGGCATCATAATCGCTAAATAACAGTTGGTCGCCGATGGGCACTAGGGGCGCACCTTGTCCGCCAATGGCTACGTCGTAATTGCGAAATTGACCAATAACTGTTTGCTCGCTAATCGCCTGAATAGCGAATGAATTACCCATCTGATAGGTAATTCCCTTTTCGGGCTGATGAAAAACAGTATGTCCGTGAGACGCAATAAAATCAGGTTTCAGTTGGTACTTGTTAATGAATTCTTTGACCGCTTCGCCCATCCAAACCCCTAAATCGCGATCAGTAAAAATCAACTCTTCACCACTCACTTCGGTGATCTCACCCAATTTTTGCTGCCAGACTTCATTGTAGGGCTGAGTTTCTGCTACCGGAATGATAAATTGCCATTGGCCATCTTCTAATGAAAACTCACAGTAGGCCATATCCAGCCCATCCAGCGAAGTGCCTGACATCAACCCGATTACTTGATATTTTACTTGCCCCTTCATAAGCTTAACTATTAACCACCATATCCTTCAATCCTTCCGTTTGAAAAGTCTTGGTAGTGCCGTTGTCATCATAAATAATAAGTACTTCCAACGATGGGTTCTGGGCGATAATTTCTTTAGACGGTTCTAGTCCCAGTACCATAAAAGCGGTAGCGTAGCCATCGGCGGTCATACAATCATCAGCAATTACTGACACACTCAGAACTGAATGTGTGACTTGTTGTCCGGTTTTCGGATCAATAGTATGGGCGTAGCGTTTTCCGTCAACTTCATAGTAGTTACGATAATTACCTGAAGTAGCAATGGCTTGATTATCTAGCGTCACGGCGGCGGACATATTTCCAACTTGGTTAGGGTCATCAATCCCAATTTTCCAGGTTTCACCCTTATCATTTACGCCTCGGCAGACCACCTCACCTCCAATTTCTACCATAAAATTTCCTACGCCTTGCTCACGCAGAAATGCTCCCACTACATCTACTCCCGCACCTTTAGCAATTGCACTGAAGTTAAGACTTACGTCAGGAATAGTTTTAGCCACATATTCGGTGGTATACTCAATTTTATCAAAACCAACTAGCTGTAATAACGAATCAATGGTATTGCCATCGGGTAGTCGTTGGTCTTCGGGGCCAAATCCCCAGGCGTTTACCAGTGGGGCTACGGTTGGGTCAAAAGCTCCGTCGGTCGCTTGTACAATTTCGTCGCTACGTTTTAGTACCGGGTAAAAATAGGGCAAATCAAAATGTAGTGTGTCTTGCTGATTAAACCGTGTAATTTCCGAATCGGGTAAGTAGTGATTTACCGACTGGTTGAAAACCTCTAAAAGTGAATCTACGCTGGACTTGAGATCGCGTTGCTGCCCATCCTGATACTTAATATTGTAGGTTGTGCCCATCGTCTGTCCCACAATACTCAAGTAGGTGTCATTACTAACGGCAGTATCTGGTTGGTTACGAACCCACCATACGATAGCTACTGAAGCCAGCAGTACAATAGAATAGATTATATTCTTCTTTTGATTAGAATCCATATTGAGAGGCTACTTTTCTGATATTATAATAACTATTTCAGGTATTTTATACTTATAAAAAGTTCAAAATGTGTTATTTTTGCTACGATAGTACGGAATTTTCTGTACATTACATTGTAGTGTTATGGTGTTAATGTGTTACAATGCTCAGGTCATATAACAAAGTTTTGTATTCTACTCTTTGAATGATATTGACCTATCGTAAACACCCAAGGCTTAACACTTTAGCACAGTAACACATTAACAAAATTCTGTTATGAGAGAAGATTATTTAACCGGAGAACCTTCCCACCTAAGTCCGGGTGAAAAGGAAATAGAGAAAGCACTTCGTCCACTCTCGTTTGGCGATTTTACGGGGCAACATAAGATTGTAGATAATCTGAAGATATTTGTGCAAGCAGCTAAGAAGCGAGGTGATCAACTCGATCATGTGCTACTGCACGGCCCTCCTGGATTAGGAAAGACAACGCTCTCCCACATTATTGCTAACGAGTTAGACGCACAAATAAAATCTACTTCTGGCCCAGTACTAGATAAACCTAGTGAGCTAGCAGGGTTACTTACTAATATGGAACCCGGTAACGTCTTATTCATTGACGAAATCCATCGGTTAAATCCTATTGTGGAAGAGTATCTGTATTCGGCAATGGAGGACTACAAGATTGATATTATGCTAGATTCGGGACCCAATGCCCGCACAGTTCAGATCAGTCTCAGCCCGTTTACCTTAGTGGGAGCCACTACCCGATCCGGCTTGTTGACCTCACCACTGCGAGCACGTTTTGGCATTAATGCCCGCCTGGAGTACTACGACGCTGAACTGCTTACCACGATTGTGAAGCGTTCGGCTCATATTCTGAATACCCCTATTGACGAAGATGCCGCTTATGAGATTGCCCGGCGGAGCCGAGGCACTCCCCGTATCGCCAATACTCTACTGCGCCGCACACGGGATTTTGCCGAAATTAAAGGTGATGGAACCATCAATAAAGCCATTGCTGAAATGGCATTGCAAGCACTGGATGTAGATCAAAACGGGCTAGACGATATGGATAACCGTATTTTATCCACCATCATTGAAAAATTTAAAGGTGGTCCGGTTGGAATTAGCACCATTGCCACCGCCTGTGGCGAAGAGGCTGAAACTATTGAAGAAGTCTACGAGCCATTCCTTATTAAGGAGGGGTACATAAAACGAACATCGCGAGGACGGGAAGCTACTGAGATTGCTTACAAGCATTTGAAATTGATTCCACCAGGTCGGGCACAAGGGCTATTTGACCAATAAGAGAAAGTCATTATTGCTGATTCGGCTTGTTTGTTTATAAAATGTTAATCATCAAACTGTTAGATTTAGTATTTTAGCTGTGATTCATAATCTGTTTGATGAACCGTACCGAACGAACATTTTTTATAAAGAATACTGCCCAAGAGCTAGGTTTTGACTTTTGTGGAATAGCTAAAGCAGAATTTCTTTCGGAAGAAGCACCACGTTTGGAACGATGGCTCAACCAGGGTAAGCAAGGCAAAATGCACTATCTGGAAAACTATTTTGATCTTCGCCTTGACCCTACTAAACTGATGGAGGGCGCGAAATCGGTAGTTACCTTACTGTATAATTATTATCCTGAAGTAGACCTGGCTTCAGAATGCTCTTACAAAATTGCTAAGTACGCCTACGGGCAAGATTATCATTTTATCATCAAAAAGAAGTTACGATTATTACTAAATAATGTACAAGACGAAATTGGTGAAGTAGCAGGGCGGGCATTTGTGGATTCTGCGCCCATTTTGGAGCGGGTTTGGGCAAAAAAGAGTGGATTAGGCTGGATTGGAAAGAACAGTTTACTACTGAATAAGCAACAAGGCAGCTTTTTCTTCATTGCAGTGCTGTTGTTGGATTTAGAGTTAGAGTACGATCAGCCTGTCGCTGACCACTGTGGTACTTGTACTCGCTGTTTAGATGCTTGCCCTACCGATGCTATCGTAGAACCGTATATAGTAGACGGTAGTAAGTGTATTTCGTATTTTACCATCGAACTTAAGGAAGAAATTCCGCAAGAAGTAAGGGGAAAGTTTGACGATTGGATTTTTGGCTGTGACATTTGTCAGGATGTGTGCCCCTGGAATCGTCACGCTCATCCCCATCAAGAGCCTGATTTCGCATCTCACCCCGATTTAGCCGATATGACCAAGGCGGATTGGCAAGAGTTAACTGAAGATGTTTTTCGTAAGGTATTCAAGAAATCAGCCGTGAAGCGGGCAAAATTTACAGGACTAAAGCGCAATATTAAATTTGTAAGCACATAAAAAAAGCTGCCCGAGAGCAGCTTGGTTATAATTTTTACTTTTTGGTCAAAGACGAGAGTTTCAACCGAAGCACTCATCCAACAAACCACGGTACTGATGACCAAACTTGATATAACACCAACTTCTGAGTATATCAGCATCCGCAGGTAACAAGACTGTTAACGCTTTTCTCAACTCTTTTCGAAAAAGAGTTGGGTCAAAACTCACTTTAGCTAGAATAAGTTTGGCATAACTTAATTCAGCGTGAATACGCTTGGCGTCGACATGTCTATTGTATATTTGCATAGGCGAAAAGGGTTAAGTAAGGTTAAAAAGTTTCTAACGAACTGAAAAGAGAACTAGGAAGATAAACTCCTAAAATTGGCTGTCGCATATGAATGACAACCTGAAGACGTTATAAATATATAACAAGTTATGTTAATTTGCAAGACCTCAAGTAAGATAAATCATTAATATCAATTTTTTATTTTATAAAACGGATAAAGTGAGAAATATTATTCTGATTAAGCTATTTCTTCTAATATTTTTCGGGATCAAGACTGCCGCACTAGCACAGAATGTTTCGGTTGAGCTTGGCCCGAATGATATTGGATCAAATGAGCAGTTTACAATTACCCTGAAGATAGAAAACGATCGATTGCGTCGCTACGGGGATTTTCCTGAGATTCCCGGTCTCGAGAAAGCCGGAACATCATCTTCATCCTCTACGAATATCGTTAATGGGCAAATATCATCATCGTATAGCGTAATCCAGTCGTACTTACCCGCCCGGGAAGGAACGTTTAAGTTAGCACCCTTCACCATGGCCGTTAATGATACCGAAGTAAATTCGCCCGGAACAACCATTACCGTAGGACCACCTAAGCAACGAAGTGCTCAGAACCCCTTCTTCAGCGATCCCTTTGATGATTTATTCGGACGGCGTAACCAACCTCAGGAATTTGTGGATGTGAAAGCCGAAGCTTTTTTAGCCTTAACTACTAGTAAGGACACTGTATATTTGGGGGAAGGGTTTACCACTACCCTAGCATTTTACCTCTCCGATAGAAACCAAGCCCCGCTGCAATTTTATGATATTGGCAAGCAATTGACTGATATTTTGAAGGAACTACGCCCCTCCAGTGTGTGGGAAGAAAACTTTAACATCGAGAACATTAACGGTCAACCTGTAACTATCAATGGCGAAGGTTACACTCAATACAAGATTTACCAGGCTGCTTATTATCCGAATAATACTGAGCCTATTCGCTTTCCGAGTGTGCCTCTGACGATGATCAAATATAAAGTGGCTAAAAACCCTTCCTTCTTTGGAAGACGGCGACAAGAAGATTTTAAAACCTTTCGTACCGACCCTCACACGGTCTATGTAAAAGAATTACCCCCTCATCCACTGAAAGCATCGGTAGCAGTAGGGAATTATCGCCTGGATGAATCTATTTCGCAACAAGAGTTAAGTACAGGGAACAGTTTTAACTACACCTTCAAGATTTTGGGTGAGGGCAACATCAACTACATTGAAAAACCCAATGTCCGCACTACCGATACCTTTGACTTTTATGACCCTAGCGTGCAGCAAAATATCAATCGGCGCAATAGCCAGGTAGCAGGCTCTAAGGCTTTCTCTTACTACGCAGTGCCTAATGAACCGGGAGAATATAACCTAGGTAATTACTTTAACTGGGTTTTCTTTAACCCTTCCACTCGTCAGTACGATACTCTGACCTCAGATATACAAGTTTTGGTAGAAGGAAAAAGCCGAAAAAACGAATACATCAGTTCGCAAGATGTTGGCACTTTTTACAATAAGATTTCGGGGGTAGACAATACTTTACAGAGCCGAAATAATGACGGTTGGCTACAATTAGCAGCTAACATCTTAATTATCGGGATGCTCGCTCTTACCGCGGTCGTCGTATTTAGGAAATAATTTTAGTTAAATTGCAAATTGCTTTTAGCTTTGATTTATGAGTAACACTTACGGAATGCTGTTTAAAATTAGCACCTTTGGCGAATCGCACGGGAGAGGAATTGGAGTAGTGATTGACGGCTGCCCAGCAGGTCTGCCTATTGACGAAGAATTTATTCAGCAAGAGCTAATTCGACGTAAGCCCGGTCAATCCAAAATCACGACGCAACGCCGCGAGAGCGACACATTTCAGATTCTATCCGGGGTATTTGAAGGAAAAGCTACGGGAACGCCACTGGCGATCTACATTCCTAATGAAGACCAGCGCAGTAAAGATTATTCTCACATTGCGGATAAGTTTCGCCCTTCCCACGCTGATTACACTTACCACACGAAGTACGGAGTGCGCGACTACCGGGGCGGTGGTCGCAGTTCGGCTCGAGAAACGGCTGCTCGGGTAGCCGCCGGAGCCGTAGCCAAACTTTTTCTAAAAGAGAAAGGGATTGATGTTCAGGCGTATGTATCGCAAGTTGGTAATCTACAGCTAGAAAAACATTATTCTGAGTTAGACTTTTCTCAGACCGAAACCACTCCGGTGCGCTGCCCCGACTTGGAGACTGCCGAGCGGATGATTGAGTTGATCGATGGTGTCCGTAAAGATCGGGATACGATTGGCGGAGTGGTAAGTTCGGTGATCACTGGAGTTCCAGTGGGACTAGGTGAACCCGTTTTTGATAAGCTTCACGCAGAGCTGGGAAAAGCTATGCTCGGCATCAATGCGGTAAAAGGTTTTGAGTACGGTAGTGGTTTTGAAGGAGTTACCCTACGTGGTTCAGAGCATAACGATGAAATTTACAATGACGAGGGAGTGATTCGCACCAAGACTAACCACTCTGGGGGAGTACAAGGTGGAATTTCTAACGGAGAGGATATTTACTTCCGTGTAGCATTCAAACCCGTTGCCACCATTATGCAAGACCAAGATAGTGTGAATGAAGCTGGTGAGACGGTAACTGTCTCAGGGAAGGGTCGGCACGACCCCTGCGTAGTGCCCCGAGCGGTCCCTATTGTAGATGCTATGGCAGCGTTAGTGATTGCCGATATGTATTTACGAAATGTAACCACTAAATTGGGGTAAATTAAGTCTCGCTATCTTCATAACAACCTACTATGACTTTCTTTTCTCGTGCTACCCTAGTACTGCTCATGCAAGTTGGAGTACTTGTGACTCCATCAGTATCAGCTCAGTCAAACGTGACTCAACCTATTGCATTACATCCTGATAACCCTCACTATTTTATCTATGAAGATGAGCCTACATTATTAATTACTTCGGCTGAACACTACGGTGCAGTACTCAACTTAGATTTTGATTACCGAGCCTACCTAGAGACGATGCATCAGGAGAGCATGAACTATACCCGAATCTTCGTAGGCTCTTACGTAGAAATTCCCGGTAGCTTTGGAATAGAGAACAATACTTTGGCTCCAGCAATCGGTCGCTTCATTGCTCCGTGGACACGTACTGATGAAGCTGGACTATACGAAGGTGAAAAGAAATTTGACCTAGACGAATGGAATCCTGATTATTTTGAACGCCTGACTGATTTCATTGAGGAAGCTGATCAGCGAAATATTATTGTTGAAGTAACTTTTTTCTGTTCTACCTACCAAGATGGCTACTGGGAACGAAACCCATTTAACGCTGGAAATAACGTAAACGATATTTCTAACATCGATCGTAAGCAATCCAACACATTAGCAAACGGCTCGTTGACTAATTATCAGAAAAGGTTAGTGGAAAAAGTTGTTACCGAATTGAATGCATTCGACAACATATTTTTCGAGATTCAGAATGAGCCTTGGGCGGATGACCCACAGGATGCAATGCGGACACTCAAAACATTAGACCCTAAAGATCTAACCTGGGCTAAGTGGGCACACACTGCCTCTGAAGCTTCGCTGGAGTGGCAGCAAGCTATGGTTGATCAGATTGTAGCTACCGAGCGAAACCTCCCTAAGAAACACCTAATTGCTCAAAATTACTGTAACTTCCGCCATTCCTTAGAAGAAGTTAACGATGATGTCAACATTCTGAACTTTCACTACGCCTGGCCGGAGGCCGTTTGGATGAACTACGCCTGGAACCGACCTATTAGCTTTGATGAATCGGGCTTCGCCGGTAGCTCCGATACTACCTATCTGCGCCAAGCCTGGCAATTTATCATTGCCGGTGGTAGCGTCTTCAACAATTTAGATTACTCGTTCTACGTCGGTCATGAGGACGGAAAAGGCGAGAATAACGCTCCTGGCGGCGGAAGCACTACTTTCCGTGAGCAACTAACTTATTTGCACAAGTTCATGCAATCGCTAGATTATATTCGTATGCAGCCTGATTTTACGACTGTAGCTCATGCCCCGGGAGTAGACACCCAGTGCTTCGCAGAAACAGGTCAACAGTACGCTATCCTGCTCACCGGGCGGGCTACCGACTGGATTAAACTAGACTTACCCTCAGGTAAGTTTAATTACGAATTTGTTTCCCCCTTCACCGGAAAGATAATCAATAGTGGCACAATCGATAGTCAAGGTACAATCACGAAACTGGAGCTACCGGAGTTTGAGCATATGGTAGCCTTAAAGATTGTATCTTAAGATTTCTCTTTACGATTTTTATGCTACCTCACCTTTATCTTCTGGTCTTAATCGCCCCATTGCTTCACCACGGCTATGCTCAGCCTCATTTTGAAGAAGAGAATGGGACCATCGCTTTGGAAGCAGAGCACGCTACTACCTTAACTGGTTGGAGATTAGTAAACGGGAAGAGTGGACAGGCTCTACAAGATAATTCTGAGCGCAAGCAGGGTAAGCTCACCTTCAACATCAAGGTGGAAAGTCCTGGAAAGTATTTTGTGTATCTGCTATGCCTTGCTCCGGCGCGGGATACCGGAAAGAATGATTGCTACATAACCTTAAATGGTAAACCGCTTTACGCTGCAAGTGATTCTACGCTTCGTCCCGAAGGTATTCGCGTTCATTCGGATATTTTCGTCTGGTCATCCTTGCCCAAAGGTCCGGGAGCTCATACTCCCAATGCCATTCGCGATGGAAAAGTGTATGCATTAATTGATCAGCCCGGTGTACATACGCTAGAAATAGCTTCGCGGAGCCAAGGGTTTACACTGGATAAGATCATTCTTCAAAAGGATACTATCACTCCTACCAAAGTCGGTCACTCTGAGACAATGGTTGACTCATCCATGAAGGTAGAGCGAGTGGGAAAGTGGGATCAGTTCGAAACATCACTAACTTATACATCGTCCAACCCCTTTCAAGAAATATTAACAGCCACATTTGAAAGTCCCAGTGGAGGACGTACCGAAGTATACGGATTTTACGACAGCGACAATACCTGGCGCGTCCGCTTCATGCCTAATGAAGTGGGTACCTGGCAATACGAAGCATTTTTCGCTGGTTCCGGTTCCGCCCAATCTGGCTCATTCGAGTGTCTGGATTCCGATATTCCGGGCATGGTCTCTGCTTACGAAGACAACCCAATCTGGTTTGGTTACCAGGATGGAGAGGCCGAACTCGTTCGTAGTTTTCATATCGGCGATCGTTTCTTTGCTAACCAACCAAATTCTGTAACCGGAGAGGGTTGGAACGATGCTATGCGAACTAACTTCCTAAACTGGGTGCAGGAACAGGGTTACAATATGCTATCTATCGCCAGTTTTTACTTGAACAGAGACGAGGAAAAACGAGGGCAGGGCTGGAACACCCCGGACCTATGGAATAACGAAACTCAACAGCCCAACCCAGCTGAGTATCGCCGAGCTGAAGTAGTTCTGGACGATCTTCAGGAGCGAAAAATTCTAATTTACCCCTTTGCTGGACTTTTCGGCCGAGGCTCTGACTTTCCTCGCGATACTACTCAGCAAAAGCAGTACATCCGGTATACTTTAGCTCGTTTTAGTTCTTATTGGAACCATCTTTTTATGCTCGGTGGCCCTGAGCCAAGATTACCCAAGAAGCCTTATTTAACGATAGAGGAGATTGATTGGTTGGCGAAGCAAATTCAGACTAATGATCCTTACGGTCATCTACTTTCGGTACACAATCGCACCGGAGATGATCAGTTTATGAGCTACGAATGGCATGACTATGGCATACTACAAGGCCCTAAAACCTTAGATCGTAGAAAATTGTACGAGGGGCTAACGGAAAGCCATCATCCACATAGGCCTTTGTACGTACAAGAAACACTGTGGCCTGGTAATACCTTCGGGCACCCACCCTACTCATTGGATGATGTTCGGAAACACGCCTACGTCATTACGATGGCGGCAGGGGCTATCAATTTTGGAGATATGACCAGTAGTTCTTCCTCCGGTTTCAGTGGCACGCTTGACTTCGCTCAGAAAGTTCAGGAGAAACACAATGTGATTAAAAAGGTGTGGGACTTCTTTGAAGAAATTCCCTTCTACGAAATGACACCTCGTCAGGACTTAACATCGGCGGGCTATTGTTTAGCTGATGAAGGGCGACGGTACTTAGTATATCTGGAAAGTCCACAGCCCGTAGAAGTACAAGTTACTCCGGGAGAATATCAGGCGGTTTGGGTTAATGCTCAGGATATTGGTCAGCGACACGAAGCGGGAACAATTACCAACGCTAACCCAATGGAACCACCCTCGGAAGGGGACGATTGGCTACTCTATCTCACATCTACTCAGATTGAACCTTAGACAATTCTACTTAGCCAGTTATTTAACCCGTTAGCTTTCTCATCAACCCTTCTAACGGCCCGGTTTGATTAAACTTTAGCCAATAAACAGCAAAAAGCACACAACCAACACTGAACAAAATAGCGTATACGACTGAAAACCCAATCGGGTAGTGTCCTAATTTTGCGGGATTGACCAGTTCCACTACTCCCATTCCTACCACCACATGAGCGACATAAAACGTCAAAGCTAGTTTGCCCGTTTTTCTTAACGCCTTCACTACCTTGTTATCTTCGTACGACCTGGCCAGCAAGATGCAACCTGAAATCACGGTGAAAGCAATAGCAATCCCGTTGAACATGTACATTGGTAACGGTGGCATAGGGCTGGTTCCTATAATTTCGGTTAACTCCTGCGCTACTTGCGGGTTACCAGCAGCTAACCCAATAATAGCTCCATAGGACAAGCCTTGAATAGCGACGAAGGCACCGAAGGAAATCCAAAATATTTTCTTGACTACTCTATCGTTATGTAAGTCTTGCTTACCCAACCAATAGCCCACGAGCATAAAGGATACCCAGGGAATAACCGGATGAAATCCGTTGAACAGGAGGTTTCTCATAAACCCACTGAGTGTCCAAAACCCTTCGTACTTCAGTGCTTCAAAATCCCAGCCAGCTTCGTAAGGCCACAGCATTATTGATAAGGGGTAAAATGCGATGAGCGCAAGACTAACGAGTAGAATTATGCTCGCACGACTCCTCAATAGTAACAGGATGATGAGCATGTACACACCGTAAAAGTGAAGAATATCCGCGGGCCAAATCAGAAGATAGGATAAGCCTATCACGAATAGAAAACATGCCCTTTTTGCAATCCTTTTACGGACTACTCGCAACTTTACTTCGTCCTTATTTCGTAAGGCTGTATTGGTCGTAAAAGCTAGGCCTACCCCTGCCAATACTACAAAAGTCGCTGCGGCTTTTCCATCCAATATACTTACTGTACGTTGTAACCACGGTGCACCCTCGTCACCGACAACTAATTTAAAGTTAACGATGATCATCCCGATAACGGCTAACGCTCGAGCGAGGTCAATACCGGTAATTCTTTTTCGCGCTGAAACCTCCCTCATCACCATGATGATTAAAAATTGATACCTACCTCTAGGCTCAGTCCCAAATCGTAACGAACTGCTTTAGAGTTGGAGAGTCGCCCCAGGGCGTTAGCTCCAAACACTAACCCCAGTTCCTGGAAGGGCACAAACAGCAAACCTATCTTTGAAGTACCACCAATCAGAAAACGATTTATGTTTTGCTGTTTAGTCGTCTCAATGGATTCTAGACCAGCCATTGCTCCTAGCCCGAGATTCAAGTACGTACCTTTACCTAGCCTTTCATACCCGTCAAAACCTAGTCCTAAAGAATAGGTGTCTAGCGAGGCGATGTCTTTCTTTTCTAGCAGGGTTTGGTCAATACGAGTACTACCAAAACTGAGCGTAATCGGAATAACAAACTCATCGGTACCGCCATCGAATTCTCGGTACTGAATAGACCACCCTTCGTAGCGTTTGCTAAAATTTTTGGTGTAGGTAACCATGTGTATTCTTTCGGTCATAGCTGAATCCGAAGGCGTTTGGGCTTTGGCTAGAAAGGGAGCGACCACAAGGGCAATGGTCAGGAGAATATAGCTACTTTTTTTATACATCATCATTTGTAGGTCTTTTGCTTACTGCAAAGCACCTACAAATCGAAATCAAAACATTTGACCTAGGTCAAATAATCACCTTTTCGCCCGAATACGGCTTAGTGTTTCCAATGAAATACCCAGATAAGACGCAATATGCGTTAGTTTGATGTGTTGCAATAGATAAGGCGTTTGTGCCAGCAGCTTCTCGTACCGCTGGGTGGCCGAGAGTGTATGTCGATCAAACAGGCTTTCCTCAAGCCAACCGGTGTACACCTCGGTAAGCAGTAAGTCTAACTCCATCAGCCTGGGAAAGCATTGTTTTGCTTGCTGAAATGCCTGGTAGTCAGTCACACTGGCCGAAATATCGGATAAGCAATCAATATATTCGCGGCTTGGCTCTTGAAAGGTATAGCTACTAAACGCCACCGCCAGATCATCTTCAAAATAGAATTCTGTGGTTACTTCTTTTCCTTCGCTTAAGTAGTATTTTCGGGCGATACCTCGGATCAGATGAAAGCTCTTACGGCATACTTCACCCTCTGCAAGCAGAATATCACCCTTTTTAAAATGCTTAACCACCGCTATTTCATCTAAAACCTTTTTCGTAGGTCTATCAAACGAGTGAATGAGTTGCTCAATCTTAGAAAAATGCTGAAGCATGGTACGAGTAGATATTTGTACACCGGGAGAAGCAATTATATTGATTTCGCATCGCCTGCACCCCGTCAGGTAAAGTTAAACATTTACCAGTTTCTCTCAGAGGGTATAAAAAAGAGAAGTTTGTTACTCAGATTAACTACAGTCAGATAGTAATTTACCAAGCTTTTCAGTAGATACATGTGTACTATCGTGTAATTCACCTGATTTCTCCGGTCTTTTCCTAAGCAATTATCGAACTTAACCGAGACTTGAATACGGTTAGTAACCAAATGAATTATTATTTTCACCGAATAACCTTCACTCATGCAACCTGAATCTGTTTTCTCTATTGCTAATTCTTTCCCCCTTATCGGCTGGCTGCTACTTATTATAGCCCCTCGATGGAAGCCCACCCTTGTGCTAGTCCGTTTGGTAGTAGTGCTTTTGTTAGCCCTATTGTATACTTCGATAGCTATCTCAACTTTTGGCGAGAGTGAGGGAGGATTTGGTTCTTTAACCGAAGTAAGTCAACTGTTTGAAAACCCCTGGTCACTTTTAGCAGGATGGGTTCATTACCTAGCGTTCGATTTATTTGTCGGTAGCTGGGAGGTAGAAAATGCCCGAAAACTGGGAGTATCTCATTGGTTAGTTATTCCTTGTCTATTACTCACACTTTTTCTGGGTCCGGCAGGGCTTCTGCTGTACTTTATCTTACGAGCTATTGCCACTAAAAAGTTAATCCATGAAGTTGCCTGAATTCTACCGGGAGCTGATTCAGCGAAACCGCCTATTGGCTTACGTTGGATTGACCCATATTGGGCTTTTCATTCTCTTCCTAGGGTTTTCTCTCATTGATTCCCGCACCGTAATGGGTATCAACACTTGGATTAAGCCTATGAAATTCGCGTTGTCTATTGCCATCTACCTATGGACGGTTGGTTGGTTTCTGGAATATCTGAAGAATTACCCTCGTTCGATTCGTATTATTTCTTGGGGATTAGCGATTACCATGATAGTTGAGATTGTTTGCATTGTATTTCAGTCGGCAAGAGGAGTTCAATCCCATTTCAACTATTCTACTGAGCTGAATTCCTATATCTTCTTAGCTATGGGGAACGCTATCGGGATCAACACTTTGTTAATTATATGGATGACAGTCTTGTTTTTTGTGGAAAGGACTAATTTATCACCTTCCTATTTACTGGCAATTCGTCTAGCACTACTGTTGTTTCTTTTTGCCAGTGCTGTAGGAGGGATGATGGTAGGACAGGTATCACACAGCGTAGGCGTGGCCGAGGGAAGGGCAGGGTTACCCTTCGTTAACTGGAGCACCGAGGGCGGCGATTTACGCATTGCTCACTTCATTGGTATTCATGGATTACAGATTATCCCATTTTTTGCCTACAAAATTGAGCAGCAGAACTGGCAAAATTCCCATGTGTGGACGTGGCTATTTGCCTTGACTTATACTGGAGTTACCGGATTTGTCTTCTGGGAGGCAGCCAACGCCCGCCCACTACTCAGCACTTTGTTTCGCTGAGCAGTGAACAATCTTCCGGTTTCTCAAATATTACAAATAGCTCAGAAAATTTTTAGAGTTTATTATTTACTGTAGGCCTTTCTCTTTCGGCGAGTTTGTAGGTTCTAACATTCTTAATTCTCTCTCAACTTGCGTATTGTAGCACTTAAATGAAGGATTCACGATACATGATACATATGGTAAACTTCGAGACCATAATCGCTTTCCAATTTCTCGGTAAATTCTTCGTCTTCACCAATTCCGAAAGTGAAATATTTGAGATTCCCACTTGCAAGATCGGTCTTGAATTGATTTTCAGCCTTTTCACATGTCTCTAATTTTCTCTCTATTTTGGAGAGTTTAGCTACGTGAATTTCAAATGCGATTACTTCCGCAACTAAAACCGTATTAAATAAGAAAAATATAGCAGTTATGGCTAGACTACCTCTGAATGTATTGCCGGTCTTTTTGATCAAGTAGATTGTTGTCGAGATAAATGTTAAGATGAAAAAAATGAGCAAGGTTATCTTTAAGTATTCAGTAAATCTCGTAATCGCGAAGTCCATGTAGAAATTCACTGCAAAAAGAAACCCCGATGAGATTAAAAGGTAGACTAATAAGTACGATTTTGGTTTGTTAGCCATCCCAAGGTGCTCTATTGCTAATAAATTTACTGTAGTTTTATCAGAGCTTATTATTTTCCGCAATTAGCTCGGCTAAGTCTTTTACCTCTACCTCGTTTTCTTTCTCCTTATTTTTCACCCCATCACTCATCATGGTCATGCAAAAGGGGCAGGCCACGGCAATCGTTTTAGCTCCGGTAGCTAATGCTTCTTCCGTGCGGTCAATATTTACTTCTTTATTGCCGGGTTCAGCATCTTTAAACATCTGAGCCCCACCCGCTCCGCAACAAAAGCCCTTAGTCCGACAGCGTTTCATTTCTACTAAATCGGCATCTAAAGCTTCCAGTACTTCTCTTGGAGCCTCGTAAATATTATTGGCTCGTCCTAAATAACAAGAATCATGATAGGTAATCTTCTTGCCTTTAAAGCTCCCGCCCCCCTTCATGGAAATCTTCCCTTCGTTAATCAATTGTTGAAGAAATGTAGAGTGATGGATTACTTCGTAGTTTCCGCCTAACTCCGGGTACTCATTTTTAATGGTATTAAAACAATGCGGACAAGCGGTTACGATTTTCTTAATCTCATACCCGTTCAGCACCTCAATATTGGCCGCCGCTTGCATCTGAAATAGAAACTCGTTACCGGCTCGACGAGCTGGGTCGCCCGTACAAGCTTCTTCCGTACCCAGTACTGCGAACTTTGTACCTACTGCATTTAGTATCTTTACAAAGGCTTTGGTCACCCGCTTATAACGATCATCGTATGAACCCGCACAACCTACCCAAAACAATACTTCAGGTTTTTCTCCTTTGACCACTAAATCAGCCATCGTAGGTATTTTTATTTCTGTCATAATATCATCTTTAATAATTTACTGCTGCTCTGATTGATCTGTTTCCGTTTCGGTTGCTGCAGTATTATTCTCGTTTTTTAATTCGTCTGCCCAATTAAACCGATCGGTAGGAGCAAATTTCCAGGGGGCAAAATTATTTTCAATGTTGGAAAACATCGCATTCCAAGAAGCCGGAGACTGAGCTTCTTCCATTGCCACATAACGGCGCATTTGTAAGATGATTGATAACGGGCTAATATTAATCGGACAAGCTTCTACGCAAGCATTACAGGTAGTACAAGCATTTAGCTCTTCCCGCGTGATGTAGTCATCTAACAAAGACTTACCATTTTCAAAAGCCTCTTCTCCTTTATCTAACTGCTGACCCACTTCTTCTAACCTATCTCGCGTATCCATCATTATTTTACGGGGAGATAGTTTTTTCCCGGTCTGATTAGCTGGACATTGCGAAGTACAGCGTCCGCATTCAGAGCAGGCATAAGCTCCCATCAAATCCGTCCATATTAGATCATTCACATCTTTTGCTCCAAAGCGACCTACTTCTTCATTATCCTCTCCGTTGCTTTCTGGTTGAGCACCTAGCATAATTTGCACTTCCTTGGTTACTGTAGGCATATTATCCATTTCACCTTTGGGCACTAACCGGGAAAAGTAAGTATTAGGAAAGGCCATGAATATATGCAGATGCTTGGAGTAGGTGACATAAATAGCGAACCCTAAAATCCCAATGATATGAAACCACCAGGCGAACCGCTCAAGAAATATCAAAGTACTGGTATCCAGACCTAAGAATATTGGCATCAATAGTGAACTGAAGAATAGTGTTCCGGTAGTAACATAACCAGCGTCAGGACGAGTTTGTAGTACTTGGTCAGTAGCATTCATAGTTAGGATAGCAAACATCAGAATGATCTCAATTACCAAGATTAAGTTAGCATCCAGCTTAGGCCAAGCCGTCATTTCCCGAGCGTGAAATCGCTTTACCTTCTGCACATTTCTACGCCAGAGAAAAACTATGCAGGCTATAACTACTAATACTGCTAGCGTTTCAAAGATATTCATTGCTACCAGATACACATCACCCAGATAAGGCAGAAATAACCGATGAGTGCCTAGCAAACCATCCAGCACAAACTCTAGTACCTCCAGATTGATAACGATAAAACCTATATATATAAGGAAGTGGAAAAAGGCAGGAATAACCCGTTTAAACATTTTTTGCTGACCAAAAGCCACTAACAACATGGTCTGCCAACGTGCCGCAGGCTGGTCATACTGATGAAACTCTTTTCCCAGTAAAATATTCTGCCGAATACGCCGAATACGCTTCGCCAAAATGAAGAAAGCCACTCCTACTATAATGATAAATGCAACCTGTACAAGATAAGCGGTCATAGCGTATAACTTTTTTTAAATTTTTTGCAGCATTCAGAATTTTACCTACTTTTGTAGCCCATTACGGTGATGTAGCTCAGCTGGTAGAGCATCGGACTGAAAATCCGTGAGTCGGTGGTTCGAGCCCACTCATCACCACCCACCGAGCCTTTCTGCATGTTTCAGGAAGGCTTTTTCTATTTTGCGTCTGTTTTTTCTCATTTCTCTTACAATACGCCCTGCTTTACTACATGCGATTTTTTCTAAAACGAATGTTTGCAAATATAACGATTATAAAATTTGTTATGCAAGCATACTATTTTTCAATAACGAAATATATCGATCAATAATCTACTATATCATAATTTTTTGAAAGAAATCATCGCTTTATTTTAATAAAATAGTAAGAAAGAAAAATAAAAGACATTCATTGATATTGTGAAAAAGCTATCAATAATTTCTATTCCTGCGGGTAAGTATAAATATTTTAGCAAAAATAGCTTACAATAAGTTATGTTTTTGTGTAAGAAGTGGAAACAAAGTTACATATGTAGGTAATTACCCGAAGCCTAATTCTTATTGATAATAATAGCTGATACCTTTGTATATATCAGAACAGAAACAGGTAACAAGTATGAGGCAAGCTAAGGTATATAGTTGGGTATTGTTGGTAGTGGGGATATTCTGTTTTACGAGCGTCGATGCCCAAATATCTACGCGGAAGTTAGAAGCAATTTATCTTTATAACTTTACTAAATACATCAATTTTCCTGGAGCCTCAACGGGCTATGTTATCGGGGTGCTCAAGGAGAAAGATGTAGCTAGCGAGTTGCAAGGTAACTTGAAAAATAAAGGAGAGATTGCTGTTAAGTCTATTAGTTCATCAGGTGAAGCAAAGGACTGTCATATTATTTATGTACCTAAATCAGCGTCATCGCAGCTGACTGCGTTAGTATCAGAGCTGGATGAAGCGGGGGTGCTGATAGTAACGGAAGAGGATTTGGCTAGTGAAGGAGCTCCTGTGAGCTTTGTTATAGATGGTTCTAAGTTGCGATTTAAGATTAATCAGTTGGCTTTGAAGAAAACTGGGTTACAGGCAAGTAGTAGCTTGCTTAGCTTGGCAATTCTTATCTAAAGCTCGAAAAATATAGGTTAGGTTGTGTAGTGTAGTAAAAGAGGGTACCCGCATTTGACGGGTCCTCCTTTACCTTTCTTCTCAACAGAACCCTAAAGTATTCAAAATATAGGTTAGGTTGTGTAGTGTAGTAAAAGAGATGGGTCACAATTTAGATGACCCCTCCTTTACCCCTCTCAACTTCAAGAATTTAAACGTTTAGGTTAGGTTGTGTAGTGTAGTAAAAGAGGGTACCCGCATTTGACGGGTCCTCCTTTACCTTTCTTCTCAGCAGAATCCTAATAAAGTATTCAAAGCATAGGTTAGGTTGTGTAGTGTAGTAAAAGGGGATGCCCACAGCAGATGGGCCTCCTTTTCTTTTTTATAACCATATAACCGTAAGTCAGCAGTCTATCTCTTATTTTTTCTGCCCCATATGCTTAATCTTCACTATTTCTGTCTTACTGAGATAACGCCACTTACCTCGGGGGATATCTTTTTTAGTTAACCCAGCGTACATTACCCGGTCAAGTCGCACCACTTCGTAGCCTAAATGTTCAAAAATACGGCGAACAATCCGGTTTCTTCCAATATGCAAGGAGACGCCCAAACTGGTTCGTTCTGGTCCTACCAGTCCAATTTCATCCACAGGAGCTGAGCCATCATCCAGTACTACCCCATCTTCAATTTTAGCAAAGTCTTCATCAGTAATTGGCTTATTAATATCAACCTGATACAGTTTCTGTACACCGTAGGAAGGATGGGTCAACCGTTCCGCTAATTCACCATCATTCGTAAGTAACAATAACCCGGTAGTATTACGATCAAGGCGACCGACGGGATAAATCCGCTCTTCAGCAGCGTTAACTACCAGCTGCATTACTGTTTTACGTTCCTGGGGGTCATCCGTGGTAGTAATAAAGTCTTTAGGTTTGTTAAGTAGTATATAGACCAGTTTTTCTGGGTTCAGTATTTTTCCTTGGTATTTTACCTTATCTGAACGTTTGACTTTCGTACCCAACTCGGTCACCACTTTACCATTTATCTTAATCTGGCCGCTTTCAATAAGCTTGTCCGCCTCCCGGCGCGAACATACCCCTGCATTGGCAATGTAGCGATTGAGCCGGATTAGCTCACTAGCAGCATCCGCTTTCTTTTCGCTCGGCTGGGCAGATTTTCGATAGTTCTTTTTCATAGAGATTCGCTTTTTTTAGTCGACAGCCCACAATCGCTGACAGGAATTTACTGTGGATCAGGTACCGAGCGCTATGGACTGAAAGCTGTAGACTAGATAGGCAAAGTTGAGAATTAAAAGCATGATTACCAATTAGCTACGTCAGCTTTAGCAGATTTTGAGCGTTTTATCTCAAATAGTAGCAATTTCACCAAGTATCCTACATTAAGTGTCTTGAATGAAGATTATCTGGTACCTATTTTTTTCTAAATTTGTTTGAACACAAGTACAAACACTACCAACCATGAATATGAGTAACTATCGTATCGAGAAAGACACTATGGGCGAGGTACAAGTACCCGCCAACAAGTACTGGGGCGCCCAAACGCAGCGTTCGCGAGAAAACTTTAAAATTGGTGGACTGGCTACCCAAATGCCTCTGGAAATTATTCACGCATTTGCTATTCTGAAGAAAGCTGCTGCTCAAACCAATGCTAGTTTAGAGGTAATGAACCAAGAAAAAGCCGATATCATTTCACAGGTATGCGATGAAATACTAGCCGGAGAATTGAATGACCAGTTCCCATTGGTAGTATGGCAAACGGGGTCCGGCACACAAAGTAATATGAATGTGAACGAGGTAGTAGCCAACCGGGCTCACGTGTTAATGGGAGGTTCACTAACCGACGAAAAAAAGGAAATTCATCCGAATGATGACGTGAATAAATCACAATCATCCAACGATACTTTTCCGACAGCGATGCATATTGCTGCGTATACGATGATTGTAGAACAAACCTTACCTAAGGTAGAAAAACTGAGAAATACGCTGGACGAGAAGGTAAAATCGTTTGGAGATATTGTGAAAATTGGGCGAACGCACTTTATGGACGCTACGCCACTAAAGTTAGGACATGAATTTAGTAGTTATGTTTCTCAACTAGATCACGCGATAACTGCGATAAAAAATACATTCTCGCACTTAGCAGAATTAGCGTTAGGTGGAACGGCAGTAGGAACCGGGCTAAACACTCCGCAAGGATATGCCGAAGTGGTAGCCGAAAAGATTGCTGAATATAGTGGTCATCCGTTTGTAACCGCAAAAAATAAATTTGAAGCCCTAGCGGCTCACGATGCCATTGTAGAAACCTCAGGAGCACTGAAGCAATTGGCGGTCAGCTTAATGAAGATTGGGAATGATATTCGGATGCTAGCTTCGGGACCACGTTGTGGCATTGGGGAAGTTTTGATTCCGGCGAACGAACCCGGTTCATCAATTATGCCTGGTAAAGTAAACCCAACTCAATGCGAAGCGCTGACAATGGTATGTGCTCAGGTAATTGGTAATGATGCAGCAATTAGTGTAGGAGGAATGAATGGACACTTTGAGTTAAATGTGTTTAAGCCGATGATGATTTACAATCTGCTGACTTCGGCACGGTTGCTAGGCGATGCATGTGAGTCATTTAACGATAACTGTGCGGTAGGCATTGAACCTAATACCGAAATAATTAAAGCAAATTTAAATAACTCGTTAATGTTAGTGACAGCTCTTAACCCACATATTGGCTACGAGAATGCCGCTAAGATTGCGAAAAAAGCTTACGCTGACGGAACAACACTTCGGGAAGCTGCCCTTGAATTAGAATTACTCACCAATGAGCAATTCGACGAGTGGGTAGTCCCCGAAAATATGGTAGGAAGTTTGAAATAGACCGCAGCTTATAGTCTACAGTCCACTTTATACTTTCTGTGGACTATCGACTGTGGACTGAGAACTTATATGACTAAAGATATTATCAACTAAATCCCAGAAATGATGAAGTACGTTTGTATCATCGCCCTATTCCTGGTGGGGCTTACTGTAATACCTGAGACCATTTTGGCTCAGGAGTTATCTAAAAAAGAGCGCAAACGCTTGAAAAAAGAACAGAAGAAGCGTTTAAAAGAACTCAAAAAGATGAGTGCCGCTGACTTTCAGAAGCAGCAAGATAAGACCAAAGAGCTAGCAGCTAAAGCCAGTGAACTGGAAAGCCAGCTTACTTCAACTAAGAATGATCTCTCTCAGAAAGATTCCGAAATAAAGCAGATGAAGGATCAAGTACGGCGGTTGCAGGACGAGCTTCAGCAGGCTAAAGCCGAAGCTAGTAGCGCTCAGGAAAATGTACCAGTAACCACTAGTGGCGACACTGAGTATAACCAAGGATTAGTATTCAGAGTACAGATTGGAGCCTATCAAAATCAGGATTTATCCAATTATGATACCAGCGAAAACTTCACTGCCGAAAATGGCGATGACGGAAAGCAGAAGTACACTTTAGGTAACTTCCGCGATTATTGGGAAGCCGATAAATTTAAAAAATATCTACGCGCCATGGGCGTAAAAGATGCCTGGATAATTCCTTATCGCGACGGTGGACGAGTGCCAATAAAAGACGTTCTGGAAGATTTACGCAGTAATAATCCTTCTAGTGCTGCTTCGGCTAACTGAAAAGAGCAGGTAAAATAACCGCAGGAAAGCGCGCATAATCAGGTCGGCCTGAGTGTGCGCTTTCCATTTTTTATAATATTCCTGCCATTTTTTCATTATAACTATGGTTCTCATGGTGCGTAGTACCATACTACGGCATAAGCCACTACACTAACCTAAGGAAATAATGAAGAAGTGGAGAAGTTTAGGCTGGTTCGCTTGTCTTATCTGGCTCATCGTACTATCAGCCTGCGAAGAAGATGACGAAACTTCTCGTCAAACCCTACTGCTAGGCACCTGGGATCTAAGCCAACAATCCATTGAACAGGCCACCATTTCATCAGGTGACAATTCTCTGACTTTTTCGGAAGAAGAATTCGTGCAGTATCTGGCAATTACTGGCGAGGATGTAACAGTCGACGACCTTCAGCTCTTCTCGGCAAGTACCGATTTTACCTTCAATGACGACCAAAGCTATCAGATTGAGGATGCAGCTAATGCCGGAAATATTAGCGGCACCTGGAGTCTGAACGAAGACCAGACTCAGCTTACCCTACAAATTTCTAGTGAGCCTCTGATATTCAATATTCTTTCCTTAACTGAAAATCAAATGAAGGCTGGATTTACCTTTAGCCAAATCGATGAAGGTATTCAGCTTGAGATTGATTTTATCCTTACTTTTACCAAATAACTCAACTACATTATGAAATCTATCATTAGTAAGTTAAACTACCTATTTGTGTCCCTGTTTTTACTTCTTGCTGCTTGCACCGACGAGGAAGATCCTAACCGACGTGATCTACTGTTGGGCACCTGGGAAATTCAGTCGGGTGAGCTAGTAAATTATTCGGTACGCGTGAGTGGAATAGATATTGAGCGTAGCCAGATCCAGACGGTCGCTCCGCTGTTAGCCGGATCGGGAGTAGATATTGACGAACTAGATCAGGGGTTAGAAGATGCCGCTGGCGTAGTATTTCCGGCAGGGACAACAGTTAGCTTTGCCGAAAATAATGATTATACCTTTAGTAGCTCGGATGGTACCGATACAGGCACCTGGTCGCTAAGTGATAATGAAGAAACCATCAGTTTAGACGTTGCTAACGAACTAGGACTAAACCAACTAAACTTGACTATAGAGTCACTGACCAATCAGGAGGTCTCTTTACTATTTACCATTAGACAAGCGGATGTAGATTTGCAATCTCTTGGACTAGATGAGCTCCCAAGCCAAATAGAAGATTTTACGATTGATTATCGTTTTCGCTTCAACAAGCAATAATAGGCTAAAACACAATGCACAAACAGTGGATTTTTCAGAATGCCCCCAACCCGCAGATTGTTAAACAACTGTCCACTGATATTCATATCTCCTCTTCATTGGCTACAATACTTGCGCAGCGTGGTATACAATCTTTTGACCAAGCCAAAGCATTTTTTCGCCCTGACTTGAATCAACTGCACGATCCATTTGTAATGAAAGACATGGATCATGCGGTGCATCGGCTAATTCTGGCGATGCAACGGAATGAGAAAATCCTGATTTATGGCGATTATGACGTTGATGGCACCTGCTCAGTTGCGCTGGTGTATCATTTTATTCACGAAATCTACGATAAAGTAGACTACTACATCCCCGACCGTTATAAAGAGGGATACGGAATTTCTGAGCAGGGCATCCAGTTTGCTGTTGATAATCAGATAGGTCTGCTTATTACGCTAGACTGTGGTATTCGGGCTACTAAATTGATTAATAGCGCCCGAAAGCAAAATATTGACTGTATTGTCTGCGATCATCACCGCCCGGGTGACGAGTTGCCTCCCGCTCACGCTATTCTCAACCCTAAACAAGAAGGTTGCTCGTACCCTTACAAAGAACTATGTGGCTGTGGGGTAGGCTTTAAATTCTTGCAGGGGTTCTGTCACAAAACCAAGCGATCAACGGAAGCCCTGTATCATCTACTGGATTTCGTAGCCGTGGCTATCGGAGCCGATATTGTACCCATTACTGGAGAAAACCGCTTGTTGGCATATTACGGAATTCAGGAAATCAACCAAAACCCTCGTCCTGCCTGGCAAGCCCTGATTCAAGTAGCCGGATTAAAAACACCTCTGAACATTGAAAAAGTAGTATTTGGCTTCGCTCCCCGGATTAATGCCGCCGGACGCATGAGCCACGCCGATGCTGCTTTGAAATTGATGTTAGAGGATGACTTAGAAAAAGCCTACCAGTTTGCCGATGCCCTACACCAAAAAAATGCTCAACGCCGTCAGTATGATAGCAGCACAACTGAGCAAGCCCTGGAGATGATCGAAACTGATCCAAATTTACAGCAGGCAAGCAGCACGGTATTATTCAATCCCGATTGGCACAAAGGAATTGTGGGAATTGTAGCATCACGCTGTATTGAAAAATACTATCGCCCTACCATCATTCTTACCGAATCAAACCAAAAGGCAACTGGTTCTGCTCGTTCGGTAGATGGCTTTGATGTTCACGATGCTGTTGCTGAGTGCGCTGAGTTGCTAGACCAGTTTGGTGGGCACGCTAGTGCTGCCGGGTTAACGCTACCCGTTGAAAAAGTCCCAGAGTTTCAGAAGAAATTTGAGAAGGTAGTAGCCCAACGCATTACCAATTCTCAACAAACGCCACAAGTTCCGATAGATTTAAATATTTCACTAGCAGAAGTGACTCCTAAGCTATACAATATCATTCGGCAGATGGCTCCGTTTGGCCCTGGTAATATGCGCCCGGTATTCATCAGTGAGAACCTCCAGTTAGTCCGAGAACCTCGTCTGCTAAAACAACAGCATCTCAAGCTGGAGGTTTGCCAAGATGGTTGCGCCCCGCTCAACGCCATCGGTTTCCGAATGCCTCACTTGTACGAACTTGTTCGAGAAAATCAACCGTTCAAAATGGCGTATTCCGTAACTGAAAATCATTACGAAGGCCGCACTACTTTGCAGCTAGAGATTAAGGATATTCAATTGATGGAATAGCTCAATATCTACTTGATAAGTCTCTTTTATTTACCGAAAACAACGCTATCGTAGCGCTCTATGGGCGCGCCTAAGTTTTGCAGGCGTTGGTGAATGTTCTGGTAGCCCCGGTCAATCTGTTCAATATTGTAGATAATACTTTGCCCTTCGGCTGAAAGAGCTGCAATCAGTAGAGAAACCCCAGCTCGGATGTCCGGTGAAGTCATAGATACTCCCCGCAATGATGGAACTCGATCTAAACCGATAACGGTAGCTCGGTGCGGATCGCAAAGAATGATTTGGGCACCCATATCAATCAGTTTATCGACGAAGAACAGACGGCTCTCAAACATCTTCTGATGAATCAAGACAGTTCCTTTAGCTTGGGTAGCCACCACCAAAATAATACTTAGTAAATCAGGGGTCAATCCGGGCCAGGGGGCATCAGCAATGGTCATAATCGACCCATCGATAAACGTATCAATCTCGTAATGATCGTTATCATACACGTGAATGTCATCGTCGATTATATCAAAATTGATTCCTAGCTTACGGAAAGTATTGGGAATTACGCCCAACTGATGTACTCCTGCGCCTTTAATAGTAATGTCTGAGCTAGTCATAGCAGCTAGCCCAATAAAACTACCCACTTCAATCATGTCAGGTAGCATGGTGTGCTCAGTTCCCTTCAGGGAAGAGACTCCTTCAATCCTCAGTAAATTAGAACCTACTCCGCTAATCTTTGCGCCCATGCGGTTCAGCATACCGCAAAGTTGCTGTAGGTAGGGCTCGCAGGCAGCGTTATAAATGGTAGTTTCCCCTTCGGCCATGCTAGCCGCCATCACGATATTAGCTGTTCCGGTTACACTGGCTTCATCCAGTAGCATATACGCGCCCCGCAGATTAGAGGCATCAATAGTATAGTAGCTGTCTTGGGTATCGTAATTGAATTTGGCTCCTAGCTTTTCAAAGCCTAGAAAGTGGGTATCTAGACGACGACGACCAATTTTATCTCCACCCGGCTTGGGCAAGGAGGCCTCCCCAAAACGAGCAAGCAACGGCCCCATTACCATAATTGAGCCTCGCAATGAAGCGGCTTGCTGTTTGTACTCGGGAGTATTCAGGTACTTAATATCTACATTCTTGGCAGTAAAACGGTAGGATTCTTCGCCGAGCTTTTCTACCTCTACGCCCATTGAGCCGAGTAGCTCAATCAGTTTATTAACATCGCGGATATTGGGTACTTTGTGGATGGTGACGGGGTCAGGAGTAAGCAGTACCGCACATAGTATCTGTAATGCTTCGTTTTTCGCTCCCTGCGGAATAATTTCACCCTTCAGGGATTGCCCGCCTTCAATTTTAAAGAATGCCATGGACTATCGTTTTCGCCGATTATTGCGCCGGCCTTTATTATTGTTATTATTATTATTACGATTCTTAGGCATGTTCACTTCAAACAGACCTTTTTCTTTCACTTCTTCTACGGTAATATCGAGTTTTCCTCGCGACATTTTTTTCATATCACGAATAATCACTTCATCATCTATATTTTCTCGGTTCCAGGTGCCGTAGAAGGTCTTCATCAGCTTACCCAAGTAAATAGTAGCTGCCCTCTTTTCCTCTTCATCTTCCAGTTCGCCCGCTTGCTCGATAAGCTTCTCCAGGTTCTTTCCGTAGTGACGATATCGGACGGGTTCGGTACTGTAAGGAACCCGCTTAGGTTTTTTAGTGAGGATATCTACTTCCGGTGGTGGATAAGGGGCTTCTACATCCAGGGTGAAGTTGGTCATGATAAACAAGTCATCCCATAGCTTTTGAGTGGTTTCGTTATTCTCTTTCACTGCTGGATTAAGCTGACGCATGAGTTCAATCAACGTGTAGGCATAGCGAGTACGCTCATCACGATCTTCAATCGTGGATAAATAATTAGCAAGTTTCTGGACGTTACGACCGTATTCTTTCAAGATGATATCGGGTCGGCTGGCATTGTATTCTAACATGGTAATTAGTTGAAAATGGATAATTGAAAGTTAATTAAACTTCCGGTATCAGTATTTTGAATAGTATGAGTTACGCAAACTCAGATTTAGAACAAGGTTTAAGTACATCAACAGTACAGATCGTCGAGCAGTTCTTCGGAAATACCAAGATGAATCTGAATATAAATAATAGGTTACCGATGCTAAAGTAATTATTCGGCTAGATGTGCACTGCTAAGGTAACGAAGAAAAACGGGTTTTTGTGTAAAAATTATTGACCGATAACTCGATTATTCCTCGTGAATTTTCAGTTTAGCAAAACTAAGCAATAGTGTCTTTTCTCCAAAATCATCAAAAATAACTTTTGCCTTCCGGTTAGCACCTTGCTCATCAATACCATCTACTCGGCCAAACCCAAACTTAGGATGTTCTACTTTCATCCCAGTGGCTAGCTGACTGGTATCACTGGGGGCAAAGTTGGCTGGGGCTTTATAGGTGCTTCGGTTGGTCGGAATCCGCTGTCGGTCACGTTGGATACTTTTGATAAGCACCCGAGCGTGGTTAGTATCACCTACCGGAGAGCGAGTTCCTAGTTCTTTATTCACCATCATATAGGCGGGATCAATTTCTTCTAAGAAGCGACTAGGCTCACAATTTTTAAGACGACCGAAACGATAGCGGGTTAAGGCATACGATAGTGTAACCCGTTTCATGGAGCGGGTAATGGCTACGTAGAACAAGCGGCGCTCTTCTTCTAAGTCTTGCCTACTCGCTAGCATCATCTGGGAAGGGAACAAGTCTTCTTCCATTCCGACTACGTACACGTAAGGGAACTCCAGCCCTTTCGCCATGTGGATAGTCATCAGAGTTACTTTGTCAGGGTCATCATCTTTATCCTGGTCAGAAGAAGTGAGCAGCGCCACTTCCTGTAAGAAAGCATTCAAGCTTTTGTCTTCTATCTCGGGATCATCCACAAACTCTTTGATGGCGTTGAGCAATTCCTGTACGTTCTCGTAACGACTTAAACCTTCTACCGTTTTATCTTCGTACAGTTCGCGCAGCAAGCCTGACCCTTTAGCAATATGCGATGCAGCTTCAAAAGCATCTTTCCGAGCGGCTTCCAGTTGAAAGCCCTTAATCATATCGGTAAATTGCCCCAAAGTATTACCGAGCCGACCGGGGAAAAACTCTTTAGATTCCTGCAATACATCCCAGATGTTGTAGCCGTTTTCGTAAGCAGTTACAATTACCTTATCCACCGACGTAGAGCCGACACCCCGCTTGGGTAAATTCACAATACGCCGAAAGGCCTGCTCATCGTTAGCATTCACCGTGTAGCGCATGTAGGCAATCAGGTCTTTAATCTCCTTACGCTGATAAAACGAAAGTCCTCCCACTACTTTGTACTTGATATTGCGCTTCCGTAGGGCTTCTTCCATCGCCCGCGACTGGCTGTTGGTGCGATACAGAATCACAAAATCGCGGTAGCGGGCGTTTTGATTATTCTTGGTTTCAAAGATAGAATACGCCACTAACCGCCCCTCTTCCTGGTCAGACGTAGCTTTGAGTACTTCTATTAATTCACCCTCATCATTGGCGGTCCAGATGTGTTTCTTGAGCTGGGCTTTATTACGGGCAATGACCGAATTAGCGGCATTGATAATATTTTTGGTAGAGCGATAATTTTGCTCCAGCTTAAATACCTGAGCTTCGGAAAAGTCTTTTTGAAAGTTGAGGATGTTCTGAATATCTGCTCCTCGGAAGGCGTAGATACTCTGGGCATCATCGCCCACCACCGCAATATTACGCCGCACCGCCGCTAGCTTCTTGGTAATCAGATACTGAGAAACGTTGGTATCCTGAAACTCATCCACCAACACGTAGCGAAAGCATTGTTGGTACTTATTCAGTACATCCAGATGTTCGCGAAATAGCACGTTGGTATTAAACAGCAAATCATCAAAATCCATTGCATCGGCCTTAAAGCAACGCTCGGCGTAAATGCGGTACAGTTTTGCCATGTGGGGCTTAGCAGCGGCTTCGTCTTCAGCACGAATGGCAGGATTGTCCTGATACGATCGCCAAGAGATCAAACGGTTTTTGGCACTGGAAATCCGATTAAAGACGACATTGGGCTTGTATACTTTATCGTCCAGCCCAGTTTCTTTCAGGATGTTTTTAAGCAGCGTTTTGGAATCATCCGTATCATATATCGTGAAGTTGCGGTTATACCCCAATTTATCAGCTTCAGATCGCAGAATACGAGCAAATACGGAGTGAAACGTGCCCATCCAGAGGTTACGGGCTTCGGTACCAACTACTCGCTCCACCCGCTCGCGCATTTCTTTAGCAGCTTTGTTGGTAAAGGTCAGGGCTAAAATACTGAACGGGTCAACCTCCTTTTTCTGCATCAAGTAGGCGATGCGGTAGGTCAGTACACGGGTCTTTCCTGAGCCAGCTCCGGCAATAATCAGGCTGGGTCCCTCAGTGTTAATGACCGCCTCACGTTGCGGCTCGTTCAAACTGTCTAAATAATCCATACACGGTCAGGCTTAGCTACGCAAGGTACAAAATGAAGATATGAAATGCGGGATATGCGATGAGAAATGTATGAAATACGAGATGTGAGATATGAAAAAATTGAGGAAGGGTTTTCTAAATGGAAGTATAGCTCCTAGAATAAGCAATTGACAGATTTAAGCCTATCGAGCAGCAATCCACCGAATGGTATTTCTTAGATAGGTTAGCATAGAATTACAAATCCCGCGTAGCGAGTAAAATATTGATCCGTAGGAACATGATTAATCATATCCTTACTAGTGATGTCCGTGATGCAATTCCTCGACCATACTGGTTCCGATTATACAACCGACCGCTTCGGTTTTAGCTACTAGAATTGGTTCGCCCTGTAAATAAGCAGTAAGGGCATCTTTCAGGTAATGCTCGGTGACTATCCGGCGGTAGCGTCCGAGTTCGTAAAACCAGTTATCAATGGCACCGCGGTAGCGTACTTGTTCTAGCGAGTCTAGTAAGAAGGCTTCGGGAGTAGTGCGGGCTTGTAATTGTTTGGCTAACTGTTGCTGTGGATCAGGTATATGACTGAAATTATACCGGTACGCCTGGGCAAAGTCTGCTATGGTGCTACTGTCAATATTTACTACTGGATATACCGCTAGCATGTTTACACCCTTACTCCCCCACTCTTCCCGCAGCTTACGAATAGTTGCTCCGTACTTTTGGGTTACCGGGCAGTCAGGGTCAAGAAATAAGACGACGGTAGCTGCCTGGCTACGTATCTGCTGGGGGGTGAACTCTTGCCCAGTAAGCGTCTCAAATGTATCTAATGGCCAATGGATTACCTGTCCGAACGATGCAGTAGAAAGCACTGTTCCGAGTAAGCTAATGAGCATTACTGCTAAACAACGAGCAAGGTGCATGAGAATTACGTATTTTTCAGAGTTAACGTAATTAGCAAAATAAAAAATCGGTTAGAGACAGAAAAATATAGTTCAGAGAATTGCGCGATTCGCTTGTGTACTATCTTCCTAGCGGGAATACTTATAAGTACTAATTATGGTTACGCCCAAAACCAAATTACCTTCACCGATCGTGTGATGCATATCGTTCATCGTAATTGTGCCCCTTGCCATCATTGAGATTCTCAGGAATAATGCGTGTTCACAAATAAATACACGAAGACATCTGAAGTTTACGAGATACCCTTTTAGTTTTAGTATTTCTTGTCCGAAACTTTGGATGTCTGGACACTACCGTTTGGTAACCGTTTAATCAAGCCGTCTTACTGTGATGCCGCAATGCTACTAGGTGGCTAAAGAGCACGATGGGTACTACCAAACCCGGTAACAGCACAAACGGAAACGTCAAGACTGCGATATTGGACTGATCGAACGCCAGTTGTTGAAATGGGGATGGAATAGATAAAATGGCGTGAACCACAATATTGCCCAGTAGCAGCAGCGAGATTATGTGCCAGCCTATAATGAACGAACGACTTAGCCACTGCTTTTGATAACCGAAATAATAGACGAGCGGTGCGGTAATTCCCGCTAGTATATCAAAGTTTCTTCCCGCAAAGGTCATCAGTTCGGGGATAGCACCGTATGCGAATAGCTGATAGAGAATAAGCTCTACCGGAATGCGGATAATATGCAGAAGTGCTAATCGCGAAACGTTAGCCGACGCTATCCATCGCTTTCCTTGTTTGAATTGAAACAGGAGCACAATCACCAGGATAGCCGGAAGCAGCACCAGGATGAATCGGGGAGGCAGCATATCGGTCTTCTGATAAAAACCAACGTAGGCTAATCCTCCTTGCAAGATACACCAGAGCAATATTAGCACCCAAGCCGTTTTAGACACGCGAATCGCCCAATGAAAAAGCCCTAGAGTTAGTGAGGTCACCAGAATGAACTCACCCGCAACAAACCAAGGTACAGAATCAACCATAAAACAATGTACAGTTAGCAGTTAGCAGTTAGCAGTTAGCAGTTAGCAGTTAGCAGTTAGCAGTTAGCAGTTA
>ERZ1740060.61-NODE-61-length-103595-cov-23.163048_pt1 | contig 103595 bp, 76 predicted proteins | sample MGYA00581743_ERZ1740060 | MGnify/ENA primary metagenome ERZ1740060 (study PRJEB43018, sample SAMN04849235) | marine metagenome | isolation source: floating plastic debris | place: Pacific Ocean | collected 2008-08-27 | study: EMG produced TPA metagenomics... | reverse complement strand
CCTGTTTTTGGTTTTTTCCAACCCCTTTGTTGGGGGTTTGTTTTCTGTTCACCCTTTTACCCCCCCCCCCGCCGCTAGAAATTCCTTGAATAGATTAAAAACTTATTGCGATTTCCGGAGTTGCCAGAATTCCCCCCTACAGTTTTCAGTAGGTTCTGCCTTGAAGACTCCTGTTTCTCTCCTACCGTTTTGTTAACTAGGGCGCGTCCCCAAATTAGAGCTAGCAACTTTGAGAACAGGCATAGCTGCTCCCCAAACTTTGCTGAGAGCTTACCCCTGATTGGGAAAGTCATTTCGCCCGCCGCTGATAACAGCCCCTAGAGATCTTCGTTTCAAAGCACCCCTAGAAAATATCCTATGGAACTTGCTCAATTCCCCTGGCTGACGGTCACTATTTTCCTGCCGATTACTGCAGCCCTCTTCATTCCCTTCATTCCTGACAAAGACGGCAAAACTCTGCGGTGGTATGCCCTGGTCGTCGGTCTCATTGATTTTGTCTTACTGGTCAGTGCGTTTTATCTGGGGTATGACTTTAATGATTCTGGCCTGCAGCTCGTTGAGAGCTACACCTGGGTGCCCCAGCTTGATCTGCGGTGGTCAGTTGGTGCGGATGGGCTATCAATGCCCCTAATCTTGTTGACGGGGTTCATCAGCACCCTGGCGATCCTCGCTTCTTGGCCGGTCACCCTCAAGCCCAAGCTCTTTTACTTTTTGCTGTTGGCCATGTACAGCGGCCAGATCGGTGTATTTGCCGTGCAAGACATGCTGCTGTTCTTCTTCATGTGGGAATTGGAGCTGATCCCGGTATATCTGCTGCTGTCGATTTGGGGCGGCAAGAAGCGGCTATATGCTGCCACCAAGTTCATTTTGTATACCGCTGGTGGGTCGCTATTTATTCTGGTGGCGGCTTTAGCGATGGCCTTTTACGGCGATGTCGTGAGTTTCGACATGACGACCCTCGCCGCCAAGGACTACACCACTCAGTTCCAGCTCTTTATGTATGCGGCTTTCTTGATTGCTTATGCGGTCAAGCTGCCAATCTTTCCCCTGCATACCTGGCTGCCGGATGCTCACGGTGAGGCCACGGCTCCAGTACATATGCTGCTAGCCGGTATTTTGCTAAAGATGGGCGGCTACGCCATCATTCGCATGAATTTGGGGATGCTACCCGATGCCCATGCCATCTTTGCCCCGGTGTTAGTGATCTTCGGCATTATCAATATTATTTATGCGGCGCTAACGTCTTTTGCTCAGCGCAACTTAAAGCGCAAGATTGCCTATTCCTCAATTTCTCACATGGGGTTTGTGATTATCGGGATTGCCTCCTTTACGAATCTAGGCCTCAGTGGGGCAGTGCTGCAGATGGTGTCTCACGGGCTGATTGGGGCGAGTCTCTTCTTTTTAGTGGGGGCCACCTACGATCGCACCCATACGCTGATTTTGAGTGAAATGGGCGGCGTCGGCAAGAAGATGCCGAAGATCTTCGCCATGTTCACTACCTGCTCCATGGCGTCTTTAGCGCTACCGGGCATGAGTGGCTTTGTGGCTGAGCTGATGGTCTTTGTCGGCTTTGCCACCAGCGATGCTTATTCCTTTACCTTTCGACTGATCGCCGTCTTACTCATGGCGGTTGGGGTGATTTTGACCCCGATTTATCTCTTGACGATGCTACGAGAGATTTTCTACGGCTCAGAAAATAAAGAGCTGATTGAGCGCGAGGCCCTGATTGATGCGGAACCGCGCGAGGTGTTTATCATTGCCTGCCTGTTGATTCCTATCATTGGCTTTGGTCTTTATCCCAAGATGCTGACTCAGGTGTATGACACCACGACCCTGCGGTTAACTGACAATTTGCGCACCCGCGCCTTTGCCGCCACTGAGGAAGTGCAGCCTCTGGCGTTCTTGCCGAAGCTGAAGGCGCCCGAATTACCCTCGGGGCTCTAGATCGACTGAGCGACTTTGTCGGTTCTATGAAGCTGGCAGAGCAAGATGGAACTAATCATCAAGCTTCCCTGATGTCGGAAACATTCTCGACTCAGGGAATTCTTGTAGAACAGTGGCGATCGCTCTTGATTCTCAAGCAAAATTAATTGAGGACTCAGACCGGATACTGCTGCCGTGGTTCAGTATGGTATTGAACAATGCCTCACAGCCTTACCCAAAAGCCATCTAAGACAATGAAAAATCCTTGGTCTCGTCGTCTTCGCTCCAGCGCTTACGTTTTCGGTACCGCGATTGGTCTCACGGTTTCAGGAGCCTTGTTGCCCCCGACAGAGCTGGCCTCTACTTGGGGATTGTCAAGTATGGCGATCGCTCAAAATGCCTCTGAGCAAACCAACATTCAGGTTTACAGCAACGCCAGCCCGGCTGTGGTGGCGATTGAAGCAGAGGATGGTTCCGGCAGCGGCAGCATCATCACCACCAATGGTCTCGTCTTGACCAACGCCCACGTGGTGGGTAGAAACACGGTTGTCCAAGTTCGCGTGGCTGATGGCCGCGAGTTTACCGGTGATGTGGTGGGATTTGCCAGTAGCCGCGTCGATTTGGCCGCGATTCAACTGCGGGGCAATCCGTCCGGGCTGCCCACCATCAGCATTGCCGCTCCCAATTCAGTGCAGGTCGGACAACAAGCCTTTGCGATCGGCAATCCCTTTGGCTTATCCGGGACATTCACCACGGGCATCGTCAGCCGCATTGACCCCGAGCGCGGCTTGATTCAGACCGATGCGGCAATTAATCCCGGTAATTCCGGCGGGCCGCTGTTGGGCAGCGATGGTCGCCTCATTGGCGTCAACACGTCCATCTTTACGACGCAACAAAGCGGCGGCAATATCGGCATTGGCTTTGCGATTCCAGTGCAAGAGGTGCAAACGTTTATCGCTGAGGTGAATGCGGGCACGGCCCTGACCACCGCGAGTGCAGCCGGCAACCGTGGCGGCCGCGAACCCCAAGTGATCGCCCTCAACGATATCATCTCGGGTCAGCTCGACGACGGCAGCGACGTTTTGCCCGACGGTAGTTTTTTCAACGCCTATGTGTTTGAAGGTCGCCAGGGTCAACGGGTGGCGGTCGAAATGATGAGTCAGGATCTCGATGCTTACCTGATTCTGCTGAGTGAATCGGGCGACAGCTTATATCTCGAGGACGATGACAGCGCTGGCGATTTCAACGCTCGTCTCGTCACGACGCTGCCGGAAGATGGCGAATACATTATCATCGCTAACTCCTTTGCTGGCGGCGAGCGCGGTCGCTATGACCTCAGGCTGGCTGAAGTCGATGGGGCGGCCCCGCCGACGGCGACGACGCCATCACCGAGTGGTTATATCCTGCAGGAGAGTGGTCGTTTGGAAGCTGGGGATGACATTGCCCCCGACGATACCCTCTATGACCAATACACCTTTGACGGTCAAGCGGGGCAAACGGTGACCATCACGCTCGAAAGTCAGGAATTTGATACCTATCTGGCCATTGTTGATGAGGCGGGTAATTTGGTCGCTGAAAATGATGATATTGGCCCCAACTCGACTAACTCAGCCGTCTCGTTTACGGTGCCGACGACGGGAAGCTTCCTGGTCATTGTGAACGGCTACTCAACCGCCGATCAGGGCCGTTATGACCTGGTCGTCCGCTAACCCTGCAGTCCTCCGTGGTGCCCTTGCAATAGGGAACAGTCCACTAGAACCCGAGCCAGGCGAAGAAAGTTTGGTGGGTAATTAGTTCCACGACTAACAGGGCAACGAAGCCAATCATGGCAAACCGACCGTTGATGCGCTCGGCATAGTCGTTTAACCCAAAGGCAGGCGTATCGTTTCCTGACACTGCTGCAGTGTCAGTAGATGCCTCAGGGGCCTCGGGCAGTGTGTCTGCATTGTCTGGAGTCTCTGATGCCATAGAAATTTAGAGGTGTCTTTTACCGGAGCGATCGCTTCGCCGTCAACCGTTGTTGCCCGATCCCGAGCCCATGAACGAAGGCATCGCTTGGCGCCAGCTCTACTGTATCCCAAGAGATGACGGTCACAAAAGCTAACCGGCTTTTTTACCATCATCAGACATTGGGGCAGCTTGTAGGGGGGCCATCTTCGGGGCGATCGCCCCGGCACTGATGCCGGCTTTGTGCGCTGCCATTGCCCCAATCGCTGCCAGATAGGAGCGTACTCGCCAGACCTGCACGCCTAAGCACTCTGGGGGGACGGCTAGCGTGGTGGTATTCTCTTCGACCGCGATAATTTGGGCTGAGGTACCGCTAAAATGCAGCACGCCGCTGCCGCCAAATGCTGCCGCTGGCACAATCACAGCGTCTACTTGGTCGCGCCAAATAGTTCCCCCTGAGGTGGCTGTCGCTGCCACCAGCTGAGGGGCGCGGCTGAGACCCGCCAGCACACAGGGTAAGAAGGTGTGACCAATTTCTTCAGCCGCTGATTTGGGCGATAACGTCGGATCTAACGGTAGGGGACTGAGGGCGGGGGCGTGAGCGCAGGGCAGCTGAAACTGACGCACCAGCAAGTGACTAATCACGGCTTCGGCACCGGCTAAGGGATCAACACCCTGCCCTTGACGATAATTTTGCAAAGAGTCTGAGCCGTCATCATCAGGAAAGCGGACAACGACGGCGATCGCCGTCGCGCCTAACTGCATCAGTTTTTCTGCTGCTCTCAGCAACGTGCCGGGGTTGGCAATCGTGCCCCAAGTTGCGCCCGACTCGGCCGTTTTCAGGGTGACGCCGACGGGTGCATCGGTGATGACATAATCGGTCATCTCTAAGCCCAGGGTGGCGCGCGCGGCATCCGCCGCCTGCAGGTGCCGATACCGCGCGTGTGGCTCGATGGCCTGATCGAGCAGCAAACCAATGCGGTTACGATGCACGGGTCGCAGCCCCCAAGTCCCCGCCGCAAACTGATCGAGCCCGTATCCCTCAACATAGAGGGCGTTGGGCAACGGCCAATAAAGCTGCGCCCCGTTCATCACGTTGGGATGGGTGATGAGGGTATCAGCGACTTGCGCGATCGCGCGGGCCACTGGCACCGCATCGCCGGCATATCCCCCCACGGCTGCCCCGACCCCGGTGGGCACGATGAGGACAGCAGTGTAGGGGCGGCTGGGTGTAGGCATTGGTAAAACTCAAGAGAGGCGTGAGGCCGCATGGGCAGCTTGGCCTGCCGCACTGCAATCAATGTTTGACTACGGCGCGGCTGCTTGGCGTTCTTCATCCTCTAGCAGCTACTTATCCGTTACAACGGCTTCGACCTGTGCCGTCTGCGCTGCTTCATCCACCTTCGCGATCGCCCAGCGGAGGGGCTCACCCCGTTTTTGCAGCTCCGCCTCGACTTTTTGAGGCAGCTCCGCCGGATTTTCGGTTAGATCAATTTCAGCCGTAATAAAGTGGGTTGTCATGGTGAGATTTCCTCTAAAAGCGAGCTTTAGACTTTTTCAGTGATCGAATAGCGCCAACAGTACTGGTTGAGCGGCTAGGTCTGGGCCTGAATTCGGCCATGATTCAGGAAGGCTGGCCAAACTGCTTTTCATACACAATGTCTTCTTTCTCGGTTTCGAGTCGAATGTCAGAGCGCGGATAGGCCACACAGAGCAAGGCGTATCCCTCACTTTGCAGATCCGGTCCAACGCCCATCCCTTCGGCCTGATCGACAGTGCCTTCATGAATGAGCGCCGCACAGGTCGTGCAGACTCCCGCATTACAGGAAAAGGGCAGTTCGAGGCCGGCTTCCTGCGCTGCCAATAAAATTGTCTTGTCCTCAGCAACTTGAACTTGAGTGACAGTGCCTTGGTGATTAATTTCGACGGTAAACGTATTGGCCATCAGCTTTTTTTGATCGTCAAATCACAGAATAAAAAACGGGGTGGATGAGGGCTGGCGAATGAAGGCTAGCCCCCATTGGGCTGGGCTGACAACAGAGTGCTGAAACCGTTGGGATAAAGCCATCCACTCAAGTAACAGAAAGGATTGCTATGGGCTTTATTGTCAGCTCATCCTACTGCAGAATCGGCGGGGCCAGAGTTGTGTGACTCACCCCAGACGACAGGGTTGGGTGAGCAGTTTGTGGTCAGACCGCCGCCGAGAGGTGAGTTATCCCTCCATCGGCAAACTCAAGCCAGGCGGGTAACTAAGCTGGGAAAACCGTCTCAAATTCTGCTAGCAGATCGTCCATTTCCTCTAGGGCTTGGTTTACATCGATTCTCAACATGCCGATGTCAGGTTGCTCAAGTAGTTTCAGCAAAACCTCACGCTTGCTGCGAATCATCTCGACTCGGTCGCGAATTGCCTGGGTATCCATGGTTGCTCAATGACTCACCAGTTAACCAGCATAAGCAACTTTGGAACGAGAGGAAACCTTAATGGCTGATTTCGACCCTCTGGTTTGAGTCTTCAGAGACCCAAGTCGCCCATCCTTCGGGGCCTGATCGACCGTTCAGAGGTGTTTGACGAGAAAGCGATCAAGCTGATTGGCAAACGCTTCGCGATCGCGCTGGTTAAACGGGGGCGGGCCACCGGTTTCCACTCCACTGTTGCGCAATTCGTCCAAGAAATTCCGCATGGAGAGCCGCTGCCGAATGTTCACTTCATCGTAAAATTCGCCACGGGGATTCAGCGCGTAGGCGCCTTTTGCGATCGCTTCTGCCGCGAGGGGGATGTCAGCCGTGACCACCAAGTCTTTGGCCGCCAGATGCTGCACGATATAGCCATCGGCCACATCTAGTCCTGCTTTGACCTGCACCGACTCAATATAAGGCGAAGCGGGAATCGTCAGGGCCTGATTGGCGACCAGCGTGGTTTTAACGGCGACCCGTCTCGCTGCCCGAAAAATAATTTCCTTAATCACCTTAGGACAGGCGTCGGCATCAACCCAAATTTGCATGATCCGCGTTTCCTATCGGCGTTCCTCAATGACCATTGAGCCGGGATTTGCTGAGACCGCGTGGCTTTAGGCTTTGAACTGCTGGGTATAGAACTGAGCATAGCGCTGGCCATAGCTGAGCAGCTCGTCGTGGCTTCCCGATTCGAGAATGGTGCCCTTCTCTAAAAAGATAATGCGATCGGCTTCGCGAACGGTGCTCAACCGGTGAGCAATGATAAATACGGTTCGGGCTTGCATCGCGCGCTCTAACGCCTCTTGCACCAGCGCTTCTGATTCAGAATCCAGCGCCGAGGTGGCTTCATCCAAAATCAGAATGCGGGGATTAAAGTACAGGGCGCGGGCGATCGCCACGCGCTGCCGCTGTCCCCCTGAGAGGTTCACGCCCCGCTCACCCACCCAGGTGTGATACCCCTGAGAAAACTGGGTGATAAAATCGTGGGCATTGGCTAACTGGGCGGCGGCTTCAAGGCGGGCCGCATCTGGCGTAACTTCGCCATAGGCAATGTTTTGAGCAATGTTGCCAGAGAACAGGGTGATGTCTTGCGGCACAATGCCAATTTGCCGTCGCAGGCTATTGACGGTGACATCGCGCAGGTCGATGCCATCGATCAGCACCTGCCCCTCATTCGGGTCAAAGAAGCGCATCAGCAGGTTGACCAGCGTGGTTTTGCCCGCGCCCGAAGACCCGACCAGCGCCACCACCTCACCAGGATGCACCAGCAGGTCAAGGTGCTGCAAAACGGGCTTGCTCGGGTCATAGGCAAAGGAAACGTCGCAGTATTGTACGCGACCAGTCACCGGCGGCAAGGGCTTGGCGTCAGGCTTATCAGTGAGGGTGGGCGTGACAGCCATGAGTTCAAACACGCGCTCTACTGAGGCTTCGGTTTGTTTGAACTCGTTGTAGTGCTGAGTGACTAAGTCAATGGGGTGCAGCAGTAGGGCAATCGCCGCCAAAAAGCTGACCAGCGCCTGTGGTGTGAGATTGCCCTCAGCAATTTGCCAGCCGCCAAGAAAGAATAGAAACATGATCCCGATCGCTTCGAGAAAGCCGACGATGGGATACTGCAATGCCTTGAGCTGTTCAGCGCGATAGCGCGCATTGCGATTGTGGATGGCCTCTTGATCAAAACGCTGCTGTTCAAATTCTTGGGCGGCAAAGGCCTGCACCAGCCGCATATTGCCCAAGACTTCGGTGAGCAACGCGGATAAGCTCGAAATCTGGCTCTGACTTTTGCGGGAGAGTTTGAGTAAGCGATTGCCAAATTCCCCAATGAGCCAGGCCATCAGCGGCGCGATGACGAGGCCCGCCACGGTCAGCTGCCAGTTGAGATACAGCATGTAGATCGGAATGGCGATGAGCTGCAGCACGCAGGAGACGAACTGCTGCGACATTTTGTGCATCACCTCGCCGATGCGATCGATGTCTTCCGTCAGGCGATAGCTCAGGTCACCGGTTTGACTGCGTTCGTAATAATCCAGCCCCAGCCGCTGCAGGTGAGCATAAATTCCCGTTCTCAAGTCCAGCGTCACGTCGAGCGACGCCCGGATCATGATGATGTTTTCCCAATATTGAAAGACGCTGCGGATCAGGAAAATCACCCCGGCTAGGCCCAGCCAGTAGGCCATCTCCTCGACGTTGCCTTGACCCATATAGAGCGCCACTTGGCCAGCCAGATAGGGCAGGGCTACCGTCGATAACACGTACCCCAAAATGCAAACAAACCCGATCAAAAACCGACTCAGATGCGGTTTGATAAAGGGCGTCAGCTGTCGGTAGCTGGATTGCCGGCGGGGCGCAGCAGGGGTCACGGTGTGATCGTTCCTCGTTTGGGCTCGATGACCTCAGCCGGTGGGGCGACGGTATCAGCAGCCAGGTTATCTAAAATGAGTTGAGCAATGCGTTCAGAAGCGCCCGGCGTGCCGAGGCGCGCCCGACCATGATCGATGCAGGCGGTGAGATAGTCTTGATCCGCCAGCGTTTTTTGCAGGCAGTGCGCGGCTTCGCGGAGGGTAGCTTGGTCCGCCGGAGCCTGGCCTATGGTTTGGGCCGACAGCCCGAGCAAGCGGTCTTGGGCCTCGGCAAAGGCGTAATTAAACTGCGGCCCTTCTCCCGGAATTTGAATCACTGGCTTGCCGAGCGCCACCGCCTGATCGACGGCCAACCCGGCCATCCCAATGACGATGGTGGTGTGGCAAACGATGTCGTTGAAGGCGTTGTCGTAGCAGAGAATCTCGGCGATCGCGCCGTTGTCTTGGGGACAAAAGAGTCGGCCTGATTCATACTGCCAGCCCGCTTCGGCAGCCAACGTCGGTACTGCCGCCATCAGGGCCGGTACCAGGGCCGCCCGAAATTGAACGGTATCGCCCATCAATTGGGCCGCTTCTGCGACGCACTGCATCTGCAGTTTGAAGTTACGCACGGCTTCAGGCATGCGCGAACCGGGCAACAGTGCCACCATCGGCACGTCGGGCTTGAGCGATAGGTCTTTGCCCTCGGGCAGCAGCCAGTCGAGGGAGGGAATGCCGCCGTAGTGGACTTTCTCAAAGCCTTGTTGGCTCAAGTCTTCGGCTGTGTGAGGATCGCGGGTGATAATGGCCCGACAGCGGGGCGATCGCACCACAAAGCGCATCACAAAATCCGTTTGCAAATGGCCCTCATACAGGGCCGACAGGCACGAAATAAAAGAGATAAACGGTCGTTGGGTCAGGTAAGCGCAGGTTTGGCCCACCGAATCGCCGGTGGCGTGCACCAAATCAAATTGAGGGCCGTGGTGACGCAGGGCTTTGATTTGCCGCCAGCTTAGCCCTAACAGCCCGGCTCGAATATCTTTCAGCAAGAGCCACCGATTGACGTAGGTAAACCCGCCCGAGGGCAGCACCTGCGTTGGCCCCAAAATGGGGACGCCCAAGCGACGATAGGCGTTTCCTTCACCCACAATGGGGATGGCAGCAATGTCAATATCGGGAGCCAGCTTTTTCAGCGTACGAATAACGTAGGCCGAGTGGTTGTCCTCACCGTGACCGTTGCTAATAAATAAGACCCGCTTAGGCATCGGGGGCAGCAGTCCTACTAAAGCGCAGATGCCAGTTTAACATTCTGCTTCAGTCATATCTGATGAAATCTCCGGTTATCGGGCGATCGCCCTCGCCTTCGGGCCGCTCCGACTCGCTAGAGATCAAGGTGTCATCGGGACCGGTCGGGGAACTTTTGGGCTTGAGTCGAGGTCTAAAACTAAATTACGGTTTGAGGCAGCTGCCATCCTGGCTGGGTTTTGGCGCGATGATGATCCGTGGGCAAGCGGCCACCTCAAATCGCTCTATCTTTCCTGACATCGGGTATTCTTAAGCCAAATTATTGAGTCTGTGACCGCCTCTGTGAAACCCTTATTGCCTTGTCAAGACTGTCAGCCAGCGCCCCGCCAGCTCCGGTGGCTGGGGTTAGTGATGGTGAGTGTCACGCTGTTTGCGGGGATCGAGCTATGGGTGGCGAGCTTGAGCCACAGCCTGACGTTGCGGGCTGATTCGGGTCATATGCTGACGGATGGCTTGGCGATGGGGCTGGCCATCGTGGCGGCCGCCTTGGCTCAGCGATCACCCGTCCAGGCACCGGGTAGCCACCGGCTGGAACTCGTGGCAGCGCTGATTAATGGGCTGGCGTTATTGGCGATGGCTGCTTGGATTGGCCGCGAGGCCCTCGCCCACTGGCAGGGACAACCCACTGAAATTTTGAGCCTGCCGATGCTGATTACCGCTTTGCTGGGGCTGTTGGTGAATGGGCTTAATCTGTACTGGCTGCACGGCGATATGCGGCAAAATCTGAACCTGCGCGGCGTATTTTTGCATATCTTGGCGGATTTATTGGGGTCGGTTGGAGCCATTCTCGCGGCGATCGCGGTCACCTTTTTGCAGTGGCTCTGGGCCGATATTGTGATTGGTGCAGTCGTCGCCAGCTTTATTGGGGTCAGCGCTCTGCCGCTGCTCTGGCAGAGTATCCAGCGGCTCTGGCGGCCCCTGAGTACTGCGCCTGCGCCAGAGACCGCGTTATCGGCGGCGGGCTGGCTGGAGCTGGGGCAAACCGATTTGGCTAGCCTGGTGACTCAGTCGTCTCAAGGCGGTGCCGACGAATCGACCATTTGAGCCATCTCAAAATTTCAATCCTCTGATTTAAGGTCAGACAGCCACTGGCTGGCGGATGGTCTAGGCCTGTGGCCGCTTATTTCTGGGCTGGTGCGATCGCCCGATTTGGCATTGGTGCAGTCGACTTTCCCAGAATTTGGGACTGCCCTTGAGCCTGAAAGCGATCGTTTCCCTGAGCCAGTTCTTGCCGTCCCAACCAAGGCGCGGATTTGGGCACAGCCTCATCATTGGCGTTTTATAAGTAATCGCCGGTTTGTACGCTGTAGCTAACTCCAGCACCGCCCTATTGACCTGAACCTGACTTTTGGGCTTCATGCTGATGGATGAGGGCATCATGACCGCTATTATCGCCTGCAACAATCAGCACGAAGCCTGACTGAGATGGTGCTTAGACGACTGAATTTGGCTGGTTTTGGGCATTCTGGGGTGGCGTTAGTGACCTATGAGGGCGATTTAATTCATCGGTCTCGACATGGGCAACAGTATCTTAATGAGGGTTTTTTCATGGTTGGTCATTGCTTTCTCCGGGCGCCGGGCGTGGCATCTGCGTCACTGTTTTGAGGGCCTTTGCTGTGGCCTGGGCGACTGTGCGGTATTGTTCATAACACCCAAAATTCATGCAGACATTTGGTAATTCTGTGTTAAAAACGGCGGCGATCGCCCTCACCTTAGGCGGCTTGGCGGCCTGTAATGACTCTGGTGGCGAATTTAGTAGCAGTTCAGGGGTTGAGGTCAATGTCATGGTGGGCAGCGCCCTGCATGACTTTTGTGATGAGGCCGCTGCACGGTTTAACGCTGATAGCCCCGTCTTAGAGTCCGGGGAAGCGTTTTACATCAGTTGTGAGGCCGCAGGCAGTGGCGATGTTGTTGCCCAAGTGCTCGCCTACGCGCAGCAATCACAGTCCGGTACTTTGGATACTGAAGCCGCGGGGCTACCGACACTCATCTCTGTAGACGGTGAAATTTACCATAGTCAGCTGCTGTATCAACTGCAGCAAGCAGCGCCCGGTGCTGACTACGTCCCCCCGATCACCGACGCTCCGCTGCTGGCCTACAGCCCGATGGTGTTTATGGTGCGGGAAGATTTGGCCCCAAGCATACAGTCGGTAGATGATCTTTTTGTTGCTCTCACCCAGGCCCAAACCCACCAGGACCTGGATGCCGCCAGTCCGCCACAAAATATTTACTACGTGCACACCGCCCCCACGCGATCGAACTCTGGTCTGCAGACCCTAGTGGCTCAGTTCGCCTCGGTGTCGGGCAAGCGTCCCGAAACGCTCACTGCTACCGATGTCACCACCTACCAGGGCGATATTCAAAAAATTCAGGAAAAGATTACGCGCTATGGCACCTCAACCAGCTCCCTGGCAGAGGCGATGGCGGCTAACGGGCCATTTTGGGCCTCTATCGGGTCGGTATATGAGTCATCGGTCATCGCTGCAAATGCCCAACTACAGCCAGGGCAACCCAAATATGTCGCGGTCTATCCGCAGGCGACCTTTACCTCAAATATGCGCGGAATTTTGCTGAATGCACCCTGGGTCGATGCGGTTGAGCAAGCGGCGGCTACCGAGTTTTTAGGCTACCTGCAAACTCCAGAAATCCAGACGTTGGCAACCGATTTGGGACTGCGTCCAGGCAGTCCAGAAGTGGCGCTGGGCAGCCGATTTAGTCCTGAATTTGGAGTTAATCCCAACGCCAGTTATGACTCCTACCGGCCGCCGGAAGCCGCCGTGGTAGACGAGATGATTACCGCTTGGGCCGATTTCGCCAAAAAGCCTTCCCTCGTGGCGATCGTGGTAGATTCCTCCGGCTCGATGGAAGGGAATAAGCTACCAGCAGTGCAAAACACGCTGCAAACCTACATCACGACCCTGGGCTCTAACGATCAGGTGGCGCTGATTGACTTTGACGAAGCGATTCGGCCCCCGGTGTTGGTCGATGGCACACCCGAGGGGCAGCAGCGTGGCTTTGACTTTATCAATAGCCTGCAGGCGGAGGGCGGCACCCGCCTCTATGACGCGTCTTTAGACGCCCAGAGCTGGCTGCGAGCCAACCTGCGGCAAAATGCTATTAACGCTGTGCTGGTGCTCACCGATGGCGAGGATTCTGGCTCTGATGTGCCGTTTGACAGTCTGCTCACGAGTTTAAAAGAATCTGATTTTTCAACCGACGAGCGGATTGCGTTTTTTACCGTGGGCTATGGCGACGAAGGTGACTTCAACCCCGACGTGTTGACCCAAATTTCTGAGTCTACCGGCGGTTACTATGCCAAGGGCGACCCCGATACGATCGCGCGTCTGATGCAAGATATTCAGCTGGAGTTTTAACGGATGCCCATGAAACTCACCAATCCCCTGGCGTATCCTTTAGCGGTGCTGGCGGGCGGCGTTTTTTTAGTGGCGGGAGTGCGGTTGCTACAGTTACCCACCGTCGTGGCACTGCCAGGAGCCGTGGCGATCGCCACCGTCGGCGGCGCCGTGCTGAAGGGCCGCGAGCCCGAGTCGCTGGGGCTCGACAATCCTCGCCTGGAGGCTGAACTGCGCCAGGCCAAGGAGCGGGCCGAGCGCCTGGCCGGCCAGGCTAACGACTTGCAGGCCGAGTCGCTTGACTTGCTGACTGAAACCCATCAGGTGGAGCTGCTCGGGATTGTGCAATACGCCTGCGATCGCACCCGTGAGCTGCCCGCCAAACTGGATGCAATGGCCACCCGACTCAGTGGCCGAGGGTCGCTCCTGTCAGTTGAAAATCTGGCGAAGCAATTGCAAGAAGCCCAACACAAACAGCAAATCAGTACGGGGGTTGCCCGCAAACAGTGGCAGCGGTTAGCGGCGAGCCTAGAGCGCAATATTCAACTGGCCCAGCAGGGGGAAGACGCCCGTGAGGCTCAGGTGGTAAATCTATCGACGCTGATTGTGGATGCGGGCGGCGTCTTACAGCAACTGCAAAATAAGCTGCGCTCGGCGGACCTTGACAGCGATCTCCAAACGGACGAACTGCGGGAACTGGGCCTAGAGCTGAATAACATGCAAGAGAGCATGGACGTGCTGATGACGCCTCAATAAAGGGTTTATGGCAGCGATATGGTCGGACACACTATGCGGAGATGGAATTGATGAAACCGGCTTTTCGAATGGTAACTTCGGCTGCGATCGCGATCGGGGCTTTCGGGCTGGCCTACATGCCGCTGCCAGGCGTAAATCGAACGGTGACCGTGGTCAGCGGTTCGGAGCTGCAGGAACCGCTGGCGGTGCTTGAACAGCGCTTCGAAGCGGCCAACCCAAACTTGGATCTACAAATCGAACTGCAGGGCTCTCAAGACCTCGTTAACAACTATTTGGATGACCAAAACGACTTTACGCCGACTGTACTGATTCCGGCGAACGGTCAGCTGCTGGACGAACTGGCGCAGCGATGGAGCACACAATATGGTGACGAGCCGTTTTACGATGCGCCCCAGCCCATTGCCAAAACGATGTTGGTCGCTGTGGTCTGGCCAGAGCGCGGACAAGTCCTGTTTCCCAACAATCAGTTTCAATGGTCGCGTCTGGAGACCGCTGTCACCCAGGGTAACTGGTCAGCCCTCGGCGGCAATGGCGACTGGGGCAGCTTTGACCTCCTCACCACCGACCCTGAACGATCGAACAGTGGTCAGCTAGCGCTATCGCTCTGGTCACAGGCCAAGCTCAACAATCAAACCCTCACTTTAGCCAACCTCAATACGGCCGAGGTCGGGGCGTTGTTTGGTCTGGTCAAGCGATCGGTCTATCAACCACCCCGGTCTACCGACATTCTGCTGCAGGAATTTATTGCTCGCGGCCCCAACGACGCCGATATCGCGATCGTCTACGAAAGCATCGCGCTGTACCGCTGGCAGCAATCCCAACAAAGCAAAGCCGCGGCCTACCAGATTTACTACCTTGATCCAACGATCGAGACGGTGTCTACCGCCGCGATCGCCCGCCGGGATGTCAGTGCCGCAGACGCTCAGGCCGGTCAGCAGTTCATCGACTTTCTGATCGCGCCAGAACAGCAGGCGGTGTTTGTGCAGCATGGCTTTCGACCGCTTAATCCTGATGTGGCGATCTCCGACGTCCCCAATAGCCCCTGGAACCAGAATATCCCCGGTGTCGAGCCTGAACCTGCAATCCAGGCTACGACACCGCCCGATCGCACCCTGGTGAACGAAGTGATTCGACTCTGGCAGCGCGCCAACTGATTTGGATTCCTAGTGATCAGAGTCTCAATACCCCCCTGAACCGGCAGGGGAACTATATTGTGCTGGTCACTTTGCTGATGCGCTTAGGATCAGAGTGCTTCTAGGTGTCCCCAGAAAAGTGGCTTCGCAGTCTTGAGCTAACCGGACTGGCGACTGCTATACCAAGCCCTACTGGTTGAACCCCGGTTTGAAAAACTCCTCAATTTGCTGCAGTGTGTTAGCTGCGCCGACCGCACTGCAACGGCAGAAGTAATGCCACCATTCCAGTGTGTCTGCCCTTTCCCCTGGCACCCCAAGCCCCAGGAAGGATATGCAAACTCAACCACAGCCTACTAACGATTACTAGGGAGTCGTCAAACTGGCCGTATTGGGTGGGTAGACCGCTTCAGCCACCATGCCCGGTTGTCCCAACAGTTGAGAGTTACCTTCGTTAAAAGACACCATGACGCCGCCCGCATTCCCCGCGCGGATTTTGAGTTGTTCTTCTGCCGTCCAGACTTGGGTTGCGCCTTCCTTCAAAATGCCTTCAAAGGTAACTTGGCCGTCGGTGGTGACGCGAATCCAAGACTGCCCCTGCAGCTCGACCGCCACCCGAATCGGTGAATTAATTCCTGCTGTGGGTGAGGTCGCCTCTGTCGGCGAGGCCTCTTCAGGCGTGCCGGCTCCCGCTTCTGGTAGTGTGGCTTCTTCGGCGACTTCCCCTTCTAAGACGGGCAGCGTGCTGTTCTGATAGTTCATGCGCTGAAACGTGTAGGACAGCGCACTAATCGCAATCCCAATCAGCACGATGTAGGTCAGGTACAGATGCACCGGACGCAATTGAGGCGTTACTGGCAGCCGCCAAAATGAACGAGAGGCCACCGTCGCCGTCGCCGGTGTGGAATATTGAATGGCCAGCGCTTCCCCGTCAAGCCCCAAACTATCGCCGTAGCGACGGATCAGCCCTCGGGTATAGACCGGCTCCGGTAGCTGACTAACATCAGCCGCTTCGAGCGCCTTGAGTAAGCTCAGACGAATCAGAGTTTGTTCAGTCAAATCTTCGTAGGATATGCCCTTGGTCTCGCGAGTGCCTCGCAAGATCTGACCAATATGAACCAACTGATCGTGGTAGAGCTGGTGATTATCGGGTGACGGTTTCTTCATTAAGCCTTCTGAAGACGCAAACTAAATATATAACGTGACTTCTATAAACAAAAATTACGACATGCCTAGTATCCACCAAAATTACGATTCTGTGACATTACTGGGGGCAGAAGTTTGGGTGGATACCTGCCGCAGCTGATGCAGTTCCGGTCGGGTGAGCGGTCGAATTTTGCCGGGCGCTAAGTTGCCGAGGGCGATCGGCCCCACGGCGAGGCGATGCAATCGCTTGACCGGATGACCTAGCTGTTCGGCAGTACGGCGAATCTGGCGATTTTGCCCTTCCCAAAGCACGATTTCTAATTCGGTCTGATGGGAGCTCGGAGGAGCCACCATCGTGACTTGGGCGGGTTGGGTTGGGCGATCGCCCAACCTGCCCCCGCGTCGCCAGCGATCGAGGGTCGCGGCACTGGGTTGACCGGCGACCACCACCCGATAGGTCTTGGGGAAATGATGGCGCGGATGCGTCAACCGATAGGTGAGATCGCCGTCATTTGTCAGCAACAGGGCTCCGGTTGAGTTGTAGTCAAGCCGTCCCACCGGATGTATGCCTTGATGGTGAACAACGTGAGGGGGCAAAAACGCTAGAACTGTTTTCCGACCTTGCGGATCATGGCAGGTTGAGACGACCCTTAGAGGTTTATTCAGTAGGTAGTAGTGGCTTTCAGGGTGATTTTGAGCATTCAGTTCTTGACCATCCAGCTGAATGCGATCGTGCTCCGGATTCGCCTTTTGTCCCAGCTCAGCGACCTGACCGTTGACGGACACTCGCCCCGCTTTAATCAAACTTTCGGCGTGGCGACGGGAGGCAATGCCCCAGCCTGACAACACTTTTTGTAATCTCTCTGCCATACCTTGTACTGTCGTTGTCTGTGATGAGGAATTGCCAATGTCGGGCCATCGAGCCCCATCGATGCTGTTAAGGGCGGCTAAGAGTTCGCCGCCGATTGTCGAGAAAAGCCTTGGCGACAGGATATTCAGCGCGGTTCTCGCCCGCCACAAAAACGGTAGAGTGAGGGCACAGCGGTGAGGAATGATCTTGCTTGAGGCCTTACTAAATTTTACAGGGTGGCCGTTACCCGTACTCCAGATTGGGCTGGTGGGAGCCTGGTTGGGGGTGGTCGGTTTGATTTCTCAGGGGCTGTATCTGACTCACTCTGTTTCCGGCGAAATCACCCGCAAAATTGTGCATATTGGGGCCGGTAATGTAATTTTGCTGGCCTGGTGGCTACAAACCCCAGCCTGGATGGGCATTATGGCGTCGATCGCCTTCAGCTTAGTGGCGCTGCTGTCTTACTGGTTGCCAATTTTGCCCGGCATCAACAGCGTTGGCCGCACCAGTCTCGGCACCTTTTTTTATGCCGTCAGTATTGGCGTCTTGACCGCCACCTTTTGGCCGCAGGGGCTGCCCGAGTTCGCCGTACTCGGCATTTTGACCATGACCTGGGGCGATGGCATGGCGGCCCTGGTCGGACAGTCGATTGGTCGCCATCCTTATCAGGTCTGGGAAATGAAAAAGAGTTGGGAAGGCACCAGCGCAATGGCTTTGGTAAGCTTCACGGCGGGGTGGCTGGTCTTAGGCAGCGTCCATGGTTTTACTCTGACGATGGGCGCGATCGCCCTCATCGTGGCCTTGTCAGCAACGCTGTTGGAGTCGTTCTCCAAATGGGGCATTGACAACCTCACCGTACCGCTGGCGAGTGGTTTTTTAGCCTACGGGTTATGGGCTGTTATCTTGGTTAATCCCTAAGCCGCTTGGAGAAAGGCTTGGACTTCCTTAAGGTAAGTTTGCGGTGCCTCTAGCATCGGAAAGTGCCCCGTATTGCTGATTTCGACATACTTAATCGCCTCAGGATTCAAGTCTGCCGCCGCCTTCCCCAACTTAGCGGGCGTGATCTGGTCGTATTGCCCTGATACCAACAAACTCGGGACGGTAATTTGCTTAAAGGCGACGGGCATTACTTCGGTCGCCCGCTTACTCACCGCGGTGTAGACCGTCCCTAAGGCCACATCGCCATCGGCGGCTAAATAATCTTCGAGAAAAGCGACTTTTTCAGCGGCAGGAATCGGACTACTGAGAAAACGAGACATAAACACGCGAGGGGCCAGGGGAATCCGCTTGAGCCAAGCCGGACGGAAACCCACCACGTAGCCGCCAAATTTATAAAATGCCTCAAAGGACTTTTTATCGTATTCAAAAATGCCGTTGCAGGTTAAAATCGCCCGCTCAACGCGATGGCCATACTGATTCAAAAAGAAAACGGCGACGGAAGCCCCGGTCGAGTGGGAATTCAACCACACCGTCTCTAGGTTGAACGTATCTAAGAGCGCGGCCAGATCATCGGCAAAGGTTTCGAGCTCATAGCCGCGCGCCAAAACGGCCTCGCGGTTTTCGGCGGCAATGCCCGATCGCCCGAATCCCCGCATGTCATAGAGTAGGCAATCAAATTGAGGACTCAATGCCTGGGCCGTGGAGCGCCAATAGCGGCAGGAGCCCCCCCAACCGTGAATAAAGACCATGACCGGCTTACTACCAGGCTCTGAATCCCCCTTTTCGGTAAGCCATTCGTAGTAGTGGTCAACGTCAGCAACTGAAACGTAGGGCATCTTGGGGTGCGTTAGGCAGACTCAGGCTTGGGTAAAGAGGAAGGGTGCAGTAGCAGCTCCGCAGTAGAGCGTTGCTCGACCATTTCGCGAGTGATCATGCAGCGCTTCACATCCTTACGGGAGGGCAGCTCATACATCACTTCGAGCATCAGCTCCTCAACAATACCGCGCAGGGCACGTGCCCCCGTTTTGCGGCGATAGGCTTCCCGAGCGATCGCTCGCACGGCATCTTGCTTAAATTCAAGCTGCACGTTATCCATGCCCATCAGCTTTTGGAACTGTTTGACTAGGGCATTTTTCGGCTCGGTCATAATGGCTACGAGCATGTCTTCATCCAGGGGATCAACCACCGTTGTCGCAGGAATCCGGCCAATAAATTCTGGAATCAAGCCGTATTTGACCAGATCCTGGGGTTCCAACTGCTTCAGAATATCTGCCGTGCGCTTCTCGCGCGAGGATTGACTGTCGCCCGGCTGAATGAAACCCATAGATTTCTTGCCGACGCGCTGCTCCACCATTTTGTCGAGACCGACAAACGCCCCCCCGCAAATAAACAGAATGTTGCTCGTGTCGATTTGAATACAATCCTGGTAGGGATGCTTGCGACCACCCTGAGGAGGCACGTTGGCGACAGTTCCTTCCAGCATCTTCAGCAGCGCTTGCTGTACCCCTTCACCCGAGACGTCCCGGGTGATCGAGGGATTTTCGCTCTTGCGAGCAATCTTGTCAATTTCATCGATGTAGATGATGCCGCGCTGAGCTTCTTCCACGTCTAAGTCGGCGACCTGCAGCAAACGCAGCAGGATGTTTTCCACATCTTCGCCGACATAGCCCGCTTCGGTCAGTGTGGTGGCGTCTGCTACGGCAAACGGCACATCGAGGATTCTTGCCAGCGTTTGAGCCAGTAGAGTTTTACCTGAGCCGGTTGGGCCAATGAGGAGAATGTTGGCTTTCTGAATCTCAAGACCTTCATCCGCATTGTCGCCTTGACTTTGCAGATGGCTTAAGCGCTTGTAGTGGTTATAAACTGCCACTGACAGCACCTTCTTGGATTCGTCTTGACCAATTACATGCTCGTCGAGATAGTTCTTGATCTCGCGCGGTTTGGGCACCTGGTTGAAGGCGATCGGTGACGGGGTGCGGCGGCGCTCCGGCATCTGTTCGCGCCGGGGCACTGACTGCGGCACCGTGGCCCCAGAGTCAAACAGCTCCTCATCTAAGATTTCGTTGCACAAGTCTACACATTCGTCACAGATGTAGACCCCAGGGCCGGCAATCAGTTTCCGAACCTGCTCTTGTGATTTACCACAAAAGGAACATTTGAGATGGGAGTCGTACTTAGACATGGTGTACCCCTATTGCGATGCCGCAGCCGCCGTAGCCATGGTCAGTGAGTCTTGTTCGAGCACTTGGTCGATCAAACCGTAATTCTTCGCTTCTGCCGCCGACATATAAAAGTCACGCTCAGTGTCGGCCTCAATGCGTTCTAAAGGCTGTCCACTATGGTGGGCGATGAGCTCGTTCAGGCGTTGCTTGTGATAAAGGATTTCCCGAGCCTGAATTTCGATGTCAACAGCCTGACCTTGAGCGCCCCCCAGCGGCTGGTGAATCATGATGCGAGCACTCGGCAGTGACAACCGTTTACCAGGCGCGCCGCCGGTTAGCAGAAACGCGCCCATGCTAGCGGCCAAGCCAAAACAGATGGTCACGACATCGGGGCGAATTTGCTGCATCGTATCGTAAATCGCCATCCCTGCCGTCACCGACCCCCCCGGCGAATTGATATAGATTTGGACATCTTTTTCGGGTTCTTCGGCATCTAAAAACAGGAGCTGAGCTACGATCGCATCCGCGATCGCGTCATTTACCGGAGTTCCCAAGAAGATGATGCGTTCTCGCAACAAGCGCGAGTAGATGTCAAATGCCCGTTCGCCGCGACCCGACTGCTCTACCACCATCGGCAGCATGTTGTGGAGCCCTTGGGAAAGACGATTTTGACTAGAGACAGGGTGGTTTGTTAAAGATTGCAACACCATTCAACCGGTTAATTTTCTGACGTCAATGCTTTTCAAAGGTTGCTCCGATCCGAAGTGACGAAACCTGGGTCTACGCTTCACCCGTTCATCGCAAGCCTCCCAAAAGCTGAGAAGCCCTGCTAAAAATCTTGGCAGTGACTCTGAACAACATTATGCCTCAAGCCTCGACAAGCGTACCTGAGAAGCCAGGAATCGGCTACTCAGAAACTCGCCGCGTTTCCGCCCAAAGTCTAGAACAGTTTGGCGGTTATGGCAGTTCTTTGGCTTCATTAATCTTTGAGTTTTATGAGCCAGGTCTCAGCACCGGGGTAAATCCATCGGCTAGTGAGACCTAGCTACCCATGGCCGCCGGCGGCCTAAGTCTCGTCTGCCGGTGCCGCAGCCTCTTCTGACGCTGCCGTAGCGGCAGCTGTTTCCGGTTCTGCGTCAGGGGCTTCAGCGGCTGCCGGTTCGGGTGCCGCCTCGGGCTCAATCACTTCTGTAACGGGCGTCGCTTCGGCTTCAATCGTGGTCGGTGCGTCAGCGGCTGCGGGTGCCGTTTCGCTATCGGCGGCTTCAGCGTCAGCGGCGTCAGCGGCGGTTAAAGTACCCTCCGGCACCAGCTCTACGGTGTTATTCGCCACCAGCCACTTCAAGATCTTTTCCTGGAGCAGCTCTTCATTGACGACTTCTTGCAAGCGGTCTTGATCAACCTCTTGGGGATTGCTGACCTCCGCCATCATTTCATCCATCCGAGCCTTGAGGTCAGCTTCGTCAATTGTGACGGATTCTTGCTTGGCCACCTCGCCCAGCGTCAAGGTGCGTCTGAGCCGATCAATGGCTTCGGGCCGAGAGCGATCGCGCATGTTTTCGACAATCTCGGCGGTCAGCATCTTGTTGATGTCAATGCCCTGGCGACTGAGCTGCACGGCAGCCTGCTGTACCAGGTGGTTCGCCTCGCGCCGAATCAGAGTTTCCGGAATCTCCGCTTCCAAATGCTTCAGCAGCTCATCTAAGAGCGCTTCGAACTGATTGCTTTCAGTTTTGTCGCTGGCTTCAGTTTGAAAACGCTCCTCTAAGGAAGTGCGAAGCTCTGCTAGCGTTTCAAACTCGCTCACCTCTTCGGCCAAATCGTCATCGAGTTCAGGCAATTCCTTCTCTTTGAGTTCTTTGAGCGTGACGGTAAACTGAGTCGCCTTACCGGCTAAGTCTTCTTGAGGATAGCTCTCGGGAAACGTCAGGTTGAGCTCTCTAGTTTCGTCCAGAGTCAGGCCCACAATGCCTTCGACAAATCCATCGATAAAGCCCCCTTCTTTGAGCTCCAGTTGAAAGTCTTCGGCACTACCGCCCTCAAAGGCTTCGTAGGTGCCATCGGCCTGTTCAATCTTGCCCTCAAAGTCAATGACGGCTACATCCCCCATTTGCGCGCCGCGATCTTCAATCGGCACGAGGGTGGCCAAATTGAGCCGATATTGCTCCAGCACCTCATCGACTTGGCTGTCGTCATATTTAATCTCTTCAGCCTGCACGCTCAAGCCAGTGTACTGGGCTAGCGTGACTCGAGGCGGCACGTCTACCGAGGCTTGAAAGGTCAGCACCTCACCGGGACTGTATTGCTGAATCAGCTCTTCAAACTCAGAGGTGAGTTGATAGTTGCCGATCGCCTCAATGGATTCTTGCTTAATGGCCTGTTCAACTGCCGTTTGTACCAGCTCTTCGAGCGCTGTGGCCTTGATTTGTGCCGTGCCAAAGCGCTGCAGAAACACCTGACGGGGCACTTTGCCCGGTCGAAATCCCGGAATCCGCACCGTTTTGATCAGCTTTTGTAGGACTTTCTCATAGGTTTGCTTAGAAACCTCAGCGGGGATTTCAATTTCTAGCCCCACTTGACTGTCGGGCAGTTGTTCTTGAGTAACTTTCATGAAGAGTCCTACTTCCTGTGCAATATCGTTGAAAATTTAAAAGAACACCCCTGCAAAAGGAAGGTCGTTCTGAGTACTAGAGCTGTTGAAATTTAACGGCAGTTAGCTATCATACTGCATTCACGTGGCAACTACACCTCGCTTCTCGGCGGCATCTTTTAAGAGTCAGGTGCTCAAAAAATGAGACGATTTCAGGATGTGCTCGGAGGCCTGAGGGGGGATGGGAGATCATTCCAGGTGCTTGGTCGGGAGCGTCAGCGGGCGCTGTATCCAGCAGCCCCGTCGGAAAATTTGAGAAGTTTTTGAGAAGTTAAGGAGAACACAATGGGGTCTGAAGGATATCGGGTAGCGATCGTCGGGGCGACTGGGGCCGTTGGGGCCGAGCTATTGACATTGCTGGCAGAGCGTCAGTTTCCCGTGGCTGAACTAAAACTGTTGGCTTCGCCCCGATCAGCTGGTAAGACGCTGTGGTTCCGCGATCAGTCGATCACCGTGCAGGCTTTGAGCGATCGCGCCTTTGACGATGTCGATGTGGTGCTGGTGTCTGCCGGAGCGAGTATCTCCCGCGAGTGGGCACCCAAAGCGGCTGCGGCTGGAGCGGTCGTGATTGATAATTCCAGCGCCTTTCGAATGGCACCGCAAACGCCGCTGGTGGTGCCTGAGGTTAACCCGCAAGCCGCCGCTGACCATCAGGGCATCATTGCCAATCCCAACTGCACCACCATTCTAATGGCGCTGGCCATTTGGCCACTGCATCAGATTCAACCCATTCAGCGGGTGGTGGTGGCGACATACCAATCAGCCAGTGGGGCTGGGGCACAAGCGATGGCAGAGGTGAAGGAACAAGCCCAAGCGATTTTGGCGGGCACTGAGCCTCCCACCAAGGCGTTTCCCTATCCGTTGGCGTTCAATCTCTTTCCCCACAATTCGCCACTTGATGAGGCGGGTTACTGCCAAGAAGAGATGAAGATGGTGAACGAGACGCGCAAGATTTTTGCCGAGCCGACGCTGCGGATTACCGCCACCTGCATTCGGGTGCCCGTCTTAAGGGCGCATTCCGAAGCCATTAACCTAGAGTTTGCGGCGCCTTTTGCCCCGGCACGGGCGCGTGCAGCGCTGCGGGAATCGCCTGGAGTCACCCTGGTCGAAGATTGGCAGGCCAACTATTTTCCGATGCCTCAAGACGCCAGCGGTCAAGACAACGTCCTCGTGGGGCGTATCCGTCAAGATCTCTCTCATCCCAACGGCTTAGAGCTGTGGCTGAGCGGCGATCAGATTCGCAAAGGTGCCGCCCTCAATGCGGTGCAAATTGCTGAGTTGCTCGTGCAAAAGCAGTGGCTCAAGCCTACCGCCCCGGTGCTGTCGTGAATTCAGAGGTAGCGTTGCCATTCTGAGGGCACGCTGGCAGAGACGACAGTCGAGGCTATGAGCCGTTAGCGTTCATCGTCTGTACAGCGGTTTCAGCCCCTCGCTTGGTTGAAACAGGGAGGCTGGCAGGTTGATCCCATCAGATTGCGGTTGCTAGCTGATGGCCCCTCTAGCGGATATTCCATCCCTGGAGGCTATGGTCTTCCGGCCTGATGGTTGCTATCGTATTGCTGACCCTAGCCGGAGGGTTGAGTCGATTGCACCGGCACTCGCCTTTAAAGCACTCTTGAACTGAGAAAGGATTGTGTCAGCGTGGGATATTTCGGACGAGTATTGACCGCCATGGTGACGCCCTTTGCGGATGACGGCAGTGTCAACTACTCGGTGGCAGAAGCGCTCGCGGCTCATCTGGCCGATAACGGCAGTGATGGCTTGGTGGTCTGTGGCACGACGGGGGAATCGCCGACTCTATCGTGGGATGAAGAGTTTCAGCTATTCAAATGTGTCAAATCAGCGGTGGGCGATCGCGCCAAAATCATTGCTGGTACGGGCTCTAACTCGACCCAAGAAGCGATCGAGGCGACCCGCAAAGCCGCTGCTCTGCAGCTCGATGGCACCCTGCAAGTGGTGCCCTATTACAACAAGCCCCCTCAAGCTGGGCTGTACCATCATTTCAGGGCGATCGCCGAAGCGGTGCCAGACTCTCCGGTAATGCTTTACAATGTACCCGGACGTTCTGGTTGTGGATTAGCCGTTGACACCGTCGCTCGTTTGACTGAGGTGGCCAACATCGTCGCCATTAAGGAAGCCAGCGGCAACCTTGACTACGCCAGCCATTTGAAATCACAGGTGCCATCAACATTTTCTTTGTACTCTGGTGATGATTCTCTGACGCTGCCGCTGTTGGCAATTGGTGGCTGCGGCGTGGTCAGTGTTGCTAGTCATTTAGTCGGCAATCGCCTGCAAACTATGATTCAAGCCTTTGAAGCGGGTAAGATAGGGCTAGCAGCCGAGGAACATCTGAGCTTATTTCCCCTGTTCAAAGCACTTTTTCTCGAACCTAATCCCATCCCGGTCAAGGCGGCGCTCTCGCTGCAGGGCTGGCAGGTCGGTTCTCTCCGTTCCCCCCTGGTATCTGCGAGCGATGCTGTTCAGCAAGAGCTGAAGGCTCTATTGCCGCAATTGTTTTGACTATCTAGTCCCAGGTCCGAGCCAGTTCAAGCTTTTTGACAATCAAATAGACTTCATCTGCCTTGCTATCAACATTTATTCTGGTTCTTCGTAACCCTATGGCTCACGTTCCAATTCTTTCAGTTTCCGCCGCTGCGATTGATTTAGCGCAGTTTCGCCTGTTTCTGAACCGCAAAAAAAGCCGCTGCGGACAGTTTTAATGGCCTCGCTTTGACGACCCCTGAGCCAAGGCCGCGTCGGTTTCAACGCCCGGCAGGCCGTTGCTCCTAGTCGCTCTACCTTTTTTCCTGGTCATCGCCGGTTTGACTCTGGCTTTTCGAAAGTTTTCTGTACAGCCATTTTTGGCGCTCTTTACTCGATCTGAAACTATATGACTCAAAAAAACTCTGATTCAAAACTCAAAATCATTCCCCTTGGCGGGCTCCATGAAATTGGCAAAAACACCTGTGTGTTTGAGATCAATGATGAAATTATTCTCCTGGATGCGGGTTTAGCGTTCCCGACCGATGGCATGCACGGCGTCAATATTGTGCTGCCCGATGTGACCTATCTGCGCGAAAACCAGCACAAGATTAAGGGCATGATTGTCACCCATGGCCATGAGGATCATATCGGTGGCATTGCCTTTCATCTCAAGCAGTTTGACATTCCCGTGATCTATGGCCCCCGCCTAGCCATGGCTCTGTTGGAAGGCAAGTTAGAGGAAGCTGGGGTCAGCGATCGCACCGAGTTGCGACCTGTGCGCCCGCGCGACGTCGTTCGCCTCGGCAAGTCCTTTATGGTGGAATACATTCGCAACACCCATTCCATCGCCGATAGCTGCAGCGTCGCCATTCATACCCCGTTGGGCGTGGTGATTCATACGGGTGATTTCAAGTTTGACCATACCCCGGTGGATGGTGAATATTTCGACGTGCAAAAGCTGGCGGAATATGGCGAAAAAGGCGTTCTCTGCTTAATTAGCGACTCGACCAACTCCGAAGTACCTGGCCATACCCCGTCCGAGCGCTCAGTCTTTCCTAACCTTGATCGAGCCTTTTCTCAGGCCGATGGACGCTTGATCGTGACGACCTTCTCCTCGTCCGTTCATCGCGTCAATATGATCTTAGAACTGGCCAAAAAGCATCATCGCATGGTCTTTGTCCTGGGCCGGTCAATGCTCAACGTAATTGCCCATGCGCGGGCACTGGGCTACATCAAGTGCGAAGAAGATCGCTTTCAACCCCTGCGCAATCTCCGGCAATACTCCGATCGCGACGTCATGATTTTGACGACGGGGTCGCAAGGGGAACCGATGGCGGCGCTGACTCGCATTGCTAACGGTTCTCACCGTGATATCAAAGTTCGGGAAGGCGATACCGTGGTCTTGTCGGCCAACCCGATTCCCGGCAACACGATCTCCGTCGTTAACAACATCGATAAGTTGATGATGAAGGGTGCCAAGGTGATTTATGGCAAGCATCAGGGCATTCACGTCTCCGGTCATGGTGCCCAAGAAGATCAGAAGCTGATGTTGGCGCTGACTCGGCCCAAATTCTTCTTGCCGGTGCATGGCGAACACCGCATGTTGGTCAAGCATTCGCAGACCGCCCAAAGTATGGGGGTACCGGCGGAAAACATGGTCATCATCGATAACGGCGACATTGTTGAGCTGACTCAAAGCAGTATTGGTGTCGGCGGCAAGGTGCCGTCGGGCATTGAACTCGTCGATTCTTCTCGTCAGGGTGTGGTTGATCGCAATACCTTGCGCGATCGCCAACAGCTGGCTGAAGACGGCATCATTACCGTGGCGGCGATTGTCAGCAGCAACGGGAAGCTCATGACGCCTCCGAGCGTCGATATTCGCGGCATTTCTCAGACCCTTAACATTGAGCGCTTTCAAAGTAAGGTCGCTGATTTGATTGGGCGGATTTTGCGAGAGCGGTCGTCGAAAAATGGTCTTGAGGAGGATGGCTTGAAATCGGCCATTGAGTCAGAACTGCGCCGCTTGATTCGGAAAGAGCTGCCCAAGCGCTATCCGGTCATCGTGTTGTTGCTTAACCGCGTCGAGTCTCCCAACGTGGGCAAACCGGCACCAAAATCCAACAAGCCGGAACCGGTCTTGACGGCATCCTAAGAACCCGCGGCAGTTGTCTGATAAAGCTACTTCATAAAAGTTAATAGCGCTTAGCGATTGCCTATTCAGGGCTAGAGCGTCGGCTGGATGCTGCAGTCTGTTCGTTCTGGTTCGCTAGCGCTATAATGCTCCCAACAGAAGCGACTGAGCTTTCAGGCTTGAGTGTTGTCAAGCAGCTTGCGGCCTGTGCAGACGCATTACCAAAGGCTTCTGTCAGAATTTCTTAGATTCGACAAAGATTTTGGTGGTACTAGGAAAGCCAACTCAAATGACTGCCTGAGATTGTTGGACGACTCAGGATGGTCTGTTACGAGTGTCGGTCTTTGTGCTAGTGCTTTTGATGTGGCTGATTTGCTTGTGAAATGGCACGGTCGCTTTTGCAGACAGAATTGTTTCGCTGATTCTCTCCTGTGACGTTAGAGGAAGGAGAAGAGTCTTTATGAGTTTTGAGGATGTTGAATGCCCAAGCAGATCGTTATTGCTGAACAGCATCGCATTGCGGCTGTTTTTCAAGGAGACCAGATACAGGAACTCATCGTTGCCACCGGGACTCACCAGGTTGGCGACATCTATGTAGGGACTGTCGAAAACGTACTTCCCGGAATTGATGCGGCGTTCGTCAACATTGGTGATAGTGAACGCAATGGCTTCATGCATGTGACTGATCTGGGGCCTTTGCGGCTGAAGCGAGCGGCGGGGTCGATTACCGAACTCGTGGCTCCCCAGCAAAAGGTGCTGGTGCAGATCATGAAGGAGCCAACGGGTAACAAAGGGCCGCGGCTGACGGGCAATGTGACTTTGCCTGGGCGCTATCTAGTGCTTATGCCCTATGGCAAGGGGGTCAACCTATCCAGACGAATTCAGAATGAGCAAGAGCGCAACCGGCTGCGGGCCTTGGCGATTTTGCTGAAGCCGCCTGGTATGGGGCTGCTGATTCGGACTGAAGCGGAGGACGTTCCCGAAGAAGCCATCATTGAGGACTTGGAATCGCTGCAAAAGCAGTGGGAAACGGTGCAGCAGGAGGCGGTGACCCGGCGTCCGCCGGAACTGCTCAACCGCGATGATGATTTTATCCAGCGGGTGCTGCGAGATGTCTACAGTGGGGACGTCAACCGCATCGTAACGGACTCTCACACCGGGCTTAAGCGGGTCAAGCAGCATCTGATGAATTGGAATGCCGGTCGCATCCCCTCGGGGGTGCTGATTGATCATCACCGCGATCGCGTGCCGCTGCTGGAATTCTTCCGGGTTAATGCAGCTATCCGCGAAGCGATTCAGCCGCGTGTTGATCTTCCCTCGGGCGGTTACATCATTATTGAGCCCACAGAAGCGCTCATCGTGATTGACGTTAACTCCGGTTCTTTTACGCGATCTGCGACTGCGCGCGAAACTGTCCTGTGGACTAACTGCGAAGCGGCAGAAGAGATTGCTCGGCAGCTGCGACTACGGAATGTGGCCGGCGTCATCATTGTTGACTTTATCGACATGGATGCTCGCCGAGACCAACTTCAGGTCTTAGAAACCTTTAACCGAGCTCTGCGATCGGACAAATCTCGGCCTCAGATTTCTCAACTTTCGGAGCTCGGGTTGGTTGAGCTGACCCGCAAGCGACAAGGTCAGAATCTTTACGAACTCTTTGGTCGCCCTTGTCCCACCTGTAATGGTTTAGGGCATCTCGTCCATTTGCCGGGTGAGTCGGCTACCGTTGATGTCCCCGCGACTGATAGCGGCCGCGAGTCGGCGAGTTTTGGTAACCGGGCACATCCGTCTCTCAAAGAGAACTTGTCCGAAGATCTCGAACCTCATTCCGATCTGCAGGAACTTGATCTGCTCAATCATCCCAACTATCAAGAATCTAAAGGTGGTCGAGGGAATCGTCGCCGTCGCCGTCGCGATGCGCCGCCGCTGAGCCGCAGCAATGGCCGGAATGGTGATAACGCTAGAACTGCGCCAACGCCGACACCAACCCCAGCGCCTGTTCCCGACCCGGTGCCATCATCGCCAGAAACGCCGGCAACTGCCGGGCCAGCGCCGACGACTAGCAACCGCTCCGGTCGTGGCCGTAATGGTCGCAACGAGCGCAAGGCCCCCGCCCCACCGGAAAAAGTGACGGTTGAAATGACGCCTGAAGAGCAAAGCGTTTTTGCCGTGATGGGGATCTCGCCTTTGGTTCTGAGTCCCCAAGAGGTCAAGGATGCCAAGAACACGATTGTGCAGGTCGTGTTGCCGGGAGAGAAAGCGCCGGAAGAGAAAGTGCCTGAAGGGAGTAACGAACCCGTTGCGGTTACCGAGGCTGAAGTAACACCAACGGAAGCTGCGGTGGCGGCCTCATCGCCTGCGGAGGCCCCGATCTTGGTTAAGCGATCGCGGTCCTCTAAAGCGGCGGCAGCGGTGACTGAGACTGCGCCAGTGCCTGATGCCGAAGTGGTTGATTTGGCGGCGGATGAGCCGGTGGCTGCGCCCGCTCCTGTACCCGACCCCACCCCAGCCGTTCAGGTTGAAGAGCCAACCGTGGCGACAGAAGCGGTGGAAGCTGAAGACCCGAAGCCGACGACCCGTCGCCGTCGCCGTCGTCGGTCATCAGCGAGTGATGAGGATGCCTAATCGCAGTCGGTCGGCACTGACCGCATCGGTTGGCCATGACCTTAGAGGATAATGCTGGTGCGATCGCCACGGCAGGAGTTGATGAAGTGGGCCGAGGTGCCCTGTTTGGCCCCGTGGTGGCCGGTGCCGTCGTTCTGACTGCGAAGACAACCGCTGTTTTAGCCGAGCTCGGCGTTACCGATAGTAAGCGGTTAACGCCGGCTCGCCGTCAAGCATTGGTTAATCCAATTCAGCAGCAGGCCCAGGCCTATGCAATTGGCTGGGCGAGCGCTCGCGAAATTGACCGGCTGAATATTCTGCAAGCGTCACTGTTAGCGATGAAGCGGGCGATCAATCGGTTGAGCATTGCTCCCGAGTTGTGCCTAATCGACGGCAATCAGTCGGTTCCCCAGCTCGGGATTCCTCAACAAACCGTGATTAAAGGCGATCAGACCTGCATCGCGATCGCCGCTGCGAGCGTTTTGGCTAAGGTCTGGCGAGATACGCTGATCGTCCGCTTAGACCAGCGCTATCCGGGCTACGACCTGGCATCTAATAAAGGATACGGGAGCCCCAAACACCGCGCTGCGATCGCTAAGCTGGGCCGCTCCCCTCAGCATCGGCAGTCTTTTAAGGTCAGCACACAGCTGACGCTATTGTCTGAGGCCCAGACCGAGATTACCCATCTAACCCCAGTTCCCGCTTCAATAGATTGATCGATTTTTCGCCAATGTAGTTTTCGCAGACAACAATTTGTGGCGATCTGATCAGATCTTCACGGGCACTGGCGATCGCCTGTTTCACCGACGGCAGGCTGGTTTGGTCAAACACGACAATCGTCTGAGCGCTCCGGACTAGCGCATTCAGCTTGTAAGCATCTTCTGTTTGCGCCGTCATGACTAAAATATCTTCGCCTCGCAGGCTGTAAGCAATCACCTCCGCCGCTCGCAGAATGCCGGAACTCAGGCTCACCATGCCCAAGCAGGTATCTTGAGACAAATCCTTGAGCAAACCTAACTCGCGACTATAGTCATAAATATCGATAGGGATGACCCGCACCGATTTCGGCCCGGCGATCGCCTCTGCCTCCGCCAAAAAGTAGCGACTGGTCACCACCGTCCCTGACCGCGCCTGAGACAACACATCGGCTAAATCTTCCAGCGCCACGAGCTGTACGGGAATATGTAAAGCCGTCTCCAGCTCTCTGACAATTAGTTCGCCAGCGCCTAGATCTTGCTTTTGCACCGTAACCAATACCCTGGCACTGCAGCGTAACCGCCAATCCACTTCCGCAAAAAACAGTTCGCGTGCCTGGTTGAGTGAGCACCCTTGGCGCAACAGCTCATCCAACACATCCTCAACCACTTTGCGAGCCTTGGGGAATTTGTCCCAGAGTCCCAAATGGGGGCGCGAACTCTCGACCGAAGAATGTGCCCTGACATAAATGCCGGAGCCGGGTTGAGCCTCAACCACACCCGCTTCCTCAAGCTGCCGATAAACCTTGCTGATGGTATTGCGGTGCAGCCCTGTTTGCATGGCAAGTTGACGCGTGCTAGGGAGTCGATAACCCGGTGGAAACTGCCGCGAGGCGATCGCGAACCACAATTGGTCATACAGTTGAGTTGAAGCGGGAATTTCGCTATCGGTCTGAATGTGAAACTTAAGCACAGTTGGCTCTCCCAGGGAACACCGACGCAGAAGGTAGCTTTCGCCGTAAAGTGGCTGTTTTGACGGCACTATCGTCAACCTTACTCACATAAGGCTGAATCACTCACTCCAATAAGTAGTGTAAATTCAATAAAATTTGACACTTTTTCGCCCAAAAAGTCGTCTATCCGTGCACTTACCCCGCTAATTCTCAATCATCCAGCCACTCGACGCTGTCCGGTAGGGCTGTTTGACGGTCGCCCAAGTGCCATTGGCGCAGATTGACCTGGCCATCGGGACAAGGAATCACATGGTGACCCAACAGGATTATGCCAGGATGACGTTTCAAGGTCTTAACCACTGCCGCGATCGCCGCCTGCACATCTCCCGTATAGCCTTGAATCAAAACGCTGATGCGACCGGCATTCGTATTCTCCAGACCGATGACGCGGACGTTGGCGGCTTTGCCCAATAGATCAGCGGTAACCAGTGCTGCTGGCATGCCCGAGGTTTCAATTACACCGATAGCTTGGCCCATAATCAAATCCGGCTCTATGGCTCGACGACTGGCAATCCTTATCATAAAGAAACGTCCTCCATCGCGGGCTTGCGAAACTGCCTAACCGGTTACGTTTGAAGGTGACGTGCGCTGGCAATAACGAACAGAAAGTCGGAGCCTCCAGTGGATATACAAAAACTAACAGTTGAGCTTCAAAGTGGCGGGATCACGATTCCGGCCTACTTAGCTCATCCCACCGCCGCTCAGGGATTACCGCTCATCGTTGTGATCCAAGAGGTCTTTGGGGTCAATGCACACATTCGCGACGTGACGGAGCGTCTGGCTGGCGAAGGCTACATCGCGATCGCTCCCCATATTTATCATCGTCAAGCGCCCGGTTTTGAGGTGGGCTACAGCCGCGCTGACTTGGCGCTCGGCCGTGACTATAAAAATGGCACCCAAGCCAGTGAGCTGTTGCAAGATATCAAAGGCGCGATCGCCTATGGACGCCATCACTTTGGTGGTTCGGCGGCAAAGGTTGGCTGCATCGGATTTTGTTTTGGCGGGCACGTGGCTTATCTCGCCGCTACCTTGCCTGAGATTGCGGCGACGGCTGCCTTTTATGGTGCGGGTATTAGCACCTTCACCCCCGGCGGCGGCCCGCCTACCCTGAGCCAAACTCCGCAGATTCAAGGCACAATACATGCTTTTTTTGGACTCCAAGATCCCCTGATTGCGTCAGCAGAGATCGTTCAACTAGAAGCAGCGTTGACGCAAGCCGGCGTCGATCACTGTATTTATCGATACCCACAGGCTAGCCACGGCTTTTTCTGTGACCGCCGCGACAGCAGATGCCTGGCAACAGGTGAAAGCTTTGTTTCGAGACCTTCTTAGACCACGGCAGTCAGCTCTATAAAGTCTCTGAATTCGGGGCCTCTGAGGCGGGAATAAAAGGTTTGGTCTGCGATCTAGCGGTTCCGAAATCCGTGAAAATCACATTGTTGTCCTTCATAAGGATCGATTAGCTTACTAGGAGGTATGAGGATGCACGGCTTTTTTATCATGTCTGCATTTTGAGGTACAGTTGACAAGCATCTACTGGCCCATATCGAAAACCATCAGTATTCCAACTGCAGGATTTTTCATTTACTGCTCCATCTACAGGCAAGTCCATTCGTTATGGGATCAGTATGGCCCTCAAAATTCATTCAGAGTTAAAAGGTGAAACGGCTGAGCTGCTTCACATATACCATCAGTCGCAATCTCCCGAAGTTCGCAACCGTTTGGTTAGTTTGAATTTAGGATTGGTCAGACATGAGGCGCATCGATGGATGCGTCAATCAGAAGAATCGTTTGACGATTTGATGCAGGTTGGCAGTATCGGTCTGATTCGAGCGATCGAGCGATTTGAACTTGCCAAAGGATTTGCTTTTAGCTCGTTTGCCGTCCCCTACATTCGCGGTGAAATACAACACTATTTACGCGATCGCAGCGCCACTGTCCGCATTCCCCGTAAGTGGCAAACGCTAGCGCATCAATCCCGGCAGGCGGTTCATACTTTGCGTGCCCAGATGAATCGGCAGCCCACTGAGCAAGAGATTTCCAGCTTCCTTGAAATTTCTGCTGAAGAATGGAATGAAGTCAAACTGGCGATTCGTAATCGTTCTTTACTGAGTCTAGATGCCCCCGTTCTAGACGAAGCGACCGACTCAGCCTCGCTGTCAGATCTGTTACCTGACCCAAAGTACCGGAGTTTTCAGCTCGCGGAGGAAGATCGCTTGCGGTTGCATCAAGCGCTGCAACAGCTTGAAGAACGAACGCGTAACATTTTGGAATTTGTCTTTCTGCAAGACCTGACTCAAAAAGAAACGGCTGAACGCCTAGGTATTAGTTCTGTGACGGTTTCTCGACGAGTTAAGCAAGGTCTAAAACACCTCAAAAGTCTGATGACCGCCTTACCTGAAGACGAAACCGTCTAAAGCGTTCCATATATTGTGAACTGAGCTATTGTTGAGGGGCATTAGCTAAGGAAGGTGAGGAGGCAGAGCCATGGGCGCTATTGCATTTTTGATATTAGTTCTTATTGGTTCTCTGCTGGTGACAGTAGGGGGAATCACTGGGGTTGTCGATGCCTTTAGAGTGAGTTCTGTCTGGGGACTGCTGACACTCCTCGCTTTTGTATTGTTTTTTCCAGCCATGCTGGTCTACTGGGTCAAATTCTGGAATCGGAAGTGGGCCAAAAACAGTCTTTTTATGGTTTTAGCGGGCTTGGCGTCAACGCTGCTGGCTCTGCCCTTTTTAGGCGGGTGGTTAGCTCAGCAAGGGTTCCAAGCGACTGAAGACCTTGATGATTTAACTATTCAAGAAGTTCCTGTTGATCCCAACGCTGAACTTGACGGCGCTACCGACGGTGCGGCTGAGGTTGTCCCTGCAGAGGGTGAAGGTGAGCTGTTCCAGGAAGCCATTTTGCCAGGGTTGCCAACCGCCGCTGAAATCGCCCGCGCTGAATTATTACCCTCAACTGACCCGAACGAACGGGTTAAAGAAATCGACCAAGAGCGCTCTGACCCCTACGCCTACGTGCCAATCGCCCCACCGGCAAGACCAACCCCCCCGGCTCCTGATGATGCCAATGGCGGCAACGCATCACCCCCAGGACAGCCCAACGGCTCCCAGCCGGGTGCCAATCAGCCTGGCGGGCTAGCTGGGCCAGCGCCCAATGAGCCCCTGCCGGATTTGCCACCACCCACTATCACTGCTTCTCAGGTCGAAATTTCCGGTGTGGCGAGTGTTGATGGCCAGACCTATGCCATTGTCAAAGCGCCTAATGAGCCCACCAGCCGTTATGTAAGAGTGGGCGATCGTCTCTCAAATGGCGTTGTGTTAGTTAAGCGCATTGAGAATCGACCGGGTAGTGCTCCACTGGTTGTTTTAGAGGAAAGGGGTGAAGAAATTGCATTGCCAGTTGGAGCAAATGTGGGCAGCTCTGAAGAATCTGCCGCTGCACTGCCTGCTCAAGCTGCAGGAGTTGCTGCATTACCGTTCTTACCTTAAAAGTTGCTGAATTATCCGGTGCGGGTTGATGGCTGGTTAATCTGCTACATAATCTCAAGCTCTGGATGAAACCGTTGCTTGAGTGAGCTTGCAAGAAAAGAGCGCCTTCCAAGGAAGGCGCTCTTTTTAGTGAGCGATTCCTCTGTCTCAAGGCAAGTATTCCTCACCATGAGAATCCGAACTGCCATTGAGTGATTACAGGTATTCGATATTGCCGCAGCTCGTTGTGTATTTGACTGTAATCAAGGTCAGAGTCTAAAGGAATAAACTTCCCGATCTCGGTTTAAGACACCTTTCAGGATATTGGGATTGTAAAAATTGTGTCATTCATCGATGTCGCAGTCGATCAGAAATTATCCAAGAATCAGAAAATTTTATTTCTGATAGGAAATCGGCCTTGATCCGAAAATTTTTCCTACAGAGAATTTCAGGTTCATTCTTGCAATCGAGACCATTGACATTCGTTTACATAATTTGAAGTGTCTATGCTCATTGATTTTTGTCATCAGTGACAGGTCTGGCTCTGAAATCCTTGCAGATCCTTCGTGCAGATGAAGATCAAAGAATAATCAGGTATATTCACCTTCGCAAAAGTTAATGAAGTTGCGTATACTAGAGCCATTCGTTGCCAGTGAGTAAAAATGCTCACTTTGAATTTTCCGGTTGGTTCGCCTAGTCATCGTGTATTCGATAGTTCCGAATCATCTGCTGACTTCTTCCGACCCGTGTGGTTGAGGTGGGGCTGCGGTGAGTAGGAGAAGGCACATTTTTAATGATGTATCCCATCAGCCTTAGGCTAGATAACTGCGTAAACCGGCGTTCTATGTGCAACTGTTCATCTGAACTCACGTGAATGTCATGATTAGTGAACAATTTCCGTGGTTAACCACGATTGTCCTTTTTCCTTTCTTGGCAAGCTTGCCAATTCCGCTACTGCCCGCCAAGGGTCATAAGGCTGTCCGCTCCTATGCTCTGGCCGTCGGATTGACTGAGTTTGCACTGATTATCTATACGTTTGCCCAGTACTTTTCGCTTCAAGACTCTGGGCTGCAGCTGGTTGAATCTTACAAATGGGTTCCTCAAATCGGTTTGAACTGGTCTCTGGCCGCCGATGGCTTATCGATGCCCTTGGTCGTCCTGAGCGGTTTGGTGACGACGCTGGCGATTCTGGCCTCTTGGAATATCTCTTCTAAACCCCGCCTCTATTACTTTCTGCTGTTGCTGATGTACAGCGCGCAGGTTGGCGTATTTCTCTGTCAAGACATTCTGATGTTCTTCTTGATGTGGGAGATTGAGCTGGTTCCCGTGTATCTGCTGATCTCAATATGGGGCGGCCAGAAGCGGCGTTACGCGGCGACCAAGTTCATTCTTTACACGGCGATCGGCTCTATTTTTATTTTGGTGTCTGCTCTGGCGATGGCCTTCTACGGCGACACCGTCACGTTCAATTTCGCTGATTTGGCCCTTAAGGAATATTCGTTGCCCTTTCAGCTATTTGCCTATGCGGGTTTCTTGGTGGCCTTTGGTGTCAAGCTCCCGATCTTTCCGTTTCACACTTGGTTGCCTGACGCCCATAGTGAGGCTCCCGCAGCCGTGTCAATGATTTTGGCTGGAGTGCTGCTCAAAATGGCTGGCTACGGCATCATTCGCATGAATATTGAGATGTTGCCTGATGCTCACGTGTATGTGGCTCCTTTCCTTGCAATTCTCGGAGTGATCAACATCATTTACGCTTCCCTGAATGCTTTTGGACAGGATAATTTGAAGCGTCGCATGGCTTATTCTTCGATCGCTCATATGGGATTTGTGCTGATTGGCTTTGCGGCTATCACTACCATCGGATTGAGTGGTGCAGTTTTACAAATGCTGTCTCACGGTTTGATTGCCGCGGTGATGTTTTTCCTCTCTGGTGTGACCTACGAACGAACCCATACGCTCGATATGTCTGAACTGGGGGGAATGGCTCGCAAAATGCCGGCGGCGTTTGCCTTCTTTACAGCAGCGGCAATGGCTTCCTTGGCTCTGCCTGGCATGAGCGGCTTCGTCAGCGAGATCGCTGTTTTCTTAGGGATGGCCACTAGCGATGCCTACACCACAACCTTCAAGGTCGGCATCATTGTGTTGTCGGCAGTTGGGGTGATTCTCTCGCCGATTTATCTCCTTTCCATGCTGCGCCGCATTTTCTACGGCAGCACGGGCGAAGTGGTTGAGAAGACGCCTTTGATGCTCGATATTCGCCCCCGTGAGGGTTTCATTGCAGCTTGCCTGTTAGTGCCGGTCATTGGCATTGGTCTGTATCCTAAGTTGGCGACTCAGACCTACGATGCTAAAACCGTAGCGGTATTAGATCGAGTGCAAGACACCGTCATGCTGATTGCGGATCAGCCTGGTCAGCCCATGTTCAGCGCGATCTCATCGCCTGAGCGAATGGCTGCGATCACGGCCCCTGCGATTTTTGAGTGAAGAACCCACTGAATTGTTTCACTTAATCTGAAGGACGAGCGGCGCCGATACCTGCGTCGCTTTTTTTTATGTGCTCTTTGAACGTTCAATCAAAGGAATATCTGGAAACTCTTCTCGTTTTGGGGGTGCATTCAAGAGCGGTATAACAGTTGAAGGTTCAGGGTGAAGGTATTCGGAGGCAAAGTCTGAGATGGCGGCAGTAGAGATATATCTGCAGGCTCTGAGGCGCTTGTATGAGGACAAGCCAACCCTGATGCCGCAGTTTCGATGCGGGCGTATATGCGCAACCAGTTTGAGTTTTTGGGGATTAAGTCGCCCGCCGCTAAGGGACTTTTGCGAGAGTTAATGACGGAACAGGGTTTGCCAGAGCCAGAGCACCTTGAAGCGATTGTAAAAGCTTTATGGGGCTGGCCCGAGCGAGAATATCAGTATGCGGCACTCACTCTCTTAGACAAATCACAAAAAAAGCTGACCTTAGCGTCTGTGCCACTGTTGGCGTATTTGATTACCACCAAGTCCTGGTGGGATACGGTGGATTCTATTGTTATCCACAATTTAGGCAAACTTTTGCGGCAATATCCAGCGGGCCGCGATCTCACCCTGGCGCCCTGGCGGTGCTCTGAAAACTTGTGGTTACGGCGCACCACGCTGCTGTATCAGCTTGATTACAAAACCGATACTGACGAGCGACTCTTGTTTGCACTGGTGATAGAAAATCGAGACTCCTCAGAACTTTTCATTCAAAAGGCGATCGGCTGGGCGCTGCGAGAATACTCTAAAACTGCTCCAGAAACCGTCAAATCATTTGTAGATTCAACTGAGCTCGCCCCATTGAGTCGCCGCGAAGCATTGAAATGGATGAAAGCAAAGGGGCAACTCTAAGCTGGAAAAATTGGCCCGATGTTCTGAAACAGCGGGGCAACTCTGGTTGCCTGCCTTCTGGATTTGCCTCAATGGTTAGATCTTGCACCGGCAGGTCAACGAGTAAAAGCGGAGATTAACTGGCCTGGTTTGAGATGAGGTGCCACTCGTCTGCCTGGGCATGTTCGGTGAACTGAGCAGCGGCAGTCTGAAAAGGAGTCGGGTCTTGAACCAGCAGGTATAGCGGCTTAACCGTTTGCCAGGGCGCTACCAACTCTGCGGCTGGTAACGCAATGATACGGCGATCGCAATAGAAGTTGAGGGAGGGGCGTTCGTAGCCATAGGCCATGTAGATTGGTTGCTCCGGTGGCACCTGCTCATTCACCAGGCTCGCGATCGGCAGCACCGGGAACGACTCGCCGAGCTCCCACAGCCAGTGATCAGAGATCATTAAGCTGCCCAGGGCCAGATAAAGCCCCACCACCAATATGGGAATAAACCGGGTTTGCTGGCGCGAGCTGAATAGCGCGGCCAAGCCTGAGGTGATTGCTACGGTGCCAAAGGTGAGTGCTAAAGCTATGGACGGCTCCCCCCCCCAAGGACTGACGTAAACAACGCCTGCCATGCCTACTAGGCTAAACAGGGCCAGCAGCCAAAACCAGACTGGAGGAATCTGCTTGAGGGCGAGGCTGCGACCGTTCCAGTGCTGATATCGGTGCCAGGCCGCAGTGAGGGCCACTCCGACGGTGAGGGCGATCGCCGGATACAGCGGAAAGATATACCAGGGTAGTTTGGTGCCCATGAGCGAAATCGCGAGCAGATATCCCACCGTCCACACGAGCAAAAGCTTGCCCCAGGTTTGATGACGCGATTGCCAGGTGAGCCAGAGACCCGTCGGCCAAAAGATTAGCCAGGGCCAGCCATATTTCAACAACTCCAGCAGGTAGTACCAGAAGGGGCCTTGGTGATTGTCAACGGCATTCCAGACGCGCTCAAAATTTTGGTTGAGCAAGGTGACATCTAAAAATTGCTGGCCGTAATATTGCCACTGTAAGAAATACCAGCCAATGACCGGCAAACTGCCGAGAGCCAAACCGGCCCATAGATAGGGCGATCGCAGGACTTTTGGGGTGTCCCACAGTAAAAACAACAGGGCGATCGCGAGGAGCAAAATTCCTAAAATGCCTTTGGTGAGGCACATTAAGGCGAAACAAATGCCGACTCCCAGAGCATCGACTGGGTGACGACGCGATCGCAGCAGTAGCCATAACAGAGCAATAAAAAAACTGGTGACAGCTCCGTCTAGCATGGCTAAGCGGCCATGGCGCACTACCGGTAAGCAGGTCAGATAGATGCCTGCCCCCAAACCCGCATAGGTGCGCGTGGGAAAGATTTCTCGCCCGAGAAGATAGAGCAGCGGTACGGAGGTGGCGGTCAACACGGCTCCGGGTAGTCGAGCCACCCAAGTATGGATGCCGAAGTTTTGAAATGCGGCGGCGATGAGGCTGTGCAAGAGGGGGGGCTTATTCAGGTAGGGGGCTCCCCATAGCTGTGGATGTAGCCAAGCTGTCCAGGTCCCTCCTTGACTGATTTCACGAGCGACTTGAGCCACGGTGCCTTCATCCCAATCGCGTAGCGGGACGCCACCTAAATCCAGGCCAAATAAGCCCAGTGCTGCCAGCCACAAGAGTGCGAAACACAGAAGGTCGCTGCGCGGAATGGTTCGCTGAAAAATCATGGTGCCTCTGCAGCGGTCGCTCTCAAAAGGTTACTGCGGATGCCTGCGTCTTGGGGCAAAAGCAGCGTTTCAAGCGAGTTAGTAAGAGGCCGTAAATGGCAAGAGAAAGTCGAGGTGCCGCTGCCGCTGATTATTGTCCGTCTTGACTACAGGGGTTTAGTTAACCAGAGGGAATGGGTTTGATAGCCCAATTTTTGATAGAGCGCGATCGCCCCAGGATTGTCAACAAAGACCTGTAGCCCAATTTGATAATCTCCTCTTGCTTTAGCCCAAGCCTGGGCCTGATGGAGCAAGGCCGTGGCAATGCCACGGCGGCGGTGTGCTGGCGAGACATACAGCACCAGCACATAGCTATGGCGATCGCCGCGCTGCTGATCAACCGCATTGCCTAACCATAAACAACCGACTGGACTCTGAGACGCGGGCTCAGTTTCGACCCACCATAACGGGGTCTGCTCAGATAAATGGCGATCGACCGTTTGCGTTAAGTGATGGAATGTTTGCGTGCCAGCAATTTCTTGATAAGTCTGGCTGAGAAATTTAACTAACAGCGATCGCTCCGACCGGGAACCGCGTCGTACACCATAGCCAGCAACCGGAAAAGCCATTCAGCTGACTAAGCCCGCCTGACGACTGCGGCGATCAGCCCGGACAACCCGGCAGCAATGTTAGGCGCTGCACCGCTGTTAGCTGTGGGGGTGGCGGGTGAAATCTCGAGCTGGCCGATGGGCTCCTCAATCGGCGCGGGAGCCATCATGTCACTGGGCAAAAAGATGCGGGCACTGACCGCGAGCATGGCCACTAAAAAGGTCAGCACAATCAGGAAGGGAGCAATGTAAGAGCGGAAAAAAGCCATAACACTTGTCACCGAAGATAGTATGTGGGCAAAACTTGAGCCCCAACTTCTGATCAAGTTAGAAGCCAGCTTTCAAAGTCTAAAGTATAGACAAGGGCAAATGGCTTGAGGAAACGACTGTCATGCCGCTGCGCCTCCTAAACCTACTCTCAATCTTCTGGCCGGGGTAGAACGGCCAATCTCCGCCCTCTGTGTTGAAGCGGCTAACAAACTGTCAGATATTGCGTATCATTTGGAGATAGGTACTTCCCTAGCAGATTTGATTTCTCGCCTAGAATGGGGATGCTGACCAGGGTTGGCCGAGCGGATTAGGCAGCGAACTCATAATTCGCCTTAGACAGGTTCGACTCCTGTACCCTGGATTGCTCGCAAGTTTGACGGCAGAGATCGCTCTGGTGCTAGCTGCTCACGATTGCCCTCAATTTTCTTTACCATGAGGGAGCGCTGGAAAAATCAGTCATTCCGCAGCGCTTCCTTTTATTTATTCGCCAACGATGCTGTCATTTTTAAGCCGTTTGATTGACCGTCATTCTGATGATGTAGTTGCTCAGGTCGAAATCTACACCTGGCAAACCTGCCCCTACTGCATTCGGGCTAAATTGCTACTGTGGTGGAAAGGCGTCGAATTTACGGAATACAAGATTGACGGTGATGGCGGCGCGCGCGTTCGCATGGCAGAGCGAGCCAACGGTCGCAAAAGCGTGCCGCAGATTTTTATCAACAATGAGCATATTGGCGGTTGTGATGAGCTGTATGCCCTTGATGCCAAGGGACAGCTAGCCCCCTTGCTGACTGAACCGGCGCCGCTCTAGCCCAACATTTCACCTGTTCGGCTGAGGACCCAGTTGTAGAGGCATGGGCGAAAAGCTTAACGGCAATCCTTGAGTTGCCCCTTGGTCTAGCAGGCCTGACCTTGATGGGCCGATCATTTTGGCCACGGCGCTAGGGAATAACTCTCAAATCGACGACATATTTCCAGGCTGGGAGATGACGAGATGAGATTATGCCTGTGCCCTAAAGGCAGCGATCTCGAGCCGTGCCATCCATCATGCAGAGTCTTTTCCTCAAAGCGTGGGAGCGGACTGAAGACAGTTTTTTCTATCGCAGTGCAGATTTCTGCTCAAAAATCAGAAATCTGCACCATTGTGCATTTGCATTTCTTAAGGAAATTGTTAAGTTAAGTATATATTGATGAATCTCATAACCGGTACCTCTCAATCATGCAACTCACTGCCACTGCCGCCAAGCTTTTTCGGCCCAATGTTTCTGCTAACACTCTGTCTCAAACAACCCTCGCAATTTTGCGGGTAACCTTGGGGATCATGATGGTTCACAACGGACTCGACAAGCTAGCAGATATCGAAAATTTTGCCCGTGCTTACGTTGAGTATCTGGGCCTGCCTTTTCCGATCTTTCTCAGCTACGTGGCTGCTTACACGGAACTGATCGGTGCGCCTTTGCTAGCCATTGGTCTGTTTAGCCGGTTTGCTTCGCTGGGCCTGTTTGGCACCATGTGTGTGGCAATGTATCACCACATTTCGGTTGCTGGCTTGAGCTTGCCCTATCTGGAGCTGTCCGCGATTTATGCAGCTTCGTTCCTGTACTTCTTAGTCAATGGTGCGGGTCTCTACTCCTTCGATGCGCTGATTACTAATTTCCTAGACAACACTGTGCTGTCGCTCAAGGAAAAGCAGATCATGCGTCTCGAAAAGTCCTACCAAGCGTCTGAGTTGGCTCAGGACAAGACCACAGTTTCGTAGTCACGATTGACAACTTAGGCGGGGTGGCTTTGCGTCTGTCGTCCTGAGATTTTTAAGCAGCGAACGGGAGAACTAAAGGAGTCTCTCGCTCGCTGCTTTTTTTTGGCGGTGAGCAGGGCTGGGGCGATTGCCTGTCCTTGGCTAGAGAGGTTGGCAGACCGGGACGATGGGGCGTTTTTTGCCCCTGGTAATGCTGAGGAATCAGCATTCTGCGGTGAAGTGAGGCCGCCTTCAGAGCGGCGGTGGTCGAGCCCATTGAGTTGGCGGGGTGGCCGCTGTCGAGGTCGCATAGAGCAGCTCTCGGCCCCGCAGTCGGGAAATCTTAAGTCATAATGAAGATACACTTCTTAACGATGACTCATTCTCAACTTCGGTTCGTCAAAAAATACAGTTCGTCAGAAAAACATCGTGACATCACTTCAAGACCAAGATTCAACTGCTTTGACGGCCGATGAGACATCTTCAAGGAAGGGTTTCACCGAAGCGTCGAGCGGCTACGGCAAATTGCTGGTGGGGGTCGGCCTCGGGATGGCGATCGCCCTGGTGGGGGCTCGCTTTGTCGGCGGGGCCGCGGCACCTAGTCCCGCTCCGGTGAGCGAGCCGAGTAGCCAAGTCAGTGCACAAACGGTGACGGTTGTTCCCGTGCAGGTGGGTCCAGTTACTGAGCAGCTGACGGTGACGGGGACGGTGCAGGCAAGTGATTTATTGGCAGTGACACCGCAAATTGGCGGCTTGCAAATTCGCCAGGTGTTAGTGGAGGAAGGCGATCTCGTCGGCGCGGGGCAGCCTTTAGTGAGGCTGGACGATACCGAGTTGCGCAATCAAATTCAGCGAGCGCAAGCGCAGATTGATGTGGCGCAAGCGCAACTCCAGCAGCAAACCGCTAACTTGTCTCAGGCCAAGGCCCTACTAGTAGAAGCGCAAGCGAATCGACAGCGCTACCAATCACTGGCCGATCAAGGGGCCGTCAGTAGCGAAGAGCTGGATAGTCGCACGACCCAAGCGCTCACGGCGCGCGAGTCAGTGGGGGTGGCTGAGGCCAACGTGGCCAGCGCTGCAGCGACGATTCGCAGTGAGCAGTCAGAGCTGGCTCGCCTGCAAACCCAACTAACTCGGACTACCGTTAACGCGCCGATGGCAGGCATCGTGGCAGAGCGACCGGCGAGCGTGGGCGATGTATCATCGACCTCGGATCAACTGGTATCGCTGATTCAAGGGAATCAGCTAGAGCTGGCGGGAGAGGTGCCACAGGCTCAATTGACCAAAGTTCAGGTAGGCGTACCTGCTGTCGTGACGTCGAGCATTGACTCTGATCTGCGGCTGCAAGGCACGGTGCAAGAGATTCAGCCGCTGATCGATCCGCAAACGCGCACTGCTGAGGTGGTGATTCAACTGCCTGCGAGTGATCGCTTGCGAGCGGGGATGTTTTTGCAGGCCGATATTCAAGTCGGGCAGCGAACGGGGCTAACGGTGCCCGCGACAGCGCTGTTGCCGCAACCGGATGGCTCTGTTCGTGTCTATGTGTTGGATGCCGATCAAACGGCGGTGGCTCGCAGCATTGAGATTGGTGCTCGCGTCGCCGGTGCGGGAGATGCCCCCGATCAGGTCGAGATTTTGCAGGGACTCGATGCTGGGGAACAGGTCATTGTGGCGGGCGCGGGCTATGTGCAGGACGGCGATACCGTGACCGTGGCGGAATAAAGCCGATGTTCTACCCGATGCGCCTTAGGAACCAACCGGTTTCAGTGCCTTCGATCAAAATTGTCGGTCGCGCCAATATCTCTGATGAGAGCAATGTCTTGCCCTGCCGCTGACCCCTTTGGGCCCTAACCCTTTCTACCCACTGACGATTCCTCCCCCCTATGTCTTTTAACCTCTCCGGCTGGTCGATTCGCCGCCCGATTCCCACCTTGGTTCTGTTCTTAGTGTTGACGCTGGCAGGGCTCGTTTCCTTTGGTCGCCTCGGGGTGGATTTGAACCCGAATATCGACTTTCCGGCGGTGCTGGTTACGGTCAATCAAACTGGTGCCGGCCCTGAGGAGCTCGAAACTCAGGTCACCAAAAATGTTGAGGACGCCGTTGCGGGGCTGGGCAACATTGACGAAATCCGCTCAACCATCACGGATGGTAGCTCTCAGACTGTAATTAGCTTCACGCTGGGAACGGATACCGATCGCGCCACCAATGATGTGCGCGATGCGATCGCCCGGATTCGTTCCGACTTGCCCGGTAGCGCCCAAGATCCGATTGTCCGCCGGTTGGATTTTGAAGGGGGCTCAATTCTGACCTATGCGGTGATTTCCGATCAGCGATCGGTGGAGGAACTGAGCGATCTGGTTGATCGCGACATCAGCCGCAGTTTGCTCTCGGTGTCTGGTGTTGCGCAGGTTAATCGTATCGGGGGCGTCGATCCTGAAATTCGGATTGATCTCGACCCCAATCAGCTCGATGCCCTGGGCATTACTGCGTCTCAGGTGAATGATCAGATTCGTGCGCTCAACGTCAACTTGCCCAGTGGGCGAGCGACGGTCGGCCAGCAAGAACAAGGCTTACGCACCCTGGGCAGTGCCCCAACGGTGGCCGCCTTTGCAACGTATCAGATTCAGCTGCCTAACGGCACTGCCGTCCCGCTGAGAAGTTTGGGCACGGTGGAACGGGGCGTCGCTGAAACTCGGCAGGCGGCCTATTTCAATAACCAACCGGTGGTGGCTTTTTCGGTATTGCGGAGTACCGGCAGCGTGCTGGTATCGGTTGAAGAGGGGGTGACCGCTCAGGTCGCCGAATTAGAAGCAACCCTACCCGAAGATATCGATTTTCAGCTCATTTTCACCCGCGCTACCGATATCCGCGACTCTTATCAGGCTTCGATTGAAGCGCTGGTCATCGGCTGTCTTTTAGCGGTGGTTGTGGTCGGCGTGTTTCTGCGAGACTGGCGAGCCACCTTGATCACGGCGACCGCTTTACCGCTGTCGATCATTCCTACCTTTTTAGTCATTGAATGGTTTGGCTACACCCTCAACAGCATGTCGCTGCTGGGATTGACCCTAGCTGTGGGGAATTTGGTCGATGACGCGATCGTCGAGATTGAAAACGTCGAACGTCACATTCGCATGGGTAAACCGCCCATTAAGGCGGCGACTGACTCAACGGCTGAAGTGGGGCTAGCGGTGGTGACGACGACCGCAACTATCGTGGCTGTCTTTATTCCCGTGGCCTTTATGGGCGGCATTCCCGGACAGTTTTTCAAGCCGTTTGGTGTCACGGTGGCTACTGCCACCATGTTTTCGACCCTGGTGGCCCGACTGATGACCCCGGTGATGGCTGCTTACTTGCTGAAATCAAAGCCGCCTCAGGGTGAGCCTGCGCCGGCTTTGAATGGTCATACGTCGTCGTCTCGCCGTCGCCTACATCCTTATCAAACGCTGCTCAAGGCTGGACTGCGCAACCGATTCCTGACGGTGACACTGGCTCTCGTCTTTTTTGTGGGCAGTGTGATGCTGGTGCCCTACATTCCCACCAGCCTGTTTGAATCGGGTGATACTGGCCTGTCTACCGTGATTGTCGAACTGCCGCCGGGTTCAACCCTGTCAGATACCCATCAAATTACAGAACGGTTGACTGATGATTTGCTGTCTGAAGCGGCAGTGCAAACGGTGCTGGCTTCGGAAGGCGGAGATGGAATTAATACCGCTACGCTATTTGTGCGGCTGAAGTCTGAGGCGGAGCGCACGATTACCCAAAAAGAGTTTGAAAGATCGGCCCGCCAACTGTTTCAAGTTGTGCCGGGGGCTCGCATCAGTTTTGAAAGTCAGGGCGCGGGTGGCGAGAGCAAAGACCTGACGATCATCCTCAAGGGCGAGAATCCGACAACGCTGCTCGAGGCTTCTAACGCCCTGACCCGACAAATGCGAGCAGTGGCTGGACTGGTTGAAGTCACCTCAAGCGCCAGTTTAGTGAAGCCAGAAATTTTAATTACCCCTAATCCATTACGGGCTGCCGACTTGGGGGTCTCAGTGCAGGCGATCGCCAACACGGCTTTTTTGGCGACCCTGGGCGATACGGAATCTAACCTGGCTGAATTTACGCTGGGCGATCGCCAGATTCCCATTCGTATTCAGCTTGATCCTGTCTATCGCGACCAGATTGACACCTTGCGTCAGCTCAAAGTGCCGGGCGACAATAGCAATCTGGTGCCGCTGGTGGCGGTTGCTGATGTGGCCTTTGGCAGTGGCCCCGCGCAGATCGATCGCTTTGATCGCTCTCGCCAAGTCACGATTGGGGGCAACCTGCAAGGCATCACCCTGGGGCAAGGACTCGCCGCCGTTAACCCGCTGCCAGCTCTGCAAAATTTGCCCTCCGATGTGCAGCAACAGCCTGCCGGGGATGCAGAAATCATGCAGGAAATCTTCAGCCGATTTTTGTTGGCTCTGGGCACCGCTGTCCTGATGATTTATGCGGTACTGGTGCTGCTGTATAACAGCTTCTTGTATCCCCTGGCAGTAATGGCAGCGCTACCGCTTTCCGTCGGGGGTGCGCTGATGGGCCTGCTGGTGACACAAAAGCCCTTGGGGCTATTCGCGCTGATCGGCGTGGTGTTACTCATGGGTTTGGTGACCAAAAACGCGATTCTACTGGTGGACTATGCGCTGATTGCGAAGGCTGAGGGTAAGTCTCGTCGCCAAGCGGTCATCGAAGCGGGGACTACTCGCTTACGCCCTATTTTGATGACGTCGATTTCGACTATGGCGGGGATGGTGCCCATTGCCTTAGAGTGGGGAGCCGGGAGTGAAACACGTAGTCCGATGGCGATCGCGGTAATTGGTGGATTCACAACGTCAACGCTGTTAACGCTGGTGGTTGTGCCCGTCTTCTTTACCTACATCGATGGCTTGCAAGGTGGCATCGGCAATTTCTTTCGTCGATTCCGTTCGACGCCTCCTAAGCCCCTTTACAAAGAGTTGGAAGCTTACACCACACCGACCCAAAAATAGCCCTATAATTCAAAAGCTGTAGATTGTGAATGTTGAGTTGCTAGGGGATTTCTCCGGCTCAACCCAATTCACTGCTTTGCGGGTGTAGTTCAGTGGTAGAACGTCAGCTTCCCAAGCTGAATGTCGACGGTTCGAGTCCGTTCACCCGCTTGTTTCTGAAGAGCCCTGAAATTATTTGATTTCAGGGCTCTTCAAGATCTTGATGTCACTGGTATAGCAAGCCGCAGTTTGATCAGGTTATCCCAAATGGCTGCAATCATTATCTGGCAGACTTTTTGATTTCGAATTCCGAACTCTACATTCCGAATTTTGTATAACTCGGACACTAAACTTTATCGGAAATAGGAAGGAGGTTGCTTTGAGTCAGCATCTTCCCGAGGGTGTTTAGAACTAAGCGGCATTGCCTTGCTTTTGCCGGTGAGTCAAGCGGAAATTGTGTAAGCCGCAGGCGGTTTCCATCACGTCATCGACGAAATGGTCGAGCCAATTGCGAAACGGCTGCACCAGAATTTGGCACCGCTTGATACCCCCAATGTGGTGTTCGACTTCCACGCGGATGCTGGAAATACTTTGGTTATTCATCTTCTCAATCATGCTGAGAGAGCGCTGGCGAGGTTTCTTCTTCGGTTGCTGAATCGTCACCCCCGCAGGGGCAAAGCCTTGAGACCCCGTATCCTGCCATAACGTGCTGCCATCGGGAAACTGTAGATCCTCCTCCTCGGCAATCTTCTTGTCGTGCTTCTTGCCTTCATAGGTATCACTCAAGTAGCGCACCTTACCCTGACGGTCGTGAATCACCAGGTTCTTAACGGTATGAGCCTTCTTCTTGCCGCTGTAATACTGCTTGCGGTCCGCTTTATCTTGGGGGCGATTGATCCGGCGCTCGGTACCATCAAGCATGAACTCTAAACTGGGACAGTTTTGGAGCACCGTCTCCAGATTCACCGGTTCTCGCTCCGGCAGTTGCCGCTCGTAACCGAGGGCTTGGTTCAACACGCCAGTGAGACGATGAATCCATTGATTCGCTTGTGCCTGGCTCAGGCTAAAGAGAAAGCCTTGCACCTCCTGGGTGGGATAGAGGCGAAAATACATCAGGATAAACAGTAATTTGTCCTCAAGTCCCTTCAGGTGTGCTTTACGACCCGCTCCCACCGCTCGTTTGCGCCCTTCATGCTCAAAGGTCTCTCGGATGAAGTCGTCCCAGGCATCGCCAAAGCTCGGCAACAGCGCCTCAAACTCTGACTCCCTCAGCCCAGTTAAACTGCACAGGGTTCGAGGTTTGCTCCGCAACTCGGCGTAGGTTACTTTCATGGCATCTCCTGGATCAATGCTCCTGGTCTTGATTCTATCGGTTCAATTTCCGATAAGGTCTACTGAGGCAGGGGAAGAATCAGAGGGCTTCAGGCACACCTTAACAAAGCCATCATTACTGTTTGGATTCTACCTGACTGCCCTGTATCACCAGTACCCATATCGGCACTCACGTCAGAGGCGGCATCTTCGATGAAGCTTTCACCCCAGAGACAGTTATTCAGGGTGGTATGCGTCTGTTCGGGCTCCAGACTGAACAGATTGTGAATGCCGGGGGAGGTCGCCACACGATCACCTTGCTGGGCCAGGGTGGTGGCTAGATTAGCCGTAAAGTTGGATTTACCCGTTCCCCCCCCGGTAGGAGTGGATAGAAACGACCTTGGGCATGGTTTTACGGGGAGTAATTACACTGGTTCAAAAGGTCGGGCAGTGCGGTTAGACATGATCCACTGGTGGCATCGAATCAGGCGACCTGCCCCTATAGCTTTGAGGCCTTGCTTCCTCAGAATTGAGGACTCAGGGATCGAGTCGCCTACTGACTTTGCTGAACGGTTCCTGATTGACCACCGGCGGCCTTAAGCGCTGCAGCGACGGCATCATGCTGATGCCGGATCGCGTCATCCAGTGGGGTAAAGCCCCAGCGATCTTGCACATTGAGGTTGACCTTATTAGCCAGCAAGAACTCAATCACATTCAGTTGTCCTTCTGAGGCGGCTAGATGAATCGCCGTGCGACCGTCATAGTCGGCAGCATCCATGGGAATGCCGCGAGCGATATAGGGCAACATGGCGATCAAGTTGCCCTGGCTAGCGGCCCAAATCAGCGCGGTCACGTCAGTCGTGACCGAACTAGGCAGTTTGATGTTGGCCTGTGGATAAGATTCCTGACCTTTTTTGCCCCCAGCTTTCTGCAGCATGGTGACGACAGCATCATGCCCCTGCTGCTGAGCATCGTTGAGGGGAGTACAGCCCCAGCGATCGGTGACATTCACATCTACCCCGTGCTCGATCAAAAAGCCGACGACGTTTTTGTGGCCGCCTGCCGCTGCGAGGTGCAGTGGGGTGCGTTTGTCATAGTCGCCCGCATCTAAATTCACCCCGCGAATCTGATATTGCGTGACGGCGGTGAGATCACCACGACTAGCAACCTCTATGAAACTCGTGATTTCCTCCGATTCCCGCTGAATCGGGCTGACCCGAGGATTCTTTTTCTCCGACTCAAAGTCAAGACTGTCGTAATTGTGAACGCTGAATTTTTTGACGAGCTGCTTACAGAATTCAACCCCTCGCACACTATTGCCTTGGGTATCGAGGTTCGGCGACCAAATGCACAACCCCAGCACATTGGGAATCACCACCAGGACGGCTCCCGACACGCCCGATTTGGCTGGTAAACCGACGATGAAGGCCCACTCACCGCTGTAGTCATACATGCCACAGGAGTACATCAAAGAGAGGCAGTGCTGCACAGTACTGGTTTTGAAAATCTTTTCGCCAGTGATCGGACAGGTACCGCCATTCGCCATCGTGGCAGCGACCACCGACATTTGATCCGTATTTAATTCAATCGAACAGCATTGAAAATAGAATTCCAGCGTCTCTTCTAAATCTGCCCACTCGGGGAAGGCTTTTTTCTCCATCATGTAGTGGCTCAGGGCCCGGTTGCGATGGGCCGTCTCCCGCTCCGAGAGATAGACCGCATTATTGAACGTAATGCGATCACCCCCAGACAGACGACGCCAGTAATCAAGCACATAATCAAAGCGATCGGCATGGACCAAATCATGGCGAATGAGGGAACAACACATGATCGCCCCGGCATTGATCATGGGGTTGTGAGGCAGTCCCTTATTGTTGAGCGTGAGCTCATTGAACCCCAGACCCGAGGGTTCGCGGCCAACATGCTGATGGGCGACTTCGGTACCGAGTTCTTCCAGAGCCAGACAATAGGAAATCGTTTTACTGGTGCTTTGAACCGTGAAATTTTCCAGAGTATTACCGCGAGCGTAGCGCTGTCCATCAATGGTGCAGATCGCTACGGCAAAATTACGTTCGTCAACTCTGGCGAGCTGAGGAATGTAGTCAGCTAAGGTGCCCCCGGTATGGTCACTTACCTGTTCGTAGATCTTGTCGATATCCTGACAAAAATCCTGGAAGTCAGGAATGACCAATTGGGCCTTAAGGATGCGACGAATGAGATGAATATTCGGCCGAATGATTTTTTGAAACTGCGCTAGGGTAATCTCCGAATCGCTACGCGGAGACAGAAAACTCAATTCCTGCAGACTTTCAGAAAAGCGTAAATCGGTTAGTTTGAGCCCGGCCCGAACAAACGCATTCAAGAACTCTTCACGGGTAATGGTGCCGCTACCGTCCGTATCGACTGATTGAAAGAGGCGTAAATCTTGTTCATCCACCGCACTCGCGGCCATCGTTACTTTCTCTGGGGTCGCAGTTGCCGAATGGGATGACGGCGACTTTGAGGGGGTCGTCCCTGACCGCGATTCCTTGGGTGAGGACACCTCAGAGGCTTTAGTCTTAGGGTCTGCTTGGGCTTTACTTTTGGTGTTCATAGGACTAAAAAACAGGGTAGGAATACGTCGTAGGTGAAATTCAAAACAGGGCTGATTTACACAGGGCTGATTTACGGTGAAGCAGGCGTCGAGGTCGGGGTTGCGATTTCTGATGGCTCTGGCAGGCCATTGGTCGAGGTGAGTCGGGTCGATGGCCGGTACCGCTGAGCCTCTTGAGCCAGGCGAATCGAGGTTTTACGATCTTCAATAAACTGGTTCATCTGGTTGGCAAAACGGGCGCTACTAGCCATCAGCGTGGAGATTTCCTCATGGCCAAACACTAAAACCGTTAAGTCTTGCTCGACTACACCTGTAACCAAACTCGGCTCCCCTGGGTGCAGGGCGGTTTCGCCAAAAAAGTCGTTTTTAGCGAGGTGGGCAATCTCGCGTTGCTGTTGGCGGGCATCGGTGACAGACAGCCGGAGACTCCCCTGGCGGATGATGTAAAAGCCCTCGTCGGCAGTGCCCTCAACCATGACGCGATCGCCGATGCCATACACCTGTAACACCGCACTTTCAGCCAGGGTCATGATGGCATCTAGATCCAAAATCGTGAAGTAGGGGAGCGATCGCAAAAAGTTGCTGATTTCCTGGACGTGCTCGGCTCGTTTGGGCTGCCGTTGCGGCACGTGATGCAAGGTGCGAATGGGAAACGGAATCGTCAGGCCATTGCGTCTAGCGGCATAAAAAATCCGCGTACTCAGTTCGTTGCGAATACGTTCAAAGTTGGCGTAGTCATCAATGTAGTATTTGACTTCATAGGTAATGGCGAAGTCGTCGTAGGAAATCGTGCGGATGTCCGGGGCCGGATTCTCCAGCAGATCAGCAGTTTCTTCAGCTGCGTGCTTCAGGACTTGGCGTACAAAATTAGGGGGATCGTCGTAGGAAAAGCCCACAAAGTAGCGTTCGGCATGAACCGGGTTGATCCGACTGAAGTTGTAGATGCTTTGTTGATCTAAAACACTGTTGGGAACCACGAGGAGATCCTGTTCGAGGGTGATCAGGCGGACGGAGCGCCAATTGAGATCCACGACTTGGCCTTCAATCTCGCCGAAGCGAATCCAGTCGCCCACCTGAAAGGGGCTATCGAACAGGAGCAAAAACCCCGATACCAAGTTGCTTAACGTATTTTGTAAGGCCAAGGCAATGACTAAAGAGCCCACCCCCAAGGCCGCCGCTAGATTACTGAGGTCGACGCCCCAAATGGCACTTAAAACATAGAAACTAATGCTGAGGACGATTAAAATCCGCGCAATCTGCAGAAATAGGCGCGGCACCTGAAGTACCTTGCGGGATGTCGCCCTCGAATCGCTGGTAAGTAGCACCCCCAACAGCGACAGACTGGTGACAATCATCGCTCCCCAAATCGCGGTTTCGATCGCCTTTAGCGTGATGGTGTCGCGCTCGATTTCGAGAAACTGGTGTAGCAGCAGCCAAACCGCCACGGTAGGCAACACCAGCAGGCGAATATTCACTAACAGTTGGGCGGTGGATTTATAACCCCGATGCTGGAGGCGATCAATCAGTTCACCCAGAATGATGGTGATTAACGGAAAACCGAGCACAAAGAGTAGGGCTTTCAACCAAATAGTCTGAGTCATGAAGGATCAAGGCTCCTTGTCGTAACGCGGTGGGAAATAGTAGCGTTTCTCATTACTAGAGCTACAGATGGAGTGCGGGGGCAGGGGGCTATAGCAGAAGGCGGAATGCAGAAGTCGGAAGTCAGAATTGAAAAGCCTATTTGATGGTGCTTTCAGGCATTTGAGGTGACCTGATCAAACTGCGGCTTGCTATAGGATCTGTAGTCGTGATTTAGAGAATGGGGATAACACTGGGAAGTAACCTGGAATGGGTAAAAAGTTACGCAGGATCTGGCCCCAGAGCCACGATGGCCTCAACTTCGCTAACGGTGTCATCCCGGTTAGGACGACCGCTGCCTCCTCGGTAAAGCACCCAGCTAGTCAGGCGTCCCACTTCGTTGACCTCAATATCTTCAGCGGGTTTGAAGGTGTATAAATCGCGCACGCTGTCATGGACCTCTTCTGTCACTCGAATCGTATTGCTGACCGCCACTTGATGAAGTTGATAAGCGATCGCCAGCGTTTCGCCCCAGAGATGATAATTAAGGCGCTTGGTTTCAATCACGGCGGCGATGGATTCCCCCCCATCAATGCCAATGCACAGCTTCAGGTCGAGTTTGTATTTGTGATTGAAGCGCCGCAGACTATCCAGCATCGCCAACCCCAAATCGACGACCCGCTTAGTGTGATCCATCCGGGGCGCGATTAAGCCACACACCGCAAAGTAGAAATCACCAATCCGGTTGAGCGTCAGCACATCCAGGCTCTCAGCAGCCTCGTCAAAGCTATTGAACAATTCAGTGAGGAGTCCTGTTACTTCCGGCACGGCTCGCTTGGCTGACAGTTCTGTTAAGCCCTCTAAACTGGCCACTAAGACCGTGGTCTGTTGGGTGGTATCGGTGATGAGGGTCTCTCCCCGCTCCCAGCGTTCAGCCGCAGTACTCGGCAAAACGTTGAGCAACAGGGCTTTATTTTCCCGTTCCTTGGCGACGACGAGCGATCGCTGTTCGCGCAGACTCCGGTTAACTGCGTTGAAAGCCTCTACCAATAGACTCAATTCGTCATGGGTGGTGGGTTGTAGATCAGCTTCATCCAGTTCGCCAGAAATGATCTTGCGCGAGTCTTCGACCAGCAGGCTGATCGGTCTGACCAAACTGTTGGCTGCCACCACCGCAATCAGCGTGACCAAAAACACCAAGATCACCGCCGTAATCAGAATGAAACCCTGTAGATTCGTTAGTGGTGCATAGGCTTCGGCCAAATCCATTTCGGAGAGCATGACCCAATTCACCCCTTTAATATTTAAGGGGGCATAGGAGCTTAAGACCGATACCCCCCGGTAGTCATCAATAATTTGAGTGCCCGATTGGCCTTGGAGCGCCGCTTGAGCCCCTGCCGTTTCTACGGATTGGAGCAAAATGGAAGTCTCTAACCGCTGAATCATTTCCAGGACATCATCGGGGGTGCCCACGGCTTGCAGGGCTTGACGATAGCCCGTGGGGTCCTCAAGCAGAAAGCGCGAAATCGATCGCATGAGGAAGTCATCCCCCACCAAATAGACTTCGCCGGTTTTCCCGAGTCCTTCGTTTTCCCAATTTTGATTACCGGTCAGGACGTCGTTAATGCGATCGACCGGCAGCTGCATCGCCAAAATGCCGACCTGCTGCCCACCGTCATAAATCGGGGCCGCCAAAAAAGCAGCGGGTGCGCCATAGGAAGGACGATAGGCCGCAAAGTCAATAATCTGCACGGCTCCGGGTTCGGGATTTTGTTGCACGGTATTGACCACTTCAGCAAAGTTGCTGCGGGCATAGGGACCCGTATCGAGGCTGGTGGCAAAGTCAGTTTCCTTGTAAACGGAATAAACGATGTCGCCGGTTTCGTGATCAATCAGAAAGAGATCGTAGTAGCCAAAATTAATGATCAGATTCCGTAAAATGCGGTGATAGCGACTGTGCACCGTACTATATGTGCTGCCATCATTCGCCTGGGTTAAGGCGTCTTTACTCCCCACAGAATGCGGATTATTCGCAATGTAGTAGTACTGCAAATACTGCGCTACGGCAGTATCGGGATTATAAATCTCAAGAATTGGGGTGCCGTCAATATTGTCCGTGAGACGCGGAAAGAACTCTGCCGTGTAGTAGCTTTCAATGGCTTGTGACCACTCGGGTGCGATCGGCAAGTTGGCATCACTAATTTGATCAAACGCCTGGTCAAATTCCATCATGGCGGACACCATCATGCGATCTTCAGCCAGCGTTTCCACCTGGCTATACATGAATTGAAAGTAGGATTCGATCTCCGCCGACTTGGCGGCTTTGACACTGGTCAGCTGATCAAAAATTCGCTGAGTCAGAATATTGCGGGCTCGCTGCCAGACTAAAAAGCCCATCACAGCGGAAGACCCTAAGCTGACCACCAACAAAACCAGCATCACTTTGGATTTGATTTGAAGCTGTCCCAGTCCCAACATGACTTGTGTGCCAAAGATGATGAAAGGGGGTGGAGAGCACCCCCAGTGGAGTAATTCTGGCTCAGAGCCCACAGACATCTGAGCCAGAAGACTTAAGAATGTTGAGCTTTACAACTTCGTCTCAATTTCTGAAGTGGGAGCCTCATCTACCATCGAGAAACCGGCATAGGCGATTTGACCATGTTCGTGGATATCCAGACCCTCGATTTCCTCGTAGTCATGGACGCGAATACCAATTGTGGCCTTCAGCACCCACCAAGCAATGAAGCCAGTCGCAACGGTAAAGGCCCCGTAGGCAATGACTCCCAGGAGCTGCACGCCGAACTGTTGAAGGCCAGCGTTTTCGCCAAAGATGCCCACGGCCAAGGTGGCCCAGATACCATTGCACAAGTGCACTGAAATCGCCCCGACTGGATCATCAATGCGGAGGCGATCGAAGAAGTCAACCGCGAAGACTACCAGCACCCCAGAAACGCAGCCAATAATGATGGCAGCGGGGATCGAAACTTGATTACAGCCCGCCGTAATGCCTACGAGTCCAGCCAGAATGCCGTTGATCACCATGCTGAGATCGGGCTTACCTCCTTTGATCCAAGAGACGAAGGTCGCGATCGTGCCCCCCGCTGCACCTGATAAGTTGGTGGTAATGGCAATGTAGGCAATGTTTTCATTCGCAGCGAGTTCAGACCCTGGGTTAAACCCAAACCAGCCAATCCACAGAATCAGACAGCCAAGCGTTGCCAAGCTCAAGTTGTGCCCCGGAATCGGCTTCACCAGCTTGCCTTCATACTTACCGTAGCGAGCTCCCAGAACGATCGCGCCGACCAGCGCCGACCAGCCCCCGACGCTGTGCACCACGGTAGAGCCCGCAAAGTCAGCGAATCCCAGGTCGCCCAACCAACCACCGCCCCAGGCCCACTTGCCGGAGATGCAGTAAAAGGCAATATTCACCACACTGAAAATCAAGAAGGCGTCGAATTTAATCCGTTCGGCAACTGCCCCCGACACGATTGTTGCGGATGTGGCAGCAAACGCCGCCTGGAACAGGAAGAAAATCGTTACCGGCAGCCCGGCAGGAAAGGGATCTAAACCATAGGTGGCCGAGTCTCCAGACATAAAGAAACCGCTCAGACCGATGAAGCTAGTCCCTTCGCCAAACATAAATCCAAAGCCGACAGCCCAATAGGTCAGCAGGGCCAACCCAAATACGATCAAGTTTTTGGACAGGATGTTGACCGCATTTTTCTGACGGCACATGCCCACTTCAAGCATGCCGAATCCAGCATTCATAAAGACGACCAGCGTGGAAGCCACCAGAATCCACACAACGTTGAGATTCCCCTGCTGGAGGGCTACTTGCTCAGCCAGGGACTCTAGGGTCACGTCATCTTGGGCAAAGGTGGTTGCTGACAAACCGATGACCACGCCAGCGGACAGCACACAAAGCATCAGCACCTGATGCCGAGAAATCCATCTCAGCAAAGCAACGAGAGCATCACGATAGCGAGTATCTTCTGGGGCAGGTGGATAGTCACTCAACCACGGTTTAACCCGTTTGATAGAACTAGACATTGTCACTCCTCATTCAAATGGTGAATCAAATCCTGATGGTGCGCAGCCCGCCATCCAGAGAGCATTTAGACCCTCATGAGATGGCTTTAGATCCTTAAGAGGTAGATGATTACAGGCTAAAAACTAGGTCTTATTCAATCAATTTCACTTGTCACCAAACTCAGTCAGATTCCTAAGACAATATTTGATCAATTGAATCTACAGATCGTGATTCCTCTAACATGATCAGTAAATCTAAGGTGAAGACTCAAGCTGGAATAATCACACAAACTTACCCGTGAAATCACTGGTAATTGAAGCGTAAAATAGAGAGGTAAGTAAAGACTGATTGTTCGGGAATAGCACTCCGAAGGGCATAATTTTCAATATAAAGAAACATCAAAAAAACGGAAATGACGGGATTATTCCAATAAAAATACGCGACATGATTGTGTCCCGCATCAGCATGAAGGAACGTGTTTGAATAGTCTATGAAAGCTCACTATCATCGCTTTGCCATCAGAGAGGAAAAGTCGAAGCGATTGCCGTACCATTTATATTCAGAGCATTGGCGTATAGCTTGATGAAGCCCTGAATATAAATAGCAGGCGGCAGGCAGCTGACATCTCCCATTTCAATGGCCTCTAGTTGATAGACCTGAATTTTTGTTTGCACCGAAATATGATCAATCAGAATTTCCTGTTCTCGGCGAAGTTGGGATAAGTATTGGCCGATTTCTGCGAGTCTGACTTGCTGAAGTGTTCTTAGCTCAAGTTTCTCCATCTAGCCTACTTTTCCTGACTACAGATAATGGAGTCGGCTTCTTCATGAAAGCCGACTCAACACCCATATTTAATGGCTACCAACCCCGATAACCTCAGAGAAGCAACGCTCAGTTAGACCTCAATCTTGCCACCCTGAAATATCAAGGCCTAGTTTACCTATAGAGGGCCGTATCAGTGACTGAATGCCAAGTCGCATTGATATGAAATGCGGAACAAGTCAATGTTCCGCATGCAGGTAAAGAAATTCATGAGCGGAACTTCTCTGTCGATATCTAAGCAAATCAAGCAGGAGAAGTAAAGTCGGAAAAATCGGTTATTTTCAACTCCACAAAAACGGTGAAATTATTGTAGATCTCGAAAAATTCACCAATTCAAAGATCAAGCTGCTGCTGAAAATAGGATCGATAGACTTCGCAACTGGGAATTGCCTGATATCCTTTGATTTGGATTAATCCTAAGCTTTCCAATCGATATAGTGTGACCGCATCTAACTCAAGGGATTCTTTTGCCGCCACAATTTGTTTGAGGGCCATGGCCAAATCCGACTCATGATTGAGAATCATTAAATAATTGCGGAGATGATCGCCATAAATCCCTGAGGGGGTTGAGGCTTTGTGCATTAATGCTTCTAGTGAAATTTCCTGAGTGGCTAGATGATAGAAAAAGACATTCACTAAATAGGGATGTCCCCCGACTAGGGAGATTAATTGTTGGGCGTATTCAAGATTGACTTGCTCCAATCCGTAGCGGAGCGCAAGCTCATAGATTTGTGCGGCGGAAAATCTCGGTAACTTGAGCGATTGACCAATATTAAATGGAGACTGGTTGATTTTAAGGGGAACGTAAATCTCAGTGGAATGGGAGATCACGATACGCAACCTCTTCCAGGCTTGGCTCCATTTAGCTTTCTCATGCCAATAGCGCAGTAAAGGAAAAAAATCTTGGGCTAGTTTAGGATGCTCAATCAGATCTTCGACTGCTGAGATGAACAGTACGATTGGTGTTTGAGTTTGCGCCAAAATGTACTCTTGAAAATACAGTTCACTGCTAACCTTGTAACCCATTGAAGAGTCCCAATACTCATGCAGTTTGGGGGGGAGTTTCAGCTCTTGACTGACCCGTAAGCAAAACCACTCTAAAAAGACTTCAGTACTTTTAAAGGCAGCTTTATCAATACTTTGTAAGTCTAAGTTGGCTGTTTTATAGTTCTGGTGATGGGCAGCCTGAATCAGGCGAAAGACCAAGGAGGTTTTGCCCATTTTTTGGGGCGCTTTAATCCGCAGGCAACCTCCAGGGCGCTGAATCTCTGAATGGGCCAGGTCTTCGTTGGGGGGGCGATTGATGTAAAGTGGCGAATCCGGTGATAAGGGGCCAGAGGGGTACTGCGGTGGCGATACCGGTCTCAATATCGTCTGAGCCGATCGCTCCTCGACAGCGACGGTCGGCGCTGATGTCAAGCTGGGTAACTCTAGATGTTCTCGCAGGACAAAGAGCAGACTTTTCTTGGTGACCCGCTGTCCTAAGGCTTGAGAAATGGCTCGCCACAATTTATACCCTGTATCTTTGAGGTGAGCGTCACCATAGCCCGAATGTTGGGCCATCTGGTCATAGGTTTGTTTATTCCAGGTTTGTCCTAGAACAATTCGCTCGGCAGGGGTAAGTTTGCGCTTTAGAAACCGGTCTTCGATGGCTCTTAGAACTTCATCAGGATCCATAGCCTATTTGATACGTGACTGGGAGCTTTACAGGAATTATCTATCAATTTCCCATGAAACCTTTGAGCCGCAACTATTCTCCTGGTAGCTTCCGTCTTTTCCGTCTTTTCTGACTATTTTGAGTAATGACTTGTTAATTTAATGCAATGTAGCCAATCAATCTGCCTGAATTCCCTCACACAGGGTGCGATCGCTCTCTGCCACATCAATATTTGTCCGCAAGTAATCCGCTATCCAGGCGCAGGCGTATTCCAACTCGTTTAGCGCCAACACCTTCTTTAGATTCCACCGGGTGAGGGTGCCGTCTTCAGCAACGGTCACTAGTTCTTCAGTAGAACTGAATTTCACGTCCTTAAAGCCAGGGCCGTGACCATACAGTGTTTTGATTTTCTCGCCTTCCAGAGACCACAAGTTAACTGTATTATCGGCACTGGCCGTCGCCAGTATTTGACCATCGGCACTAAAATCCGCTCCAAAAATAGCGTTGGTATGCCCTTCGAAGGTTCTGACTAAGGTGCCATCCCAACGCCATAGCTTGGCGGTTGAATCGCGACTGGCAGAAACAAAAAACTGACCATCAGGGCTTACGGAGAGGCCAAAAACAGCCGCATCATGGCCCTCAATCTCATGGAGAAGCTTGCCATCAGCCTGAAAAACCTGAAGCGTACCGCTGCCACTAGAGGCAACTAATTGCTGACCATCGGGACTAAACACAACCCTTAGCCCTAGATCCTTATTACCCTGAAGCGTGTAAATAAGTTCGCCATCGGTTGTCTGCCACACCAGAATTCTGCCATCTTCGGCGATGGCAGCGAGCCGCTGACTATCCGGACTGAAACTCGTCCCCCAGGCTTGTATGTCGCCGAGGCCTTGCAGATCGTGCAACAGCTCACCCGTGGGACTCCAGAGCTGAGCCGTGCCGTTCGCCCCTACGGCTGCAATCATTTGACCATTGGGACTGTAATCAAACCCAAATAGCGTGTCTTGTCCGGCATCGAGGGTGGCAACGATTTTGCGGTCTTGATCCCATACATGAACAATAGGACTGTCGCCAGAAATGAGACGTTCACCCTCTGGATCGATCGCGATATCCCAGACATCGTCATCCAAAAAGATCGTTTGCAGCAAAGGGGATTCCCATTGCCTCAGTTGGGCGGTGTTGCCGGTGTCTATTGTTACCAGTGTTTGAGCATCGCTGCCGGAAAAGTTAATGCCACGCATATCGCCTGCCGTTTGGAGCACACGCCAGGGAGAGCCGTCTGGCCCACGCATCCAGATAGTGCGGTCTAGCCCAGCGGAAGCAATCGCCCCACCATCGGGACTAAAGTCGATACCACCGACCCGCTTTGTATGGCCTGCCAACGTTTTCATCAGTGTGCCATCCGGCTGCCAGAGCTGTACCATCCGGTCATCGCCGCCGATGGCGATCATGTCGCCAGTGGGGTCAACCGCTCCACTCCAGAGGCTACCGCCACTAGCAGCGGCGGGTAAAGTACTCAAAAGCTGACCGTCAAGCGTCCAAACTTTGGCAATATTATCCAGGCCCGTTGAGAGAATCAGTTGCTTGGTGGCATTCGCGGCAACTCGCAAAATCCCGCTTTGATGCCCAGACAAGGTGTTGTGTAAGGTGCCGTCCAGGTTCCACACTTTAACCGTTTGATCAGCCCCCCCTGACACTAAAAACTCAGCTCCATCACTATGGGCACTGAAGGTTACGTCCCAAGCCGGGCCTATATGAGCCTGAATCGTTTGCACTAACTCCTTATGGGTAAGGTTCCAAAGTTGCAAGCTACCGTCCAAATTAGCGGTTGCCATTAGCGGACGCTGGGGATGAAACGCGACGCCATAGCTATCACCCGCATCTTCAAACACCTGTAATAGCTCACCATCTCGAGCCCAGAGCTTAACGATAGAATCGCTGCTATTCGTGGCAATCAAGTTCCCGTCTGGGCTATAGGCAACGCCGAGAATCGACGTCGCATGTCCCGACAGCCGATTGCGTTCATTTATCCAGTAAACAATCTGATGCAGCACGCGATCAGCGGCTGCATTTAGCTCTGGATGAGGCTCATCAAGTGCCCGGAGATTGCGCTTGGCCTTAATGGCATCAACGAGGGCGTCGAGTTCTTGGTGAGCCGCAAACTGTCCTTCTGCCGATGAAATGAGTGCCTGAACCTCATTCAAACGAGCGGTGTGCTCGCTGGCGATCGCCCGCCGATATTGCCAAAATGCCGCAATCCCCAATAGTGAAACGATTGCCAATGCCCCTGAGGTAATGCCGAGAAGAATCCGCTGTAAACGAGTTGTGCGTTTGGCGGCTGCCGCCTTTTCGAGGTCGAGCGATCGCTGAATTTCAGCCTGCTCCTGTTCTTGCCCCAGGGCCAGAAAACGATAGTCTAAATCGCTCAGACTTTTGCCCCTGGCCCAGGCTTGGGCATCTTGCAGTGCCTGCCCCCGCAGCAGTCGCGACTCATCTGCTTGATTTGAAGCCATCCAAGCGTCGAAAGCCTCTGAGTAAGGGCGTAGAGCCGTTAACTGCCGCTGTACCCACTCCAGGTTAAAAACGGTTTCGTAGATTCGGTTTTTGGCACAGAGAGTGCCCTGTTGCTGCACCATCAATCCGCTCAGCAATAGATCAATCTGATCGCGGCTATCGTCAGTGGAGATGGCTTGACCTTCTAGCCAGCGTTGATAAATCCCGAGCAGGCGACCTGTACGGCGATCGTCATAGAGGAGGCGATCTCGAATCGTGCGCAAATGCTCCGGCTCATCCTGCGATTCCCAATGATCGATAATGCGCGATCGCACCACGCTATCCACCCAGAATTTCTCCATCCCAGGAGGGACATTTAACGGCTCCTTCACTGCCGTTTGGCTAGAGCTGACCAGTAATTGGCAGACCTTTTGAGTCAAAAAGGGCTGACCACCCGTCCAATGCAACACCTCTTGCAAAATCGTTTGGGTATTGGAAGTTTGGATCGCTAATCCCGTAGCCAGAGGCGTAGCTTCTTCTAAGCTAAAGCCACCTAACACAATCGCTCGACCAATGTTGAACGGCGTGCGTTGCTTATCGGCAATCAAATCAGCTGGCGCAGCCACCCCAAAGATGGCAAAGGTCAATCGTTTGTAGTCCGGCTCAATGGTGCGGCGGTTGTAGCAAAAGCGAATCAACGCAAAAAAGTCATCAACGGAGAAGGGTAGATTCAACAGACTGTCCACCTCATCGACAAAGATGAACAGTCGCTGCTCAGGGCATTGAGCCAACAATAGTTCAATAAACTGACTCAGAATTTGAGTTAAAGAGAGATGACTGCGCTCATCCCACCAGGTACGAATGTCATGGGTTGGCAGATTAAACTGCATCGCCAGAGTGCCCATCATGCCCCGGTACCACTGCTCGGGGGTAATATGGTCGCTGCCGATGTTCGTGACATCCACCACGGCGCAGCGATTTCCCTCTGCCTGTAGCCGATGCCAACTGCTTACCATCAGCGACGACTTACCCATTTGACGCGAATTAAAGATGTAGCAAAACTCGCCCGCTAACAACTCGGTGTAGAGGTCTTTATCCGCTTGCCGTTCGATGTAGGTGGGGGCATCGTAGTCGAGACTGCCGCCGATTTGGTAATAGTTAGCCACGCTGAGGATTGCATAGGGCTATTGGAAGAAGTATATGCCAAGCTCCAGGCTCATCACAGCAAGGAAAATTAGCTTCGCGGATACAAGACCATTCTTGATTTTGTGGAAACCTATCTCAGGTGATGTGAGTGCCGTTCAAACCGGTGCAAACAACCTCAATCAGATATTAAACGTAAACGATCTGCAGTAATTTTGAAAATCGAATCGCTTACACAGCTAGTCAGCTGATGAGAGTTGATGGAGCAGAACTACGCAACCAAAGCTGAATACACCATGTCCCTGGTTGCGCTATCCACATTTCAGTTCTCTGCATCCTCCATACCAAGCTCTGAATCTGCTGCCAATTTGGTTCCCTTCAGAGGAGGGTATAGAGGATTGCTCGCATAATACATAGTCGAGAAGGCTGAAGCTCACTCTTCATCGGGCCATATCTGCTATAAACTTCTAAATCGTTCTCTGGAAGCCTTATATATTAAGGATTGAAGTCAGCTTCCCAAGCTGAATGTCGACGGTTCGAGTCCGTTCACCCGCTTTCAATTGCTTCAGCCTCAATTCCTTTTCTAAAGAGGACTGCAGTCATCAAGATGTTGATTCTTTTTGGCACAGTGGCCGTGACGTTGGGTCACTTTGAGGCAATTTGGGAGTAAAAATTGGTACGAAATTGGTATAAACCTCCGGGCACGAAAAGCGAACTGATGAGATTTGGCATAACCGTAGGCAACAGTAAGGGTGTAGGTGATGTCCTTTACCCCCACTCCGAACTATGGCTAAAGGACAAGTGAAGGTCGAAGGTTATGCCGAGCACTTACGGCTGCAGTGAAGCTACTGGAGCCAGCGCTACAGCCTGTCTATCGGTTTGCCAGACAGCAGCATCAACAGGCGGGCGATCGCGGGCCAAAGCTCAGCACTGATAACGGCAAAATCAAGTCTGACCTAAGTTCTCGAGACATTACCTATTTTCGCTTTAACGATCGCGAGTTAAGGCAGGACTGACAGCTGCATCAGCGGGCCAAGATGACCCAATTAAATAGCCGGTAACGGCGTCGAACGGCTGGGATGGCCATGGGGGATTGGTTGCAGATCAGGTGTGAAAGCCAACGCTGTCAGTAATCTGGCTCTCTGCCACAGTCGGAAAATCTTCAACATTTATAACTGCCGATCGCGATCGCCCGGCTCTACAGCGCGACCATAAATTCCCCAGCCAATGGCCCCCACTGCAAGAATGCCTAAGGCTAAAATCACCTGGAGCAGGGCCATGCCGCTACCAGGCCCACGACCCCACAGCGATATTGCCACCGTGGTTTGATGCTGCATCCACGGTTCAAATACTTGGTCTGCTAACGGTCCCGCCACTAGATTAGCCATGAGCATCACCAAGGTGCCCACAAGATAGTCGGCGGCCAAGATGCGCCCCTGCAGCTCTGGCGCGACTCGGTCGTACCACATCGCCATGTAGGAACTCATGATCAGCGGATTGTGAAAGGACGTGCCAACTCGGGCGGTGGCCCAAACGCTGGGAACGTTACCTAGCCCCAACAACAGCTTGCTCAAGCCGGTGCCGATAAAGCCGACTAGCAGGCCCAATGGCCGCCGCCGAAAGCCTCCCCAGAGACTAAAGGCGATCGCGCCCACGACACCGCCAAGGCCAGAAGCCGCGACGACCCACCCGAGCGTCTGCGTATCACCGCCAGTGCGGGCTAAAATCATCGGCTGATAAAGCGCTTCACCGATCTGGTGGAGAAAGGTGAAGGTGGACAAGGCCACGACCATCGCCAACAAATTGGGGTGAGCGGCAATATAGCGAAAGCCAAAGGTGACCTCGTGGCTAATCTGCTGCCAGAGTGTGGGCTTTGAGGGCGGTGGTGGACTCTCTCCCGTTTTCTGTGCGGTTCCAGGAATTTTGACGATCGCGAGGGTTAGCATGGCGATCGCAAACGTCGTCATATCAATCGTCGTAATTCCCAGTAGGCCGATGAGCGGATACAGCACCCCCGCCAACGCGGGTGACAGGATAACGGCCCCATGTTCTACCAAGGCTCCCATGCTGCTGGCGCGAGTATGCTGCTGTTGTGGCACAATCAGCGGCACCAGCGTGGCATAGGTCAGGCTTTGCACATTGCCAAAGCAGCCAATGATGGCCGCGATGAGATAAATGTGCCAAATTTGCAAGATTTGCCACCCGGCCAGAATACCCACGGAGAGGGTGCAACAGGCAGCCCCCGCGTCACTCAACCACAGCAGCACTTTGCGCGGCAGGCGATCAATTAACATGCCGGAGAATAACGTAATGGCCAACTGTGGGAGCTGATAGAAAACGAGGATGAGGGCGATCGCGGTTGCCGACTGGGTTTGCTGCCACATCCAGAGGGTGAGCGCAAAGTAGGTCATGCTGCTGCCGATGGCAGAAACCATCTGCCCCAGCCAGAGGATGAGAAAAGTCCGCACAATATCAGGTCAGAATCTGAGCAGAAGCATCCTAAAGGTTCTGCGGGCTAAATTCCTTTGCGTGCCGGAGTTTTTTCTTTGCTAAACGAACTTTGCTTCAGCCGGGTAAACTAGCCGTCTCTTGATCTCTGCGCCTGAGCCAAAAGATCGATAGAGCCGCAATCAGGCTAAACAGGCCCAGCAAGCCCAAAATGGCCCAGTCTCCCAAAGGCCAATCCCACCCCAGCCCTTCTCCCAGCCAGAATGTGCCTAGAGCCGACAGCAAGATACCCGTACCCAACTTGATGAACACATCCGGCACCTTGAGTAGGTAAGCATGTAGGGCAACGACCAACACCACTGAGCCCACACCGGCAACGCCAACTGCGCCCAAGACTTCACGCCAAGCATTAGAGGCGGTGCCTAGAGTGATGGCAATGACAGCGATCTCAAAGGCTTCCAAAGCAGCACTCTTCGTCATGACGATAAAGTTGGCGGTGCTAAATCCTCGCTGCTCCGTCTCTAGAGAAATCGCTTCGGCAGCGAGGGGATCGTCATCTAACCAGCCCGCCCGCCGGCCACTAGCTTGCGCTGTACCGCTTTTTTGGCCCAGCCCCAACCAAACCACAGCAACACGACACCAGTGACGATTTGCAGCCAGTGCAGGGGAATCGCTTGGATACTCGTGCCCAGCGCGATCGCCGCCAGGGCAACCGCAGAGATGCCAATCAGGCAGCCAGCGATCGCTTCCCGTCTGTAACCCGAACGAGCGATCGCATAAGCAATGACCGCTGTTTCTAAAAATTCCAGACTGGCGCTACCACCAGTCGCGATTGCGATATTCCAGTTCATCGGGGCTAAGCCTAATTTATTTGACAATATCCTCAGACCTTATCGGTCGGCGGCGATCGCCAGCCGACAAGGTCTTCGCCGCTAGTTTTAGCAACCTCCAAACGGGGCTTGCACTCTGCGGTTAAAGGGGAAGCCTCATCAGAGCTACCTACTGTTGTGGAACTGGGAGCAACTGCGGCCTTAGCTCATTAAGATACAACTGGTGTCGGTGAGACCAGGTAAACCTCAGCACAGATAGGCCAGGATGCAATAGACTCATCCGGCTTTGCTGGCGTCGAGGGATTGAGCGTTGGCGCAGCCTCTCCAATGGAACATCGCGCAACTTGCCCAAAGAAGAGTCACTATAATTAGTGCAATTGCCCCCTTGCGGAGCGAAACGACTCATCATGTTGTCATCCGTCAATCAATCGCTACCCAGTGCCGCAGAACTTCCCTGCTCGGACGATACTCCAGTGGATAATGAAGATCAGAATCTGCTGCCCAATTTGCTGTTGCTGCTGTTGACGCATCTGTGGTCAGAGCGCCTGGACTGGTACTTTGGGGCTGATATGGCGGTTTACCACACCACTGGGCCAAGTCATTTGGTGCCGGTAGTGCCCGATGGCTTTCTCAGCCTGGGAGTAGAGCGCAAAAAGGGCGGTAAGTCGCGGCGCAGCTATGTGATGTGGGAAGAGCAAAACGTTCCACCGATATTCGTGCTGGAGATAGTGTCTCACCAGCCAGGGGATGAATACACCCGCAAACTGGAAACCTACAGCCAACTCGGGGTGCTGTACTACGTGATTTACAACCCCGAGTTTTGGCAGCGCGATCGCCATCAGCCGTTTGAGGTTTACAAACTAGAGGGCGATACTTATCGACTGCAAATCGGCGAACCTTACTGGATGCCGGAAGCGGGACTGGGTATCGGTCGCTATCAGGGCCAATTTGGTGGCATACCGCAAGAACTTTTGACCTGGTACGACGCTCAGGGCCATCGTCACCTCAGTGCCGCAGAGCAGGAACGGCAACGAGTGGAACGCCTGGAAGCTTATTTGCGATCGCAAGGCATCGACCCCAATGACCTCCCGCAATAGGGGCAATGACCTGCTGGGATGAAACACTAATCGGATGGCAACAGCTGTTCTTGCAGTTCTTCGAGATACAGCTCGGTGCCGATAGGGCCGGGAAGACCGTAGCATAGATAGGCTGGAATGAAGTAGACTCGTCCGGCTTTGCTGGCATTAAGGGATTGAGCGATCTTGTTGTCTGACCATGCTTGCTTTAAGTTCGACAGTTGGTGTTCTCTAAAGTTATCTACATCCTCGATCTCTCTATAGTCATCTCCCAACAGAACGATCAGATCAGCGTCGTCAAAATCTGATAAGCCTTCGAGAGAAATAGGTGTTGGTGAAAGGGGACGAGAGTTGTCAAAACCAGGTGAAGCCGCCGATTGGAAGCCTAGCTCTTCAACGAGTGAACTACAAAGTCCGGCAGAGTTCGATAGACGTATATTTTGTAATTGCGATGATGAAGTGAGCAGCAACATTTGGGGATAAGTTGCAATCAAGGAGACAAAATCTTCTCGTGCCTTCTCAATTTTTTGTTGCGTTTGGATTAATAGCTGCTCGGCTTGCCCAGGCCGATTGACAGCCTTAGCAATCGCTCTCAAGCTTTCTTCAGGTGCATCATAATCAAGTAATAATGTGGGCGCAATACTCGAAAGGTTTTCATACGGTTCACTGAAATCATCAAGACCGATAATCAAGTCGGGCTGAAGGTTAACAATAGCTTCAATTGAAGGTTGAAAAGCCAGACCAACGTTTTTTAGCGGTTGAGTAATCCGATCACCCAAATAAGGGATTTGTTCACTAGGATTAGTGTAATCTCCTTGATGAAATGGCACATGATCAGCATACCCAACAGGCTGAACATTGAGAGCTAGTAGGGATTCTAGAAAATAGGGACCTAAAACGACAATTCGCTGAGGTTGACCACAAACCTCTGCTTCTCCCATCTCATGCTCAATAGTACGACAGTCGGTCAGGTCAGGTGCTACAGTATTGGCAGAATCACTTGATGGTTGATCAGTTAGAGTCTGGCAAGCGATGAGCGCAAGTGCCATTATCAGACTTAATGCTAAAAGCTTGATTTGCGAAAGTCTTTGCATAAGCTACCAATTTCTTTCCATCCAAGTCGAGTTTCCTTGCTTCAATCTCTTCAATAAGAAAATAAGATGTTATTACTTTTCCTCAAAAATTCAAAATTCAGGAATCATGCAGTTAAAAATCATAGGAAACGGAGGCTCGAATCGTTAGAGGTTCGCCTCGATTGATTCCATTTCTAATGCCAGGAGCGCGGACGTAATCGACATCAAATATGTTGTCAATGTTGAGCTGTGCTTGCCAATTATTTTGTTGATAAAAGAGGGCTGCGTTGGCGAGAAAATAACTGTCTATCTGATAACTATTAGCTAAGTCGCCCTGTTGCTCTCCGACAAAATTAAACCCTAAACCAAAGCCTAGTCCTTGCAAGTCTCCGGACTGGATTTCGTAAGTTGTCCATAAACTAGCACTGTGCTCGGGAGCGCCAAATAGTCGATTGCCGACAAGATCGATATTATTATCTTCAGTGACTTCTGCATCAATGTAAGCATAGGAAGCTACAATATTCCACCCTGGCAGGATTTCACCAGTTAAGTTGAAATCAACGCCTCGGCTCCGTTGTTCTCCTGTAGAAACTGAGGAAAAAGGGTTGTTTGGATCTGGGTCAGGGGTCGCCACATTTTGTTTCGTGATATCGAAGTAGGCGAGTGTCGCTGCAAGTCGATTTTCGATAATTTCGCCTCTAATGCCCACCTCAAATCCTTCGCCCTCTTCAGAGTCTAGAAAATTGCCATCGGCATCAGTTTCTGAATTGGGTACAAAAGAGCGAGAATAGTTTGCATATATTGAAATTGGTTCAATGGGTTGATAAACAACGCCGATTCTAGGAACAAAAGCATCATCATATTGCTCTGTTACGGCATCAGTGAAACGGTCAGTTGTTTCTTGATTGACAGTGTTGTAGCGTAGCCCTGCTACCACAATAAGGTTGTCCAAAATATCAATCTGGTTTTGTAGATAAACTCCCAGCTGGTCTGTCTCAATAGGATTGCTAATAATAGCGAAGATAGGCAGGCTGTCCTCTGTTGGAAATGATGAAGGATCCGGGTAGTCTGGGTCAAATATGTTGATTAGGGATTGTTGATTAAAGTCAAAGCCTGATACACCTTCTTGATTCCAACGAGTCAAATCAATCCCGGCCAACAGTGTATGTTCTACAGAGCCTGTGTTGAATTTGCCTTGAACGTTGGTGTAAAGCGAGTAAGTATCTACTTCAGTTTCTTGAAATGAAAATGCGCGGGTCAGAATTCCGGTAGATTCGTCTATAAAAAGCGGAGTTGGATTCACACCAAGGTTATAGGTGCTAGAGGTAAAGCGAAACTGATTGCGCAGTTGCCAGTTTTCACTGAAGCGATGTTCTAGGGCATAGCCGATGTTTAGATAATCTTGCTCAACGATATCGTCAGGGTTATTAAGTACTAGATCTAGAGGAATCGGTTCGATGCCATCTCCGAACGGGATAATGCCACTATCAAAAGGTTCCCTATCGTCAATATATTCTAGGTTGATGGTCAAATCAGTTTGGTCACTAATCAACCAAGTCAAGGTTGGGCCGATAAAGAAGCGCTCAAGATTGTTGTCGTAATCGCGAAAACTATCTTCTTGTCGATACAGCGCATTTAAGCGATAGAGTAAGCGACCATCATCTGTTAGTGGTCCCGACAAATCAATACTTGGATTGACAAATCCGCCATTACCAACCTGAAATTGAAGGTTGTAGTACGGTTCCGACAAGGGTTGCTTAGTCACCAGATTGACTACGCCGCCTGGTTCCGCCTGACCATATAAAACCGATGCAGGCCCTCTCAGCACCTCCACACGCTCTAGGTTCGCGACTTCTGGCTCGGCGGCATCGCCAATAAAATTAGGCAGGAGAAAGCCATCTCGCAGGACGGGAACGTTATTGAATCCACGAATGCTAAAGGTGAGGCCGCGGCCTGCATTATTTCCAAGAAACGTTACACCAGCAGCGTTTTCGAGCACATCCTCTAACCCAATTGCCTGTTGATCCTCAATCACCTGACGCGGAATTATTTGAATGGATTGAGGTACATCGCGTAAGGGCGTATCGGTGCGGGTGGCAGTGCTGGCGTTGGGCACAAAGTAATCACCGTCATCCGCTTCCCCCGTCACCACCACCTGAATGGCGTCCTCACTCGATACCTGAACGGTCGGATCGCCAGGCACACCGCTGATGGTGAGGCCAGCGGGAGCAATACTCAGGTTGACTGCGGGCGGGGCATCGGTGCCAGTAATGGCAATGCGCACCTGGTTGTCAGGCAGATTGGTGACGTTGATTAGCGCGATGCCCTCAGCGGGATTGCTGGCAAAGTAGTTATCCTCATCAGGCAGCTGCAGCACAGCATTGGGAAGGTCGGCGATCGCCGCATTTCCCGTCACCGAAGTTTCCGGCACTGCCAGTTCACCGCTTGCTTCTAACCGCAGGCTAAATCCATCGGCGGTTTCCTCAACTTGCACATCGGTGATGGCAACGGGTTGGGCTTGGGAGATCGCAGGCCCGGCATCGGTAATCGCCAGTGGCATGGATTCTGGAGCATCCACCACTGACACGGCTTCAGCATTGGAGACGACGGCTGCTGCGCCAGTGGATTGGGGGTCGGCTGCAGTCGATGCGATTTCACTGTTTGGCGTATTTTCCAGACTCGGCAACTCGGCTGCAACGTTAGGGTTAGCCAGCAGTGCTGCCGCTGAGGTGGAGTCAATGATCGCTGGATCGCTCTCCGGCAGGGGGGTGAGCAGTTCTGCCCAGGCGGGCTCTACCGCCAATGCCGCGATTGCCGCGACGCCAATCGTCCAAGCCGTGCCATACGCTAGTTTCACCATCACGCTCCGTTCACCCGAGTCGGTCACACACTAATGCCAGCCATTCTTAATTGGCTTGGTGACAGCATGGTAGTGGGGATGAGCGATGACTTTCTTTGCCAAACGGACTTTTTTCTTTGGCAAACGGACCTTAACGATGTCTGCCCAATTGATACGCTTTGGGACTGACCGCAAATTTTCGCCGAAAGGCTGTGCTAAAGGCTTCTGGGTTGGTGTAGCCCACTTTTAACGCGACTTGCGCGATCGTGAAATCGGCATTTTTCAACAGCAGTTGGGCCTGCTCTAGACGATAGTTTTGTAGGTAACCAAAGACCGTAGTGCCAAACAGTTGCCGAAATCCTTGCTTGAGCTTGCGATCGTTCAACCCCACCTGACGTGCCAATTCGGTCAGTGACGGCGGCTGATCGGCTTGCTGCTGCAGAATGTCTCTCGCCTGATAAAGCTGCTCAATGTCGGGGGATTTGAGAGCGATCGCTGGCTGCTGGGAATGCTGCTCTGCCCAGGTAGCAAACTGGAGGGTCAACAGTTCTAAAGCCTTACTCTCTAAATAGAGCTGCTGCATGATGCCGGCATAGGGACAGTGCGTAATCTGCCGGAGTATCTGTCCAATTTCAGCCGTGATGCGGCCCAAAGGTTGATGAAAGCGGTGCGACGTCTCTGCGTGAAGCAGCGATTGTAGGGAGGTGATCGGCGCTGCTTTACCCATCTCAAAAGTGCGGAAGTAGTTCGGCTCAACACAAACGTAGACCACTTGCAGCGATTCATTCGCAGGCCACTCTTCGACCTCCGTCAAATTAGGTAAATGATAGAGATAGTGGCAACCCTGGCGCTCTTCATAGGTGCTTTTGACGTTGGCCACATTAGGCGTCTCTACCCGTGACGAACCGGATAGATAGAACTTAGCCACCAGTGGAAAATCTGCACCATGTTCGGAGGCATAGCGCAGGGGGCGTCTTAGGTGGCCTTGGCGAATAGTGAGCGAAAGGCCGCCCCGCAGATTGATGTGGTGCTCGCTCCCTTTTCCTAAGCGCTGCGGCAAGAAGGTTTGAGTGCCGCCTGCAGCAGTCTGACAGAGTTGTTCGCCGCGTTGCTGGGCCTGCTGGCAGATCGCCTGCCAGTCCGTGGTTGACAGGGTGGGTGGGCGAGCGGATCGGGGAAGGGATGGACAGGAACTCGACGGCATGGGGTAAACCACTGCGCTCAAATGAGATTGATTCCTGTTAAACTACCACATTTTTTGTGAGGTCTTGTTTAGGGTTGATGGGTTGCGATCGCGTCAGCCCTTGGTGCAAGCACCGTCAAATCGCCGAAAGCGCTATCGACATCATTAGCGGTCGGTTGAGAGCCGGTTAACTGGCTAAGAAAAATCGCCGTAGATCGGCCAAAATCAACTCAGTTCCAATGGGGCCGTTAAAGAGATTCCACTGATAGAAGGTGGTGAAATAAACCCGATTTTCTTGGCTGGCCGTCAGTGATTGGGCAATCTCATTCCCCGTCCATTCCGCTTCAATGCCAGCAACCTGCTGCTGCACAAGGTTGGCAGGGTCAGTCCCTGCAGTTGCTTTGCTCGGTTGAGCCAGGTCTCGGTTGTAGCCCAACACGAAAATAGAATCCGCTTCGTCTAGATCTGGCAGAATTTCGATCGACAGGGGAGCGGCGTTGGTCGTGCTATTAGGCGGATAGACCAACTCGAACCCCACTGCTTCTAATAATTCCCCAATAAAGCTGGCCGCCGTGATCGCCTGAAAATTGCCAAGGCTGAGGCTTTCTGCTGTCAGTACTAAAACTTTAGGCTGGGTTTCGAGCACCGAAGCGAGGTCGGCACGGGCCGCTGCGACCTGCTGCTGATAGCTCTCAATGGCCGCTTCTGCCAAGGTTTCATCCCCCAAAGCCTGGGCCAAGGCGCGGATATTGTCTCGCCACTTGCCCTTTTGACTGCGGACATCTAGCGGTAGGGTCGGCGCAATTTGGGTCAGCAAATCAGAGGTCTCTTCGATATACCGAGATTCCCCCACAATTAAATCGGGCTTGAGCTGGGTTAAAACTTCCAAAGAGGGGCCGCCACCCATGCCGCCGATGTTAACGGGTTGCGTCGTAATGTAGTTCCCCAGGTAAGGGATGGCCACGCGGGGCTGTTCAATCACTTCGGACTGGGACGGCAGGATTGTGAGTGTGCCCGCAGGCTGCTGGCCGAGGGAAAGCAGCAAATCGAGGGAATGGGCATCTAGGGCGACAATTTTGTCGGGGGTGCCACAGATTTCAGATTCACCCAGAACATGGGATACCTGGCGGCAATCGGTGGCGGTTGGAGCCAGAGTCGGTTCGAAACTGCAGGCAACCACGACGCAACAGGTCAGGAGAGCCCAGAGGCCGTGCCAATAGCGAGAATAACGCATAGCGAAAGTAGGGATAAGTGAGCTGTAGAGCAGGAAAATTTAGCCTTGATGAGCGGTATTGAGCCGGTTAAAATTCAACCGATACTGACCCCACCACAGTGAACCCTTCTCCCGGATTGATTTCGCCGGTGCGGCTATTTTCAGCACTTTCGATATAGTTCACATCAAACAAGTTGCGGAAATTGAGGCCGGCCTGCCAGTTATCGCGTTGGTAGGAGATCGCGGCATTGGTAAGAAAGTAGCTATCTAGTGTGAAGCTGTTAGCGTTATCACCAAAGCGTTCTCCGACAAAGTTGACGCCGATTCCCAACCCTAGGCCGCTGAGTGGTCCCGCTTGAATGTCGTAAGTCGTCCATAGGTTGGCGTTGTGCTCTGGGACTCCAAATAGTTGATTCCCCTCTAACCCATCATTGTCTTCGGTAATTTCGGTGTCGGTGTAGGCATAGTTGGCGACGATATTCCACCCTGGCAAAATTTCACCAATCACATCGAGTTCGACCCCGCGACTGCGTTGCTCTCAGATCGCCACGGAAAAGAGCGGCTCATCAGGATCCGTCGTGGCGACATTTTCTTTCGTAATACTGAACAAAGCCAGATTGGCGATGAGTCGCCCCGCTAGTAGTTCGGCGCGAGTGCCCAGCTCAAATTGCTCGCCGCGCTCAGGTTCAAGGATCTCTCCATCAGCGGTGTTGCCAAAGTTAGGCGCAAACGATTGACTGTAGCTGGTGTAGAGAGAAACTTCCTCAATGGGCTGATAAACCAAGCCCACTCGGGGACTAAACGCATCATCAAAGCGGGTGATCTCAGCGCCCGCCGGGTTGCGAAAGCTGGCATTAAAGTTTTCTTGATCGACAGTATCGTAGCGTAGGCCCACCAGCAGCTTGAGATTATCGAGCAGCGTAATTTGGTCTTGCAGATAAATGCCCAAACTGTCAGTGTTGCCATCAGAACTCAACACTACCGGGGCCGTTTCGAAGTCTGGCGTCACCAAGCTATCGTAATCTGGGTCAAAAATGTTGAGCGCGTTGATGATCGACAAATCACCACGGGCTTCGGTGCCGTCGTCGCGGCGACGATTGAGGTCAACCCCCGCCAGCAGCGTGTGGTTAATTGCGCCGGTCGAAAATTCACCGACAACGTTGGTTTGCAATTCAAATGAGTCGGTGGGCTGATTGAGCCGCACGGGGATACTAAAAATGGTACCAGCAGCTTCGTTGAAACCCGGCCCAAACCCGACGATGACGCTGGTGTCAGATTGAGTGTAGTAAAAAGCATTACGGAGTTTCCAGTCGTCGTTAAACCGATGCTCAAACCGATAACCGGCTCTAACAAACTCAGCCGTGGCCGTTTGATCGCGATCGTTCAGCGCCCGATCAAAGGGGATATCAGCGACCTCATCACCGATCGCCACTAACCCAAAATCATTGGGCCGTTCGTCGTCGCGGTATTCCACTTCAAACGTGAGATCGGTTTGTTCGTTAATGGCGATACTGACGATAGGGGCAAAGAAAAACCGCTCTACTGGATTAGTGAAATCGCGAAAATAATCCTCTCGCCGATAGAGCGCGTTCAATCGATAGAGCACCCGGCCGTCTGCGGTCACGGGCCCGGATATATCAATACCGGGTTCGACCAGCGCGCGATTGCCACCGCGAAAACTTAGCTCATAAAAAGGGTCACTCAAGGGCTGTTCGCTGACGAGGTTGATCACGCCGCCGGGCTCTAGAGCACCGAACAGGATGGCAGCGGGACCTTTCAACACCTCTAATTGCTCGATGTTGGCCAGTTCGGGAAAGCCGATATTGCCTGTGCCCCCATTGGTCAGGCGAAACCCATCGCGCAGCACGGAAGCACTGTCGAAGCCGCGAATCGTAAAACGTTGACCACGCGGATCATTAGAGCCCGCGACCACACCACTGGCATTGCGCAGCGCGTCATTCAGGCGGATGGCTTACTGATCTTCGAGTACGGCTTGCGGAATGACCTGAATCGATTGGGGAATGTCTCGCAGGGGCGTATCGGTGCGGGTGGCGGTGGTGGCATTGGGGACAACATAATCGTCTGAGTCAGCACCCACCACACCAATTTGAATGGCGTCTTCAGCGACATCCCCGGTGATCGCGACACCGGGCGTAATGTTCAAGACGAGGTCGGTCGCTGCTGCATCAACTTCAGCGACAGGAGCAGCATCGGCCCCCGTAATTACCAGCCGGACCCGATCTCCTGGCAACTCCGAAGCCTGAATGAGCGCAATGCCCTCAGCGGGTTGAAATTCTTGAAATTCAGCCTGAACCAGCGTGGCATGAGGAATTTCGAGAATCAGAGCATTGCCCGAGACGGTCGAGGTGTCAGGTGCGGCGAGTTCGCCCTCGGCGGTGGTCAGCACGATTTGCAAACCAGTCTCGGTGGACTCGATTTGAATATCGGTGATGGCGACCGGTGTTGAGTCTGTTTGGGCCAGCCTGTCAGCGTCGTCAGTTGGCGCTAGGGATGATGAGGGAGGGGACGCGATCGCCTCATTCACCAATGAGAACAGCGCCGTTCCCGTCACCAAGCTATCTGGCGACGCCTTTGCTGCTGCCGCTTTCAGAATTTGGGGTGCCCCAGCTTCAGAGGCCGATTGAGCCCCAGCGGCTTCTGCTATCCCGGTTAGCCCACCCGCAGTTAACAGGAGCGATAGTTTCAACCCCAGCCATCTGTTTTCCATCAGCTTCCTCACACACCAGTTTCCAAGCCCAGTTGCGCGGGGAGATCAGGCTCTAGCCGTCTTCTCCAGCCATCGCTTGACTTGAAGCGAATCATTCTCAAGTACGGTATCGGAATTGCTAATCGCTGGGTAGAGATTTTGGTGCCCAAACGCATTTTGTCAGCGCAAATGGCTGATGCTAGGGGCGATCGTCGCCCAATCCCCCACTGCACTGAAGACGCGGCATGCCAATCACCCCTCCAAGACCAGCCGCCCCTATGGTCCAGATTTAGGCGCTCTCCCCCCGGCAATTAGGACGGTATTTTGGCGTGACTACCTTAGCTGACTAACCGCCAAGCCTGCATTTGAAACGCTTTGGGATTAAGACCCATTTGCTGCCGAAAGGCCGTGGCAAATTTGCTCCGGCAGGTATAGCCGACGGCAGTTGCCACTTGGCTAATGGAGAGTCCTGACGTCATCAACAAGCGGCGGGCATGCAAGAGGCGACAGTCTCGTAGATAGCCAAAGGGGGTCGTTCCATAAACCTCATGGAACCCTTGATTGAGCTTGAAACGATTGGTGCTAACCTGACGAGCCAGCTTTTCGATACTCGGGGGCTGCGCAAACTCTTGTCTTAAAATGGCGGCTGCTTGATAAATGCAATCGCGGTCGGCGGCCAGTTGGCGAGATGCAATCATCGCGTCAAAGCGCAGGGCGGTCAGCTTGAGCGCTTGACGTTCGAGATAGGCGCGGCGAGTGCGACCTTGGTAAGGACAACTCAAGATCCGCCCGATCACTGACTTCATCGCGGGCGTTACGGGGCTGCGGACGGCATGGTTCAGGGTGATCTCTTCCCGGCCGATCATATCTGTCAAGCTTTGACTCCAACGGCAGACAGTGTTGGCAGTTGCAGCCTGTTGTAAGTGGTCTAACTTTTCAGCCACATGAGTTCTGGCCATGCGCCCTGGAGTCCGGCTCAGAGATTGAATGATGTGTTCGACGGTGTCATACGTCTGGGCGGGCAATCGCTCTAAAAATGTTTGATAGTAGGGCGCGAGCGTGGGGCGTTTAAAGAACAGCTCAACTTTAAAAAAGCGCTGTTGAGTCGGCATCACGGCTAAGTCCCTCAGGCCAAAATCGGGACAGAAAAAACTGTATCCGGGCGTCCGACTATCCAGATGGAAGGTCAGTTCAAGGCTCTCCCCCTCACCGGCGGCGTCCACCACCACATTTTGGTGGAGCGTGTAGTCCAAAATCACCAGGGTCAGATCATCTCGCAAGGTGATTTTTTGCAAATAGCCGTGCCCCAACTGCGGCGGACAGACTTGAATGTGGTCAGACACATCCGCATGTAACAACCGGGTATAGTCTGCATCACTGGGCAAGAGCCAATCAGTCCAATTTTTTAACTGCAGTCGAGTCGTCATCGAGCTGTACTCCCGAGCCAGTCTGCCGCGATCGCCTTGAAAGCAAGCGTGGCTCCTGAGCTAAACGCAGACACCACTAAATCTGACATCTAAATGATATTAATTCTTAATTAGAAACTATATCATGACGGACTGAGGCGTTTGCCCGCCCCCTCTGCCGATCGGCAAATCGATTCAGCAACCTGTCCCTTGATGGATCGGCCGCCATCGAGCTGCGATCGCGCCTGATCTCAGTTGGCGGTTGTGAGACACGCTTCCACATCAGTCAAAATCTGATTGGCTGCTAGAATGCTGCGTCCCCCTGACCAATTGGCGCTGTCCACTTCACACACCATGCCCTGCTGCACCGCATCTAGCTGCGACCACAGCGGATTGCTGACAAACTCTGCTCTGCCAACACTGTCTTCTGACCCGGAGTTGTGGAGTAAAAATATGACATCGCCATCTATTTGAGTCAAATCCTCCCGCGATAGCCGAATCCCGTAGTGTTTTCCTGCATCCTGAGCCGGATTGCGGGCAAAACCCACGTCCTTCAACACCGAACCGGGAAAGCTGTCGGCACTGTAGGCCACGATACCCCCGCTCCAATGGGCAATAACTGAGACCGCGATCGCTTCTGGCGCTTGAGGTAATGCCGCCTGCACGGCTTTAACGCGCTGTTGATAATCCGCTAAAAGCTGCTCGGCCTGTTCCGGTTTTCCTAACGCTTCCGCATAAAGCTGAAAATTGTCTTGCCACTCGCCCTCACGACCATTGTCTGGAGTCAGAACTGTAGGGGCAATTTGCGCCAATTTTGAGTAGATCTGGCCAGAGCTACGCCTGTTACCCAGAATCAGATCTGGCTGTAATTGCAAAATGGTCTCTAAGTCGGGCTGACGTCCGGTTCCCACTATCGGCATGGTCTCGACAGATGATGGATAGAGGCTGGAAGGCAGGATTGTCATTCGACCAATCGGCGCAACTTCCAAAGCTAAAGCACTATCCAGCGGCGCATAGTCGAGCACGACGACGCGCTCGGGTGCAATGGGCACGACTGCCGTGCCCATTGCATGCTCAACGGATCGCGTAGGCACGGTATTGTCGGTCTCTGGCGGCACTGACTGAAGCTGCTGGCAACTCGTGAGCAGCGTCAATAGGGCCAAACCAACCAGACCTGGGCAAAGTATCCTGGAGGTCATCTTGATTAGAAGGTGATTGAGTAGCGCAAGCTGACCGTGGTGCCTGGTGCGGCAAAGCGCCGTTCTTCAAAGCCGCCAACACGCTCTTGCGAGGTGAGGGGCAGATAGTCGGTGTTGAGCAGATTTTCAATGCCCAAGGTCAAACGTCCTTGCCCCAACTGTAGGCTGCTGATGAAATCCAGCGTGACATAGCTATCGATGTCAAAGGCATCGACTCCATCATCGAACGCGCTATCGCGATCTCCCACTAGCAACATCTGCAAGCGATTGCTCCAGGTCGGCGTGGTGTCGTTTTCTACATAGAGCCCGATCTGATAAGGCGGCACGTTGAGGGAGCCCAGCGCCTCAAACTCCCCATCATCATCGTTGTCACTTTCTCCCTCGCTCCAGCTAAAGTAGCCGCCCAGCCGCCAGATATCGCTAGGCTGCCAGTCAACAGCGGCTTCTAAGCCATAGTTACGCTGCGGTGCTCGCAACAGTTGTGAGGTTCCAGTCTCTTGATTGAACCGGATAAAACTACCCAGTTCGGACTCATTGTAAAACCCGGATATGCTGGCTTGCACTTGGCCAAATTCTGCTCGCGCCCCAATCTCAAAACTATCTACCGTTTGCGGTTCCAGCAGCAAATCGTCCTCCAGGCTAAACGTGGTCGTTGCACCCGAAAAAACCGAGCCCAGATTGGGAATCGAAAAGCCTTGGGAAAAGTTGGCAAATAGACCAACTTCTGGAATGGGTTTGTACAGCAGCCCAGCATTGAAAGAGAATCCATCGGTACCACCGCTGCCGCCCTCTCGCTCGCGCGGAAATCGGAATGCAAGGGCATAATCATCGACGGAAAAATCAAAGTCGTCGTAGCGTATGCCGCCGCTGATTTGCCACTGCTCCGTGATATCCCATCGCGCCTGGGTAAACAGTCCTAAGTTTTCCAACTCATAGGGGGGAAACAAGGAAAATTCATCAATGATATTCACTTCTCGGTTCGCATCCAGTGCGTTGGGGTCGGCGAACAAAACGGCAACCTCATTATCTTCTTGGGAATAATCGACCCCCCAGAGCACGCTGGCGGAGTTGCCAATCGGGGTGTCTATCTGTAAACGCGCCCCTAGTTCCGAAATGTCGCTAACTTGTTGAGAGATGTCTGGGAAAAAGTCGGCAGCATTTCTGAGGCGAAAATCGCGGAATGCGCCTGCAGATTCTTCATCGCTATAGTAAATCTGGGCATCAACTTGCGACCCGAATACATCAGTGTTGCGGTAGGTGAGGTTAATGAACTGATTCGTACTTTGAGGCTCACGCTCGTAATCAAAACTACCGACTCTGATGGCTCTGGCGACTTGGGTACCCGGAATCTGAAAGATCGAGAGATCGGTGGCGAACTCAGTATTCGGATCGCTGCGGTAATAGCTGAAGGTCAGCTCTAACCGCTGCTGCTCATCGATGTCATAGCCCAATTTGGCCAGCAAGCCTAGCTCGTCATTTTCACCCGCCCCCGTCGGCGGGATGCGATCGCCATCCGCATCAAAGCGAGCATTGTCAACATCATAGGTAAACGAAAACCGACCATCGACTGGGCCGTCTGCAGCAGCAGCGCCAACCCGAAAGTTGTAGCTAAAACTATCGCCTTCGATGGCGGTGACGCCAACGCGGGTACCCACACTCAGGTCATAGATTGCCCCTTCTTCAATGGGGACGCGGGTAATGATATTGATAATCCCACCCGTAGCCCCATCGCCAAAAATAGCGCTCGCTCCTGGCACCACCTCAATTCGTTCAATAAATTCAGGGGCAATGCCATTCAGCGCTCGCAAGCCACCACTGTTCCCCCCCTGCGGCACCCCGTCAATCAGGATGAGGGCATTGCGACCACGCAGCGTGAAGCCCCGGGTTGTGGCCTGCAGGGGCGGCGGTGATAGGCCAGGGACCAACTTCCCTAAGATATCGGGCAGGTTATTCGTCAATTCTATCTGCTGCTCAATTTCCTCGCGCTCGATCACCGTCACCGATCGCGGCAAGTCAATCACTTCCTCCTCTGTACGGGTGGCAGTGACCACGACTTGAATCGTATCGGGGTCTGCGGTTTGAGCTACGGAAACGCCCGGCACCACGGTAAAGACCACATTACCCGCATCGACAGTTACCTCAGCTGCTGGCGGAGCATCCGTTCCGGTAATTGCCACCTGCACGTTGCCATTCGGTAGGGTTGATACCTGCACTAGAGCGATGCCCTCAGCTGGGGCGAACTGCTGGGCGGCGGCTTCATCCGTCAGCTCTAGCGTGGCATTAGCGATTTCGGTCACCACCGCATTGCCCGATATCTGGGCCGGGCCTGCTGATAAAGGCTGCTCAGAGACTAAAACCAGACTGAGCCCGTCAGGCGTTTCACTAATTTGCACATCGGTAATGACGGCGACTTCCCCCTGGGTGATGTGCTCAGCGGGGGGCAGTTCCGACGGCTGGTCAATCGGCTGGTCGCGTAGAGCAGCGGCTCCACTGCTCGCTTCGCTAGGCAGGGGAGCCGCTGCGGCAACCGTGGGTACGCCATCGGCGATCTCAGCCGTTACCGCAGTTTCGGCATCCTCTAGAGGGGCCGCCGAGGTGGAAACTTGGGCCTCAGCCGGATAATGGATTCCAGCCAAAATGAGACTGGCTAACGCACTGTAGCCAACCAGCGTAATCTGAGTTGTCATGATTTCTCACACCTAAACCGTGCCTGCCGCAGCCGGGTGGGCTGACATCTGATGCAACGGATAGAACGGAGCCGGTGCTCAAGCCCAACAGCAGGCAAACGATTGATTATTAACAATTGTTCTCAATACTACGCGGTGCGCTAGCCAGCGTTAAGCCGAAACTGTCTTCGAGCCTAATCGTTTTGTCTTCGAGAGCGATTTTCCGTGATTTTGATGCTCAAGTGGACGGCTGATTCAGGGTGTACGGCGCATAAGGAGATCGGTGTACGGTGCAGGGTAACCGGTACCGAGGTTTGCCTTGAACTAAAACCTGGAACCTGAAACCTGGATTTTTCCCATTCACCCATGGCCACCGGCGGGTCCCGTATTTCCCAGCTGCTTTCTCAGTTCATTTCCTTGAGGTAGTGACTGGGGGACATGTTGAATTTCTTTTTAAAGGCAGCGACAAAAGAGCTGCGGCTAGCGTACCCGACCCGGCAGGCAATTTCTTGGACATTGAGACTGTCGGTTTGCAGCAGGTGGCGCGCTTGCTCCATGCGGTGGTTATGCAGATAGCCAAAAACGGTCACGTTAAAGACCTGACGGAACCCCTGACTGAGCTTGTTCTCATTGAGATGAACTCGCCGCGACAAATTAGTGAGTGAGGGGGGAGCGTCCAGATTCTGAATGAGGATGTCCCGCGCTTCATAAATGCGGTCCAAATCGCGGGGCTTTAAAGTGCTGGAGTGTTCTGGTTGCCCTGTGGTGAACTGACTGAACTGCAGCGCCAGTAACTCTAGAACTTTACCCTCGATATATAGCTGTCGGGTCAACCCGTGATAAGGCCACTCTAAAATTTGCTGCAGCACCTGTTGCTGAGCGGGGGTAATGCGGCTGGGCAGGCAAAATAAGGCCCTCTCGGGCTGCTCGATCGCTTGTTTAAGCTCGGTAGGCCACTCGTGCAGGCGATCGCTAAAGCCCTGAAGCAATTCTGGTGAGATCTGAATTTGTATCCGGCAGATCCGACGCTCGGCTGGATACTTTTCGAGCTCAGCCGTGTTGGGCACGCAATATAAGTAACTTTTGCCAGCTACTTCTTCATAGGTCGTTTTGAGCCCATCGTTGCTCACCTGACAACCGCCCGTCAGGTAGTAGCTCAAAGTGAGTGGCATCGATGGTGAATGCTGCCGAATTTGATATTGATGAATCTGGCGTTTTTGGAAATCCATAATGCTCAGATGTAGTCCCTGGCGCAGGCAAATCTTGCGTCCGTACCCGCGAGCCAAAGACTGGGGGGCTCTCACAAAGGATTCTGGCCCTTCACAATATTCTGATAGCGTGCCGTTGGCCCGACACTCGGCCAGGATGCCGCTAATTTCGAGACCGGTCAGGAGCTTGACCATAAAGCATCGCCATCTAGCATTGACCCATTATGACACTCTTGACACTAACTCTCAATAAACTAGTGCGTATTGAGATTGACAGCACCGTCACTGTTCCTAATTTGAGGTGAGGTACGGGTCAAACAGGCTTCAATATCGGTCAAAATCTGCTTGGCCGCCAGAATGCTGCGACCGGCAACCCAAACGGCTCCGTCAACTTCACACACGCGATCTTGCTGCACGGCCTGCAGCTGCGACCAAATTGGGTGCGTCACAAACGCTGCTTTTGAGGTTCCCCCCGGTCGATAGGTTGAGTAAATAAGAAAAACATAATCGCCATCAAGCGCCTCTAAAGACTCGGCCGATAATCGGGCGACATACCCGTCGGGATCATCTTGAGCGGGGGGACGAGAGAAACCGATATCTTGCAGCACCGACCCCGCAAAGCTACCCGTTGTGAATGCTCTAACGATATCTTTAGGAACGATCACCACCGAAATCTCCAACGCCTGTGGCTGATCGATGGCGGCTTGCAGTTGCCGCACGCGTTGTCGATAATCTGCTAACAATTGCTCTGCTGCGGTCGATTGGCCCAAGGCCTCGGCATAGAGCTGCAAGTTTTCTGGCCAGTCACCGGCTCGCCCGCTCCCCTCTGTCAGCACAGTTGGAGCAATTTGAGAGAGCTGGGTATAGAGTTCGCCAGCGCCAATTTTTGATCCGAGAATCAGGTCTGGCTGCAGGTTTAAGACGGCTTCTAGATTGGGCTTATTGCCATCGCCAATAATTTCAATCCCCTCGGTGCGATCGCCCAAGTAGTCAGGGGACTGGCGATAAACAATGGTGCCCACGGGCTTAACGCCTAGCGCTAGGGCCGCATCGAGGGGGGCCGTATCGAGGACAACGACCCGTTGGGGAGAGACCGGTACCTCGACGCTGCCCATCGCATGTTCAATGGTGCGACTGGTGCGATTGGGAGTCGTTGCTGGTGACACCTCGGCACCAGACTGACAACCCGTTAGCAAGACACCCATCGCTAACCAGATGACGGTGCGGCGAAAACTGGAATCGAACATCGGTTAAAACTCGATGGAATAACTCAGACTCAGGGTGATGCCAGGTGCCGCATAGCGTCGTTCTTCCGTGCCACCGATACGTTCTTGAGAACTGACCGGCAGGTATTGGCTGTTCAGCAAGTTTTCAACTCCCATCGTCAATCGTCCTTGCCCCAACTGAACACTGCTGAGGAGATCTAGGGTGACATAGCCATCAATGGCAAACCCATCAACGTCCTCATCCAAGGCGCGATCGCGATCGCCCACCGCTAGCAGCTGCAGTCGAGTGGTCCAGCCGGGAGTGGTGTCATTTTCCACATACAAGCCCAGCTTATAGGGCTGTACCTCCACCGAACTCAACGCCTCAAACTCGCCATCATCATCAACATCATTTTCACCCTCATTCCAGCTAAAGTAACCGCCGAGTCGCCAGGTATCGCTAGGCTGCCAGTCGAGGGTGGCCTCTAGCCCATAGTTGCGCTGCGGCGCCCGCACCAGTTCCGTGAAGCCATCAGCGTCAATTTGTAAGGCACTCCCCAACTCCGACTCGCTGTAAAAGCCCGCTAGGCTAGCTTGCACGCGGCCAAACTCAAAGCGAACGCCCAGTTCGTAGTTATTGACTTGCTGTGGTTCCAGCGCCACATCGGTACTGATATCAACCTCTACGGGCAGTCTAGTACCGGCGCTCAGACCAATATCCGGAATGGAAAAGCCCTGAGAAAAGCTCGCAAATATGCCAATCTCGGGCACTGGCTTGTAAATCAGTCCGGCATTAAACGACACATCATCCGCCTGGATATCGCCCCCGGTACGAACATCCTCTTCATTACGGCGAAACGCCAGGACCGTATCTTCAACGGAGGCATCAAAGGTGTCGTAGCGCAGTCCACCGCTGAGCTGCCACTGCTCGCTGATGTCCCAGGTGGCCTGGGCAAACACCCCGAAAGTCTCCAAGTCATATGCGGGCGTTTGGCCTAATTCATCGATAATCACCAACTCACCCGTTTCATTAAAGGTCGTCGCATCTGATTCCAGCACTACACGCGCATTTTCTTCCTGACCGTAGTCAGCGCCCCACAGTAGGCTAAAACTATTGCTCAACTCGGTGTCAAACTGGGCTCGTCCGCCCCACTCTAGAGAATCTAAAGCCGTTTGAAAGAGCTGCGGCTGAAAGTCAGGCCGCCCGCTTCCTCGAATATCTGAGAGGATCTGCGTTAATTCGGTATCACGGTAGTAGACCTGAGCATCAAACTGGGAACCGAGGAGATTAGTGTGACGATAAGTCAGATTAATGACGTGGTTCGTTTGTTGCGGTTCTTCTTCATAGTCAATACTCCCGATTTCTAAAGCTCTGGCTGTCTGCTGGCCAGGAATTTCGAATACAACGGGATCGGATATGAAGTCGGTATCGACGGATTCTCGGTAAAAACTGTGGGTCAACGCTACTCGTTGCTCCTCAGTCAAGTCGTATCCCAGTTTGGTCAACAGTCCGACGCGATCAGTATCGTCGATGCCAGTCTCAGCCGGGATGCGATCGCCCTCAGCATCGAAGCGGGCGTTCTGGATGTCATAAGTCAAGTTAAAGCTAGCATCCGCCTGTTCGTCTGCAGCGGCTACCCCAGCTTGGAAGGTGTAACCAAAGCTATCTTCTTCAACCGAGGTGAGACCCACATTAGTGCCCACCCTGATGTCATAAGCAACTCCCTCTTCGATGGGGGTGCGCGTGATGATATTAATAATGCCGCCGGTCGCGCCATCGCCATAAATTGCACTGGGTCCGCGGACAATTTCAATACGCTCTACCAAAGCCGGATCAATGGTGTTGAGTTCGGTATCAAAGCCGCTATTGGGATTCTGTGGCACGCCGTCAATCAAAATCAGAGCGGTTCGACCTCGTAGCGATAGATTACGCGTACTATCTTGAAACGTCGGTGGCCCTAAACCGGGTACGAGTTCTCCCAAAATATCGGGCAGATTATTGGTGAATTGTAGCTGCTGCTGAATCTGCTCGCGGTCAATCACCGTAACGGATTGAGGCACATCGAGAATGTCTTCTTCAGTGCGAGTGGCAGTGACCACCACCTGAATCGTCTCCGCGTCCGCGTCCTCAATCGCCGTGGCGACTCCTGGCAAGACGTTCAGCACGAGATTGCCACCTTGGGTACTGAGTTGCGCTGCCGGTGGGCCATCGGTACCGGTGATGGCAATTTGCACATCGCCGTCTGGGGTTTCAGACACTTGCACCAGAGCAATCCCCTCAGTCGGCCCAAACTGCTCGGCAGCGGCTGGATCTTGCAGATTAAGAGTGGCGTTGGGGATATCGGTAATCAGAGCGTTGCCAACAGTCTGTGGGGCCCCGGCAGCCAAAGATTGATTTGAGACCAAAGTGATTGTCAAGCCATCTGCCGTTGACTCAATCTGGATATCGGTGATGACCACAGACGTCGTCTCATCTTGGGCCAATAGGTCAGCAGCGGTGGTAGCAACCTCTACGTCGGGCCGCGGCACATCGGCCACCGACTCGGCGGCGGCAGCGGGTACTGCGATCACCGTTGCCCACAGGCTAATCGCCAGCAAATTTAATCCTGAAAAGCTTGCTATTGTCATCACGCCTCACACCAATCAGTCACACCAAACCGTGCTTAACCCAGAGTTAGTTAAGAACTGTTCTCAGTAAGATATCGTGGTTGGTGGTGACAGCAAGGGTGATCTCGTCTTCCAAAAGAACTGTTTGTGTCTTCTAACCGGACTTTTCTGAACGCTAGCGACTAGACGGCTGACAGCAGCTGCTGGGCGTCACCCCAAACTGCTTTTTGAACGCGGCCACAAAAGAGCTGCGACTGGCATAGCCCACATCGTGGGCCGTCGCTTGAACGGTGGTGCCACCCGCCTGGAGCAGTTGTCGAGCCTGTTGCAGCCGATATGTCTGCAAATAGCCAAAAACAGTGGTCTTAAAGACCTGCCGAAAGCCTTCCTTCAATTTGCGCTCGTTTAGCTGCACCTGCCGGGCCAACTCGGTGAGCGAGGGCGGGCCAGTCATCTCGCGGATTAAGATCTCACGGGCTTGATAAATGCGATCAATGTCGTTGACGGCCAACGCTGGCGACTGGGACGACGACAGCATTTGATCAAACTGTAGCGCCAGCAGTTCTAAGACTTTGGCCTCTAGATAAAACTGCCGTGTCAGGCCCTGATACGGACAGTGAAAAATTTGCTTCAGTACCTGCTGCTGCGTTGGGGTAATGCGACCCGCCGCGTACAGCATCGCTTGCTCAGGCTGCTCGATCGCGGTGCGAATCTCAGTGGGCAGTTCATGCAGGCGATCGCTCACCGCCGGCAGTAGATCTGGCTGAATTCTCAGCGTCAGGTTGAGAATTCGCTGTCCGACAGGGTACTGCTCAACCTCCGCTGTCGCTGGTAAGCAGTAGAGATAGCTGTGACCGGCAACCTCTTCTTGGGTCATCTTGAGGCCGTCATTCTCAACCTGGCAGCCCCCCGACAGATAGTAGCTAAAGGTGAGTGGCATGGGCTGGGGATGTTGGCGAATGCGGTGACGATGAATCTGGCGTTTCTCCAGATCACTCAAGCTGAGCTGCCAGCCAGGACGGAGCTCGATTTTGCGCCAGTAACCGCGCCCGAGTTTTGCGGGCAGCTCAAAAAAATGTTCCGCCCCCTCGACGTAATCGGCCACTGCCCCCTGGGCGCGGCACGCCTGCAAGATTTCCTGAACTTCAGTACCGGTTAAGACGTTTGCCATGCCGCCCTGGCCTTAAAACACTTCGGTCAAGTATTACATTGCTAGGAATAATTCTCAATATTAGCACTGCTGTGACAGTGGATGAGCGATCGCCGTTGCGGGGCGAGGGTTCAAGGTCGCCCAGAACCCTCGCCCTGTACCCCTCCGCCATTAGGGTCAACGTCTGCTAGATATTGCGTTAAGTACTGAGTTAAATCATCCACTAGCAATTTGGCCCCTTGAATACCGGGAAAGCTCCAGTAAGTTTCGGTGACGACATACACCTGATCGGTTTTAACGGCGTTGAGCCGTTGCCAAAGCGGATTGGTTTGCAGTTGGGCAAACATGGCGGGGGTGTCGCCAAATTCGACGCCAAACACAAACATGACATCACCATCGGCCTTTGCCAATTCCTCCAGGCTAATGGGAATCCGGGTGCTCCTGGCTAAAACGACATCCTGCGCGGGGGGCCGCCGCAGGCCTAAGTCGGTCATCACATCCCCGACTAAGGAGGATCTGACATAGAGAAAAATGCCGTCTGTGCGCACGCGAATGTACGAGACCTCAACATCAGTGAGGCGATCGCCCAGGGTTTGCTTAAACGTGGCCACCTTTTGGTCATATTCATTGAGCAACTGCTCGGCGGTTGCCGTTTGATTCACCGCGTCAGCCAAGGCTAAAAATCGGTCTTGCCATTGGCTGACGCGGGGGCTGACGCCGACAGTGGGGGCAATTTTGGACAACTGGCGATAAAGTCGGCGCTGCGATTCGCTAATGATGATCAAATCGGGATTGAGCAGCAGGATGCTTTCGAGATTGGGCTGCGTGAGCACGCCTACCGTTGCCACTCCTGCCGTCTGGCTAGACAAATAGGGCGGTACCGGAAAGGGGCGGTCTTGGGTGAATTCAGCGAATCCGACGGGCTTAATGCCTAACGCCAACAAATTGTCTAAGTCCACAACCGGATTCATCACTACGACTCGGTTGGGCTGCAAGGGCACCTCGGTTTGGCCCAGCGCATGGGCTACCGTGCGAGTCGCTGGGATTCCTGGGTCGGCGGGGGGCGGCAATGTCGACCGCCCGCTGCAAGCGATCATGAGCAGGCACATCAGACCAAAGATTACCTGCAGCCGAAACCTTTTTGACTTTTGTCGAGCCGATGTCATTTTGCTATGTGCCAATGGATTTGGGGTTTTGGATTCTAGGTTTCGGGTTCTGGATTCCTGGTTCTGGATTCCTGGTTCCTAGTTCTTTGTGAAGTAGAAAGCCCTAGTTATCCCAGGGTGTGTCATCGCCTAGCGTGACGCACCAAAGCCCACCCTGGTGGTGCGTTGGGCTGTCACCACAACGCACCCTACAGCAATGTTTATTTATGGCTACCTACTTATTGATTCCTGGTTATTGGGGTCTTGTGCCCTTAGCCTTTGGCCTGCTGCTCCCGGTGCTTAAAACGTGTAGGAGACTGACCCTAAAACGGTAAAGGGTTCTCCTGGATTGGCACCTCGGCGATCGACGGCGCTTTCAAAATAGTCGACGTCAAAAAGATTGCGGAAGTTGAGGCCGACCTGCAGCCGATCGCGGCGATAAAAGATGGAGGCATCGGTGCGCCAATAGCTGTCCAGTTCAAAGGTGTTGCCGCTGTCGCCAAATCGGCGATCGACAAAAAACAGGCCGAGGCCAAAACCGAGGCCTGCGAGGGGGCCGGCCTGAATTTCGTAGGTGGTGAACAAGCTCGCCGTATTTTCCGGCACGTTGCGCGGAGTGGCCCCCTCGGGAAAATCTTCGCTCTCTGCAATCTCAGCGTCGATAAAGCCGTAGGAACCGATCACATTCCATCCGGGTAAGATCTCCCCCTGCAAAACCAGTTCAACGCCTCGGTTGGTTTGCTGCCCGATGGGGACGACAAAAGTCGGATTGTTGGGATCAGAAGCGGCAATATTTTCGAGAGTAATATCGAAGACGGCTAACGTTGCCGCTAATCGACCTTCTAATAACTCTGCCTTGATGCCCACTTCAAACTGCTCCGCCTCTTCTGGATCTAAAAAGTCGCCATCAACCGTGGTTTGAGCCAAGGTGTTGGGCCGAAAAGATTGACTGTAGCTGGCATATAAATACAGCGGATCAATGGGTTGATAAACGATTCCAACTCGGGGGCTGAAATGACTGAAGTCTTGCTGATCATCCGTGCCAGGGGATGAAAGAAATCCGGGAATAAAGACCGGTGCCGTTTGCCGATCTTGGCGACCCACGTCCAACCGGCCACCCAGTAGAACCGTGAGATTGGGTAAGAGTTGCACTTGATTTTGCACAATTACCCCGAATTGAGCTAGCTCTACGTTGGCATCGAGCAAGGTGAGCGCTAGCGGCAGTTCGGGAGCCTCGACCCGGCCTGGTTGGGGATCAAACAGGTTGATGGGTGGGGCAAAGTCGGTGGTCGCGAGGTTGCTGTTGTCGGAATACAGCACATCGAAGCCAAACAGCACCGTATGCTCAATGGAGCCGGTCGTAAATTCGCCCACCACTTCTGTCAGTAACTCAAAACTCTCTGAGGTACTCTCGTTGGCGTCAAAGGTGCGGACAATGTCGCCGGTGGTGGCATTGATGCCACCGAGGGGCAAATTAACCTCAGTCCGCCGATTCAGAAAATCCGAGTCTCGGTAGCGGAAGCGGTTGCGCAATTGCCATTGATCGTTGAACGAATGCTCAAGTCGATAGCCGAGATTCAGCGTTTCGACTTCAGCAAAATCATCGGGCTCACCGATGATGGTATCGAGGGGCACATCGGCGACGGCATCGCCAACAGCGGGAATGCCGCGATCAAAGGGCCGGCGATCGTCCAAATATTCCAACTCAAAGGTGAGCCGGGTGCGATCGCTAATCTCCCACGCCACTGTTGGCGCGATAAAAAACCGCTCGACATCGGTCTCAAAGTCGCGAAAACCATCGCTGGATTCGTAGGCCGCATTGAGACGATAAAACAGACCACTGTCTTCAGTTAGAGGGCCAGAAATATCGACCGTGGGCCGGATTAAGCCAAAACTGCCAATTTGCACTTCCGCTTCGGCAAAAAACTCGGGCCGGGGCTGCTTGGTGACTAAATTAATCACCCCGCCGGGTTCAATGCTGCCGTAGAGGATCGAGGCCGGACCGCTGAGCACCTCAACCCGGTCAACGTTTGCGATTTCCTCAAAGCCGGCGGTGGCTTCATCCGTATTAGCGGTGCGAAAGCCATCGCGTAAAATGGCCGCCCCGCTAAAGCCGCGAATCACAAATTCTTCACTCGTTCCCCCAAAGGTATTGCCTGCTACCGTGTTGGGCACGTTGCGCAGAGCTTCCCGCAGGCGAATGACCTGCTGATCTTCGAGCACCTGCGCCGGAATCACTTGAATCGTCTGGGGGATTGCAAAAATGGCGGTATTAGTGCGGGTGCCGGTCGTCGTCTCAGGCGCTAAATAGTCGGTCTCCGTGGGGTCTCCGGTAACGACAATCCGAATTTCGGCGGCGGTGGGGTCTGTTGCCGGTGCGGCGTCGGCCTCGGGCAGGGTTTCATCGGTGGGGTCAGCGAGAGCTGGGGGCGGTTCAACGTCGGTCTCGGGCAGCGCCGCGTCGGGCGGGACGGGGCGGGTGACAGGCGGTGGCTCAACCTCGGCTCCGGCAGGGGCCACACTCACCAGCAGGGTGCCGTTAGCCGTGGTCAAATTGACGGTGGGAGCCTGCGTCTGGCCGACAATCGTGATCCGAACGCTGTGGTCATCGAGCGGGGCCACTTGAATCGAGGCCACCCCCACCGCTGGCTCGGCTTGAACAAAGCGATCGCCCGTTGGTAAGTTCAGCTGGGTGTTGGTCAGATCAATCACTACCGTGGTGCCATAGCGGCTGGTAAAGCTTTGCGGCGGGCTGCCATTGAGGGTGGTCAACTGCACCTCTAAAGCATCATTCACCGCATTGATTTGCACTTGATTGATTTGCACCCCCTGCGCAACGGCGGGCGGCGCGATCGTCACCGCCGCGATCGCGGCCACCAGACTCGGGGTGAATTGCACTCGATATCCCATGTTTTTTCACTGCCAAAATGGACTACCTCCAGACGTGAACCGGGGGTGACAGCCTCTGGGTTACTTGATAACCCTTTTCAATAAGCAGAATATGGATTGTGGGCAAAACGTGCTAGGGCTTTTGAACCGTTAGCGCACTTTCTTGCGAACCGCCAACGCACTTTTCAGACGGCCCCTTTAGCTGCTGCTGCTGATAGAGTTTGGGATTGAGGCCAAATTTTTTGCGGAACGCCACGGCAAAGTTGCTGCGACTCCGGTAGCCGACGGTTTGAATCACGTCCTCAACTTTCGTATCGGGACACTTCAAGATGCTTTGCGCCTGCTTTAATCGGTAGTCTTGCAAATACTCAAACGGGGTCATGTGAAATACCTGCTGGAAACTTTCATTCAGTTTCCGGCGATTGAGATTGACGTGTTGCGCCAATTCCGGAATTGACGGGGGATGCTGTAAATCACTGAGCAGCAGTTCCTTGGCCTGGTAAATGCGGTTGAGTTCATCCGGTGGTAGCGTCGCTGGCGCCGCCAGTTGCTGGTCAAAACTGACCAGTTGCTCGACAATTTGCTGCGATCGCAAGGTCATCAGTTCGGTGGCTTTGCCCTCCAGGTATACCCAGCGGTTGAGCCCCCGATAGGGGCAGCTGAGAATCTGCTGCAATACCTGCATCATTTGAGGCGTAATCACGGCCCAACTGGCCAGCGAGTAGGCCTGCTCGATGAGGGGGCTCAGCGGGGGGATTTGCCGTGAGTAAAACTTTTCAAAATACTCGTCAGCAGAAGGTTTCAGTGGGGCTGGTAATGCCTCCAATAAACCGTCTAAAAAAACTTGCAGCATGGGTAACTGGAGATGCAGCTCCACTTTCAAGATGCGCTGATGACCGGGATAGCGACCGATAGAGCTGGCAATTTCCCGACCCGCAGCGAGAAACAATTTGCTCTGCCCGACATTGGGGCCCGTCAACATAAACGCGAGCTCTAGCCCCACGGGGCGCTCAAACGCTTGAATTTTTCTAACAAAATCATCGTGAAATTCATAATCTAAGATGACGATGCTCAACCCATCGCGCATCGCCAGGCATTGTCGATACCCCCGCCCTAAGGCCTGCGGACACCGCATGGTGGTGTCGGTATAGCTGACGTGAGGCAGGTTAATCTGGCTAGCGCTCTCGGGCTGCAACCAATCGTCGGGGTGGTTAAGTAAAAGTTCGATTGCCATAGGTTTTGTCAATGAACCGTACTGCGTCGGGACTGGCCAATAAATCCGGTGTGGGCAACTCTCAACTTTTGAGAAACCGGCTTCCTCCTCCTCCCGAAGCAACTACGTATACACATTCGGTTGGGCTCTTGAAATGCGGCATTTGCCCCCCTTATTCCCCCCCATCCTGGGGGGAGACCGGAGTTAAAGTCCCCCAATTTAGGGGGATTTAGGGGGCTAGATCACTGGTAAGTCATGACGGACAACTTATGTGTACTTAGTAGCCTCCAGAACTGGAGGAATTGAAGGGAGAGGCGTCCGCCCGATGCAGATTAGGAGACCTGTCGGGGTAAGTTATTAGCCTGCCATCTCTGACAGCTTATTGCAATTCATTCGCAGATGAGGTGGCAATTCTCAATATGGCTTCGCTGCCTCAGCAATACCGCTCAGGCTGAGCCTGTCGTTCGCGCAGCGTCTCCCGAAGGGAGAAAGCCGGTTCACCCGTTGACAGGCTCAGGGCGAACGACAAGTTTTCCAAAATGAGAATTGCTGCATATGAGCTGCCCGGCGTCAGATCTTGATAACCCGACTGGGGGCGATTCCTGAGAAAGCATAGGCCGGTATGGTCAGGACAGATTGAGCCAGTTAACCTCGGTTCGCCGCCATTCAGGGATCGCCAAAATCGGCCTCTATGGGGCTGATCTTGGCGAGAAAGTTTCCTGCCGGATAGCGATCGCTGAGATTTATCGCCCTCTTCTTCTGATGGTGTCTGCACTGGTCGGTCATAAGGGCTGACCCTCCCCGGAAGACATTTGGCGCGATCGCAGTCGTCAGTCCAGTGTGGACAAGATTGCGGAGCGATGGTGAGCCGCAGTCAGTTGCGGACGCTTCAAATGGCCAGATCGCTTGCGGCAATGCTCTTCCCTGCCCCTTGAGCCCTGCCCCTTTCTACCCTTTGCGATAGAAACGTTAGCTGAGCGATGGCAATTCATCAAAGCGACCCATCGCCTCGATTCGTCCCTCATTCAAGACAATAATGCGATCGGCCCGGCGCAGGACATCGGGTCGGTTAGACGTGATCAGGCAAGTTGGCCGTCCCGCTGCAGTGGCCTGGCCAGTGGCAAAGAGTCCTTCCCACAAACTTTGCTCGGTCTCAACATCAAGGGCGCTAGATAAATCGTCAAAGATCAAGAGTTCGGGCTGGCGTACCAGCATTCGCGCTGCCGCCGCGCGCTGGCGTTGCCCACCTGAGAGGCGCACCCCTCGGGTGCCCACTAAGGTGGCCAAACCCATGGGCATGGCCCCAACGTCTTGGGCAAAAACTGACAGGCGGAGAGCCTCACCAAGGGCAGCGTCGGATTTTTCTAACTCCAGCAAGAGATTGTTGCGGAGGGTATCGCTAAATAAATGCGGCACCTGGGGTGTGTAGGCACTACGGGGAGGGCAGAAAAAAGTGGCGGGATGCTCAACGGGTTGGCCGTTCCAATAAATCGTGCCAGTTTGGCGAGGGAGCAATCCTAACAGGACGCGCAGAAGGGTGGTTTTGCCGGAGCCGACCGGGCCCGTAATGACGGTGAGGCTACCTCGGCGCAACGAGAAACTAATCGCTTCAATGCCTCGGCTAGCGTGGGGATAGTGATAGGAGAGGCCGACAACAGCCAACTCTTTGAAATGAGATGGGGCCTCTGGGTGAGGCGGCTGGAGGGGGGGCAGTGGCGGTTGGCGACCCCAAAGCCCAGCCAAATAAAGCGGTTGATGGGCGACCAGTGCAAATGCTGCCGCCGCTGGCGAACTGCGATGCTCGGTGAGCGAGTCTGGTCGGTGCAGCGCCCTTAAGCGCTCAAACGAGACTTCGGTTTGTTTTAACCAAGTCAGATACTGGCCAAAGGCCCGGAAAGCAGTTGCGACCAAAGCTAGATAGTAAATGAACAAGGCAAAATCACCCACGGAGAGCCCGCTGGTGGCCGATGTACGGCCGGTGGCCATCAATAAAAGAATGAAGCCGATCCCGAGGTTGGTGAGGTTCTCGAAGCCAGAATTGAGGACTGTGATCAGCAATCGGTCTTTCACCATTTGTTGCTGACGCTGGCCATTAAGGTGATTGAGGTGATTGAGGACAGCGGTTTCGGTGCCGGTTGCTTTGAGCACTTGCACCGCAGTAAAGATTTCCCCGAGAAATCCGGTGACGGCTTGCGTAGCCCGACGGCTCGCCCGACGATATTGCTTGATCTTTTGTTGAGCTTGCTGAACCGCCGCTGAGATCACCGCTAGAGGGAGAAAGACCATCAGGGTGATCTGAGGGTTGAGCCTCAGCAAGAGCCCGATCGCGCCCAGGGCGAAAAGTCCGTACCCGATCAGGTCGGCGGTTTTGACGATGGTTTGCTCAATCAGTTCGGGGTCTTCGCGAAAGTAGGAGATGGCTTCTCCGGGTGAGATCGTTTGCCTTTGTGGCCCCTCCGCAATCGATAAGGGCTGGGCGCCGGGTTGCTGTAAAAGCTGGTCTAAGAGATTGTGACGCAGCAGCGATCGCAGGTTAAAGCGATACTGGGTGCGCACCCACTGACCGGCAAAGAGCGCCACAATTTCTCCCACACTCGTCGCGACGAGTAAACCGAGGAAGGCTAGAGGCGACAGTGCCAGGGGGGCAGTCTCGGTCAGGGCATCAAAATACCCTTGAATAATCAGACCGGGAATCGCCGGAAAGACGCCCGAAATCAGCAGCCACAGTCCAGCGTCTACGAGGGCCAGTTTCGGGGTGTAGCAAATCAAGCGCCAGAGTAGGGGCCAGAGGGGCAGCGGGGTGGGCAGGGTCATCGCGGAGAGGGCGTGGTGGGGTGAAGACAGGGGAGGAGTTAAAGTGCGGGAGGAACGGTTTGAGACCTCTGTAAAAGGCGGGCAAAGCGTGAGGTTGATTGGTTTGCCAAGTCCTGGCGGGGGCCATATTCAACGACTTTTCCCTGCTCTAAAACGAGGATGTAATCGACGTGCTGGAGCGTGCTGAGGCGATGGGCAATGATGATCCCGGTGCGTCCTTGCATCAACTGTTGGGTGGCCTGCTCAACGCGACGTTCTGTCAGCAGATCAAGGCGGGAAGAAGCTTCGTCGAGAATCACTAAACTGGGGTTTCGCAGCCAGATGCGAGCAAAGGCCAGAAGCTGGGCCTCGCCCGCTGACAGCCCACCACTGTCAGCAGCGAGCAGCGTATCGAGCCCTTGGGGGTGCGATCGCAGCCAATCGAGCAGCCCTAAAGCCTCTAAAGCGTGCTGAATTTGGCCATCCTCAATGGCCGGGTCAAACAGCGTCAAGTTATCGCGCACGCTGGCCTGAAACAGTTGCACGTCCTGAGTGACGATGCCGACTCGCTGCCGGAGGCCGGCCGGAGACACCGTCTCAAGGGGAACTTGACCTAAACTAATCGTCCCCGCCTGGGGCGCATAGAACCGCAACAGCAGGCGCGTTAACGTCGTTTTGCCACTGCCCGTGCGACCGACCACCCCCAACACCTGACCGGCAGGTAAGCACCAAGAGACATCCTGCAAAGCCCAGTCATGGGGCGGATCCGCGTCGTAACTAAACCCCACGTGGTCGAAGGTTACCCCCAAGGCGTCGCTGGGCAGCGGGCGATCGCCTGCCGGGGGGAGACGTGACGGCGTCGTGAGTAGCTCTTGTACCCGCAGGATGCTGGCTTGGGCCTGCTGGAAATCGCTCAGTTCACTCAGAATACTCGCCATGGGCTGCCGTAACTGATTGGTGTAATAAAAAATCAGGTACACCGTGCCGATCGTAATGGCCTGCTGAGACCAGAGATAGGCACCGACACTGAGGGCGATGATATTGCCCGTCGTTAAGAGCGCCACTGAGCTGCTCCAGAGCACCGTTTGAGCCCAGCGCGCCCGGTGAAAAATGGGCAACCACTGCTGCAGCATTTGATAGAAGCGATGCATCACATAACCGTTGCTGCCATTGGCCTGTAGGTCTTCTCGACCCGCCAAGTATTCACTGAGAAAACCAAAAAAGCGAGCACTGAGCTGGCGATAAGCCACCCAGACCGGTAAGGCAAATCGCAGGAGACGGGTTAAACCGCCGAAGGCAAATAGGACAAACAGAGTCAAACTCAACCCCGCTCGCCAATCCTCTAACCACAGCACGGCGAGGATGCCCAGCAGCAGCAGACTGTTACCCAAGATGTAGAGGGTAAATTGAGCAAAAAAGCGGGCCAGTGTGGTGACGTCGCCATCGACCCGCTCGACCAGTTCACCCGGGGTGCGAGACTGATGAAAGGAGAGATCGAGGTGTAGGCAATGGGCCGCGAGATCGGTCCGCAGCGCATTGGTGGCTTGCCAGGCAACCGTTTCTCCTAAGTAGGTGCTCATCAGAGTCAAGCCCTGTGTGATGAGGGCAATACTGATGAATAGAAGCGCTGCTTGCGGCAGGGATGCACCTGGCTCTGGATTGAGCGCGGTATCGATGAAGTAACGCAGAACTTGGGGATTAATGAGCTGCAGGGCAATACTGAAAAATAGGGTGAGGGCCAGCCCCACCACGCGCAGTCGCTGGGATTTGAGATAGCGCCCCAGCAAACGAGTGTAGGGATTTGACGTGAACTGGCGAAAGGCTAATCTCATTCGATCAAGAGACCATACGACGGCTTGAGTTCGTCGATTAGGGTACGGTTAGCGCGCGCAAAATACTAGAGATTTTGAACCCCAAACACACTTTTTTTTGAACTCGCTGCACACTTTTGGGGGTGGCACTTTTACAGTTCTCCTGGTACTGCTCTCGCTAATTCATGGCTTTGCAAGGGGCCTATAGGCGGCGATGGTGCCTTTGCTATCAGTTTGGGGCGTGAGCGGTGTCTGTTGGTCGGGTGGGCGGAGTTTTTCTTTGACTTGTGTCGAAAGTGTCACCCGCCCACTTGTTTGCGCTCTCGCAGGGGGCGCTCTCACGGTAGGGGCAACTCGCCCACCTGATGGATGACATACTGCTCGCCGTCGGGGACGAGGGTGCGAAACAGGTCATTTAACATCAGATGAGCGCTGACAATACCTAGATTGAGAAACCAAACCTCCGCCGATACCTCATGCACTTGTCCCCGCTGCACCACATCGAGTTGAGACCACAGTTGGCTCTCCTGCGCCTGAGCTAATGTCGATGCTTCAGGGTCGTCCTGCACAAAGAACAGAACGTCGCCATCGATGCTGGGGAGACTTTCGAGACTGATGGTTTCATCATGGTTGCGCTGCTGCTGACTCTCCGGACGCAGCAGCCCGGTCTCCGCTAACACTGCTCCTGGCAGGCTATCTGTTTGGTAGATGCGAATCCGATCGGAACCGAACCGCGCTACCGAGACCCGGGTGTTCTGGAGGCGATCGCCCATCACCTGCTGAAACTGGGCAATGCGCTGCTCGTACTGTTGGATCAGGGCCTGGGCTGCATCCGGTTTCCCCAAGGCCGTTGCCCAGGTCAGTACGTACGTTTTCCAAGCGGCTGCCCCACCTGAGATATCCATCAGCACGGTAGGCGCAATCTGCGACAAATGCGGATAAAAGCTTTCAGCGAACGTGGTGCCCAGAATCAAATCTGGCTGCAGCTCAACAATGGTCTCGAGATTAGGCTGGGCGTAATTCCCCACGGCGGCAATGCCTGCAGTGCGATCGCTAAACATGGGAATAAGTGCCTCCCCGACCATTTGAGACGGCCCGCTCAGCACCGCTCCAACGGGCTCCACTCCTAGCGCCAGCGTATCCAACGCTGACCACAGCAGTACTACCCGTTCGGGCGTTTGGGGCACGACGGTTTCACCCATCGCATGTTGAATCGTGCGCCCTGCCGCAGCGGGAATCGGCTGATCGCTAGATTGGTTAGCGCCACACGCAGAAAACGTCACGACCGCGACTAAAGTTGCTAGAAGCAGCCCCATAGCCTTGATGCCGACTCGAATATGCATCCTGTATCAGCCTCCTAAAACGTGACGGAAACGCTGCCGATGACGGTGAAGGGCTCACCCGGTGTCGTGCCACCCCGCCCCGCCTCGGTACTCTCGAAATAGTTGATGTCGAAGAGATTGCGAAAATTGAGCCCGAGGCGGACATCTTCCTGGCGGTAGTAAATGGCCGCATCGGTACGCAAATATTCGTCCATCGTGAAAGTATTTTCATTATCCCCTTGGCGTTCGCCCACGTAGTACAGTCCCAACCCAAAGCCCAGTCCCGCTAGGTCACCCGACTGAATTTCGTAGGTTGTCCACAGGCTGGCTGCCGTTTCCGGGACATTGGGCGGCGTGGCGCCCGCTGCAAAATTGACACTTTCTTCAATTTCCGCATCTAATAAACTCAAGCCGGCCAGAATGTTCCACCCCGGCAGGATTTCCCCGGTCACATTAAATTCCATTCCCCGACTCGTCTGCTCACCAATCGGCACGACAGAGTTGATACTGTTGGGGTCTGCAGCTGCCACATTGGTGCGACTAATATCAAAGAAAGAGAGGGTGGCCGCGAGCTGCCCGTCGAACAGCTCCGTCTTCAGACCCACCTCAAATTGTTCGCCTTCCTCCGGGTCCAGAAATTCGCCCTCAAGGGTAGTGGCCGTTAAGAGGTTGGGCTCAAAGGAGCGGCTGTAGCTGGCATACAGAGCCAGTTCTGGCGTCGGCTGATAGACGATGCCCACCCGTGGGGTAAACGCCGTTTGAGACTGTTCATTGTCGCGCGCGGGGGTTTCAAAGATGCCGGGAATGGAAACGGCGGCGGCAGTGGTGCTTTGGTTAAAGAAATCAACCCGCCCACCTAGCAGCAGAGTGACCTCTGGCAAGAGTTCGATTTGGTTCTGCAGCAGCAGGCCCACCCGGTTGCGACTGGCGGTCGTATCAGTTGTCGTAAATGTCAACGGTAGGTCTGGCCGGGGGACGACCCCAATCTCTGGATCGAATAGATTGACCGGGGGCGCTAGATCATTGGCAACAAAAAAGTCCGAGTCATCAAAAAATACATCAATGCCCGCTAGTAGGGTGTGATTGATCGAGCCGGTGGCAAACTCGCCAATCACCTCCGTCTGAAATTCATAGCTATCGAGGTCGCTATCGCTGAAGTAATAGAGGCGGGTAATGTCACCCGTAGCTTCGTTTAGACCCCCCAAGATTTCCTCTAACTGAGTTCGGCGGCTCACAGAGCTACTGTCGGTATAGCGAAAGCGATGACGGAGCTGCCAGGTCTCACTAAAGCGATGCTCTAAACGATAGCCAACGCGGGTACTTTGCGTCCTAAAGAAGTCATCGGGTTCGCCGATAATCGTGTCGAGGGGAACATCCGCCAACTCATCCCCGATGGGAGGAATCCCTTTGTCATACGGGCGCTGGTCGTTGAAGTACTCTAAATTTAGTGTCAAGTCGGTGCGATCGCCCAAATCAATAGCAATCACCGGGGCGATGAAGACGCGGTCAATCTCGGTATCATAATCGCGAAACCCATCCGCCCGCTCATAGGCTGCATTCAGTCGATAGCGAATATTGCCCTCAGCGTCGAGCGGGCCTGTGACATCGAGCGTGGGCCGAAAGAGTCCATAGCTGCCGATCTGAGTGGTCACCTCAGCAAAGGGGGTGTCTAACGGCTGCTTGGTGACCAAATTGATGATGCCACCCGGCTCGACATTGCCGTAGAGAATCGAAGCCGGTCCCCGCAACACCTCAATGCGTTCTAGGTTGGCTGTTTCCTGAAGACCCCCTTGACCAATATTGGCAGATTCACTAGTCCGAAAGCCATCGCGGAGAATGGCCGCTCCCTCGAACCCACGAATTGTAAAAATATCGAGACCGCCGCCAAAGTTATTGCCCGGCACCACGCCCGGCACGTTTCGCAGCGCATCACTCAGGCGGATGACCTGCTGATCTGCTAGCACTGCTGCAGGAATGACCTGAATGGATTGGGGAATCTCAATCAGTGGCGTCTCGGTGCGAGTCGCAGTGGTGGTATTGGGCTCGGCATAGCCTGGGTCTTCGTCACCCGTGACCACAATTCTGAGCGCTTCATCGTCTGCACTCGCTTGAGCTACGCCCGGTACCACGCTGAGCGCCAGGCCAGTGGCGGTGGGCTCAACCTCGGCAGTGGGGGCCGCGTTTGCGCCGGTAATCACCACCTGTACTTGGTTTCCTGGTAAAGCTGAGACTTGTACCAGGGCAATGGCCTCAATGGGGGCAAACTCTAAAAACTCGTCGCCTGCGGGCAGCGATAACACCGCATTGGCAATTGCGATAATCAGCGCGTCGCCCGACACCGTTGTCGTCGGCACCGGCAAGTCACCGTCAGCGGTTTCTAAGCGGACCTGCAAGCCGGTTTCGGTCTCCTCCAATTGGATGCCGATGATTGAGATGGGGGCGGTTGCGGCCTGAGCAATTGAGTCTGAGACGGTGACTCGTTGTGGGGTGTGCGTTGTCGGATGTGGGGTCTGGGTGACGAAGTCAGGGGGTGAAGTGACAGCGGGAAAAACATCGGTTGCGGGTCCTTGAGGCCGATCGAATAACCCATAACGATTAGCCAAGGACGCTCTATCCGATAACTCTTGTGCTGCAGCCGTTTCGGCAACCGCAATCGGTAGGCTCGCGGCGGCTAAAACCCAGAGATAATGCCAATTCTGTGACGATTTTCCCATCATGTCCCTCACACAGCTGCTTCTGCTCAACAGGAAATTGGGTCGGCGACCTGACGCGCCGCCACCAAGATTGAGTGATTGAGCTTGAAGCGAATTATTCTCAGCTAGCGTAAGAGAATTTGCGATCGCTTGCTAGTGATTTCGGGCCTCAAACGCAATTCTTTTGCTGAGATTTTGGCCCCCCTACCAATCAGGCAGGGCTTAGCTAGCCTGCTGCCAAACCCGCATCTGAAACGCTTTGGGGTTGAGGCCAACTCTGTGACGAAACGCCGTGGCAAAGCGATTACGACTGGTATAACCGACAGCTGCTGCCACCTCCGTGACCGACAGGTCTGAGGTCATTAGCAGGCGCTGGGCTTGTAATAGACGATAGTTGCGCAAGTGGCCAAAGGGCGTCGTTCCGTATAATTTATGGAAGCCTTGGGTTAGCGTGAGCCGATTGGTGCCAACCTGCCGCGCCAGGGCTTCAATCGTCGGCGGATTCGCGCTCTGGTTTCTTAAAATCGTGCTGGCCTGGTAAACATAGTCGAGGTCAGATTCGTGCCGACGACGGTGTACTATCGCCTCAAGATAAAGCCTCACCAGTGATAGGGCTTGGTGTTTTAAGTAGGTGCGGCGAGTGGCACCCTGGTAAGGACAGCTGAAAATTCGCCCAATCACTTGTTCCATTGCCGGGGTGATCGGGCTGCGGGAAGAGTCTTGAAAGGTGAGGACCTCGTTGTAGAGAGCATCGGTCAAAATTTGTTCCAGGGTGAGCTGCGGCCCAGGTGCCGTTGCCCGGTCGAAAATCTGGTTGAGCATGCCCATCATGGTTGAGCTTGAGCCGCCCCCCTGGTGTCGATAGATTGATTGAATAATGCACTCGGTGTTGCTTTGAGTTTGAGGTGATAAACGCTCTACGAATGCTTGACAATAGGTCGTGAGAGCCGGTTGTTTAAACCAAACTTCAATGTTGAAAAACCGTTTTTGCGCCGGTTTGATTTCAAACTCTCTCAGGCCAAAATGCGGAATAAAAGAGCTTCCCGCATCACGACCGGCTAATCGAAACTCAAATTCTAGGGAATTGGGGGTATCTACCCGGCCAATAACCCGATGCTGATTGAGGACATAGTCATGAATGCTCAGGGTCAAATCATCTTGCAGGGGAATGAATTGGCCATAACCTTGGCCAACTTGGGAGGGATACCCCCAAATCTGATCAGTAGACCTTATCGGAAATTGAACCGATAGGATGATTCATATCAGACGCATCG